>ERZ1023666.19-NODE-19-length-88226-cov-51.494528_pt1 | contig 88226 bp, 86 predicted proteins | sample MGYA00380341_ERZ1023666 | MGnify/ENA primary metagenome ERZ1023666 (study PRJEB33179, sample SAMN07448983) | human gut metagenome | biome: Human-gut; feature: Human associated habitat; material: Faeces | host: Homo sapiens | place: India: Bhopal | collected...
TCTTGCGCCAGTTCTGCGCCATTTTTCGTGCAAAATAAGCGAAAATGCCTAAAGATGGCACTTGAATATCAACGAGTTACAAAAGATGGTAGAGTGGTATAAAATCCCTCTCTCCGCAACAGAGTCCTGTAAGTCGAAAGATTTACAGGACTTATTCTTTTTTGTTTGCAGGGAGTTGAGGTCTTCATATATCTTGGCTCAACAGATGAAACTTACCTCTTCTACATTTTATCTATCATTTCATACAAGTCTTACGTAATGATTATTCCATGTAGATATTCCATCTTAACTTTGCTTGATAAAAGGAGATGAAGTAATCAAAGTTATTGGAGTAGAGTTTGGAATTGGCTTCACCACGGCATAGCGCCTTGGCTGGGTACAAGAACACGATAAGCACAAGATATACAATAAACCATACATCTTGTACAAGCGACTCCAGAATGTTTCTCGCTTCAGGATAGTCACTTTACCTTTGCATTGTCAATAAGATAACACAATCTAAAATAATAAAGACGATGAAGAAGTTAATGATTGTGCTGATGATGGTTGTAGCAACCAGCACCGCAAGTTTTGCAAAGGGTGGTGACGACCATGTACAGACAGCAGCCAAGGAAGTGGCACAGAAAGTGAATGACGTCCCTTCGAACACTAATTCTTTATAGATATGAAAACAATAGTGTTTATCGTTATAGCAATTCCGGCAATTTTGATTGCTCTTCTTATTCTAAAGGGCATAGACCATTTGGTTTTTTACCATTGGCTTGGAAAGAAGAATAAGAAGTTCCGTACATTTGCCGACTGTTCAGGCTCTTGGTTGTTATGTTCGTTGATGCTTCCTCGTAAGATGAAGAGGTATGGCATGAGATATTGGTGGATTGGAATTCCGCTGATGTTTATATCGCCTGTTGCGTTGTTAACATATACAACTGTCTACATTGCCGAGGACGAATTTTTCCCTTCTTCTTTGAGCGAAGATAAGATACCATATAAGACTCGTGATGACATCGTTGCAATAACCGGACTCGATGACTTTCCGGCATTCACCTACAGAAATAATGTAGTGAACTACGATCTGTGGGGGGGACATCGTACTTATATCTATTATGATTTTGACAAACCCCTGTCGGAAGAATACATTCATAAACTGAAAAACTTATGCTCTTCAAAAGATAATGTGTTCTGGACCAACGAAGGTGACACTTGTATTTCTGTCAGAAGGGCTTGGGATAGTGAGTATATGAAATCACCTGTTAAGAGTGTAAGCTACGAACCACTTTTTGATATGAAAATCACCAAACAAGGATTTACAATACATCGCAGTGACGAAGCCACAGCCTTTGAACTTGAGGATTTTGCCAATCGTAAAGTGCTTAGTAAAAAAACAGGAGTATCTTTACCACCATATCAATTGGTGGATTTCTCTTGTCAATCTAGGCCACCTGAAAGTCATGCCCTATATGTACTGTTGCTTGATAAAAAAATCTCAAAGGATTTTATCCAACAGGTTGAGGCTTCCCCAAAATGGAAGAAAAATGACAAAGGAATGTATGAATGTCAGTATCCAACATCAGAAAGTTATGGCGTATGCATTACTATAGACAAAAATAGTCGGGTAGTCTACTGCGAATATGGACAATGGATAGGCCATTTCAATTAATGGTGTATTTTCACTTAAATACAAAATATTCTTTCCTTGATGACAATGAATAAGAAACGAATTTTGAAAGTGTCGTTAGTGATCTTGTTGCTAATAGCTTGCATTCCATTTATTCCACCTATATATAATAGGTTCACAAAACCATTGTATAATAATTACATCGATGCCAGACTTTGGTATGACAAGGTGGATTGTGAGGACCTTTCTCAAGTAAGGGACTATTGCGACAGACGAGGGTATAGTACAGATTATTATATCCTGGTAGATTTCTCCATACCTTCGGGCAAGAAGCGGTTCTTCATATACGACTTGCGGCATGGCAAGCGCGTGATGAGCAGCTATTGTATGCATGGCAGTGGCAAGGGGAACACAGATGCCACTCCGAAGTTCAGCAATGAGTTTGGCAGCGGGTGCTCGAGCCTGGGACGTTACGTGATGGTAGGAAAAGGTTACAAGTTTAAGAATAGCGTCCGCCTAAGGGGGCTTGACAGAACGAACTATCTTGCCGAGCCACGTGGCATCTTGATTCATTCGGCAGGAAAGGTGACGAGATTTTCGGGTGAAAGGGACTATATCCCGATAGGTTCAGAGAGTCGTGGTTGTTTCACGGTGTCGCGGGACTGTGTGGCTAAAGTGATGGAGATCTATCGTGGAGCATCAAAGCAAAGGCCAGTGATGGTTTATGCTAAATATAAATGATACACATTGGTGGATTTAGTAAACAGGTTGACAAGTTAACAGGTACGTTTGTCAAGTTTTTAAGTATCTTGCCATTCTTACTCTAACATAATAAGTAGTGTACAGCATACTTACCGGTTAAGCTGCAACTTGTAAACCTTTTTACTAATTCCGCCAACGGGTAAATGAAATACCCTTTAATGAAGTTTGGCTTAATGATAGAGACCGGCTACAATGAGAAGACCAAGTAAAGATTAAAGTTACAACCACATGAGGCTGTTACAACTACAGCCTGTAGCGTGTGCTTTTTAACTTGTTGATTACCACAGATGTTTTGTTTGTTCAAGTGAAATTTCTTTTTCATTATATATCCATCTCTGTGCCTTTTTATGAAGCAAAAAATGGTATAGGTATATTACGAGGTAAGTCAATAGCAGGGCTATCCATACGACTACCTTATTGACTAACCTTGTGACCTTGTTTATGTACTTAAATGCTTTTTTCATCAGAACAGAGAGTATATGAATGGAGCTACTGCAGAGTCTGCAAACATTACTAATAGCGAAACTATGATGAGGATAAATACCAATGGTGCCAACCACCATTTTTTCTCTGCTATGATAAAAGCCAATATTTCTTTAATGAAACTCATTTCTTAACGATATAATTATTTATTACTAAAATGTCTAAGCCCGACGCTTTGAATGTTTTAATTGCATCTACAGGTGTGCAGACGATAGGTTCGCCCATAACATTAAAACTCGTGTTGAGTAATATCGGAATACCCGCATACTTTTCAAACGCTTTAAGCAACTGATATAGCCGTAAGTTTGAAACATTGGTAACTGTTTGAATTCTTGCAGTGTTATCAACATGAGTAACAGCTGGTATCAATGTAATACCTTGTTTAACCAGAGTGGTGGACATCATAAACGGAGAGTAATAATCTTCGAAAAAACGTGATGCATCATCTTGGGTCACCACTGGTGCAAAGGGTCTAAAGGCTTCCCGATATTTAACTTTGGCATTCACCCGTTCTTTCATTGAATGGGCTCTTGGGTCGGCCAGAATACTCCTATTGCCTAAGGCACGGGGACCAAATTCCATTCTTCCTTGAAACCAACCTACTATATTTCCGTGAGACAGGGAAACTGCAATTTTATCATATAAGCTATCTTCTTGAGCAAAGTAAAATTCAAGCCCTTCGGCCTTTATAGCCTTTTCCACTTCTTCATTTTCATAATTGCAACCTTGATATGGGGAAACGTTAGACAGAAATCTTGTGTCAGACGCAAGGGCATGAAAAGCCAATGCTGCACCGATAGCTCCACCATCATCACCTGGGGCAAAAGGTACGAATACATTGGTAAACAGACCGCTTGCTTTAATTTTGCCCATTGCAGAACAATTCAACGCGCACCCTCCAGATATGCAAAGATTGTGGCACTGAGTTAAAGACTTTATATGAGCGGCAAGTTTCAAGAAGATTTCCTCGGTCACACATTGTATGGCTGCAGCAAGATTTTCGTGCTCGGCCTTTATTGGCGTATTGGTATCTCTTTTAGCAATACCGAACAGTTTGGTCCACACACAGTCATCTACCATTTTTAGGCCAACCATGAATGTGAAATATTCTTGGTTTATGATGATGCTTCCGTCATCTCCTATGCTTACAAGTTTCGTCTTAATGATGTTGATAAAGCGTTGTGTTTGCTCTGCACGAAGGTCTCCATAGGGCGCCAATCCCATTACCTTATATTCATCAGAATTCACTTGAAATCCTAAAAAATAGGTGAATGCAGAATAGAGTAATCCTACAGAGTTTGGAAAGCTTTGTTGCTTGATACATTCTATTTTACCTCCAATGGCTTTGAATAGTGATGTGGTTGCATTTTCGCCTACCGCATCAACAACTAAAACAGCCGCATTTTCAAATGTCGATGTGAAGTATGCCATTGCAGCGTGCGATAAATGATGCTCAACGAAGCGTATGTCCCAATTTATTTTTTGCTGACACAACTTGTTAAGAGATTTCATTATCGTTGATTTCATATCCAAGCGTTCCTTTAACCATATTGGCATTGCCTCTACAAAAGCTTTGAATCCTTTGGGTGCATGAAAGATGTGGGCGTTCAGAATACGTTCGAACTTTCTGAATGGCTTCTCATAAAAAACTACATAGTCAATGTCTGTGTATGTGATGCCACTATATTCGACACAAAAAGCAATTGCTCTTTTGGGAAACGACTTGTCGTGTTTGATACGGCTTAATCGTTCTTCGCATATGGCCGCAGTGACTTTGTCGTCAACAATCAACGCTGCGGCAGAATCGTGATAATATGCCGAAATTCCCAATACAACCATATTAGTATTTAAGATAGAAGAAATTAAACGTATAATGCAGTGGACATAACACTAAAACCGCTAACATGACGGACAGGATCGATACTTCGCAGATTATGTGACTTCGCGAGTTTTCATTGCCAAGTATAAGACGTTTTACTATCGGACTTTCTATAGCGTATAACAATAAGCAAGCTGACAGGCCATATATGGAAGTAGTTCTATCAACAGCTGCTAACGTGCAAAGTTGTGCAGCAAAGTCTGAGATTTGTTCCAAATCTGTTAGCCGAAAAAGTTGCCATAAGAACATTGTTGTCAAGATAACAAATAATCTGTACAGCCATTTCGATGGCACCTTTTTTGAATGCCTGATGCAAATCCGTTCTAAGCAAACCAATGTGCCATGACAAAATCCCCACAATACGAAAGGTAAGGCTATTCCATGCCAAAGTCCGCTAACAATGAAAGTCAGGATAATGTTCAAACAAGTGTTAGTTGTGGAGCGTCTATTTCCTCCAAGTGGAATATATACATATTTACCTAACCATTGAGTTAATGTGATGTTCCAACGATGCCACAAATCCCGAAAAGTAGATGCGCCGTAGGGATTGTTGAAATTGTATGGCAATCTGATTCCCGCCAACAGACCTAAACCTACAGCAATTAGAGAATAGGCATAGAAATCCAGGTAAAACCGAATGCCCCATGTGATTGTTTGTATGAAGAGGTTGATGCCTGTCCCAGTTATGTCAATGCTTAAAACAATGTCTGCCACGATAAATTTTAGGAAGCATGCGTAAATAAGCAGCTTTACACCTTGGTAAAATCGTTGCTTTGACATCGCATTTTGCCCCAATCGTTCTATGAAGCATTCTGCTTGTATTATTGGACCTGCCAACATCTTTGGAAAGAAAAACAGATACAGAAGGATATCAATCACATCGTATTTCCGCCTCGTCTTGTATTGGTCGATAATGAAGGATATGCCGCAAAATGCAAATACAGAATAACCCAATATTATATTCCCATTGATTGTGGCAGACTTGAATAACAAGAAACCGGCAATGAGGCTGACGATAGTAGCAAATGCAAATATCTTTCTGATAGTTGCATTATTTATGTGGTTGGAACAGACAATGGCAGATGCCAAAAACAGAAAGTACACAACATCCCATTGCGTGAAATACGCATAACACGCAAGACTTAGTAACAGTAGTGTGAACTTTCTAATCATAGCTTAATCTTCTTGTAAAAAACACCGTCATTAATGCCAAATGTTCCAGCATAGAACAAATCTGCATCTGATGTTCCAAATGCGGGATCCCATTCGTTCCCTTTCGTTTTTGTCAGCTGTTTTACCTGTTTGGTTTTCAAGCAATAGGAGAACAGATCCCAATTACCATCTTTATTTCCTGCAAATACGATGTAACGCCCTGAAGGAGATATTGCAATATCCCATATATCAAACGGTAAAGAGAGAATTTCTGAAATTGCTCCTGTTGTCAAGTCAAAGGATTTTATTTTGAAATACTTTTCTTTTTGAATGTACAAGATTTTCTTGTCGTCGTTGGTGAATATTGGCCGCCAACATTCTACTTTAGATGGTATTGTCTTTATTATACAGTTCCTTTCAATACTATAAATGGCAATATTGGCAGGAGTTACTTTGTTCCTGTTCCATATTGGCGATGCCAACATCGTCCCTTTATGGTTGAACATGGGAATGGCAGCATACTGCTTATTATTGTTTACCCGATGTTCTGTTTTCAGAACAATGTCGCGAATGATCACATCTGTTTCGCTACTTTCTTGATTACCTTCAGTATATGCTAAATATCTACCATCTTGTGAGATAATAGGGTGCACCAGCTCTTCGTAACTTTTCGCCAATATTTGTCGATTGGTTCCATCTAAATTCTGACTACATATAAGATAGCCACCGTCTAAATCTTGACATTGGTAAAGAAGATTGCCTTCATAAAATGATGGATACCTGTCATGGCTATTTCTTACACTGAGAAGTTTTGTCGAATTGGAATACTTTTGCAAGTGCTTAGTGAGCTCTGTTGCCACTATTGTATGGCCGCTTGCACTTAGATGTTCATCTTGATCGAAAAAAGGAAAGTTATCTGATTTGCAGAAGCCTTGCGTCAAGTCATAATGCTCCAGGTTCAACGCTTTTGAAACATTTTCAAAAAGGCGACTGGGGGCAGTCATATCCAATTGTGTTGGTGCGATATTGTATCTATTCATCACTTCCTGCAATAACGCGGGCGAAACTTGTTCTTTGGACGGTATAAGAAATAATACCAACTTAGCCCCTATACTTTCTACCTCCTTCTTCCAGGCATTGATGCAGGTCCTGAATGCTTCCATGTCCGAAATTTTGACTTTTGATTTATCCTTGAATAGGATATTGTAGTCAATGTTATCCTGTTTTGATGGGAAAAATGGTTCTGTCCATCTACCCAAAGGAAGTGAATCGGTTGAGAAGAAGTTGAAAGCAAAATATCGGTATAGGTTTGAGTTCTCCATCAAGTAGTCTTGAAAGGTTGCTGAGCGCTCTTTGATATTAAAGAAATCGTTGAACACTCCAATCTGAAGGAATACGACCTTTGGCCTTAACGTCTTGCCTTTATCTTTGAAATAGTTGAGTTCGTCATACAATCCTGCACCACTTATGCCCGCATTAACAATAATCTTGTCTGGAAAATTTCTGAACAGTAATGTCGTATATAAGTCGTTGTAATTAACTTGTGCTCCTTGAGTAAAAGAGTCGCCGATGAACAGCCAATCGCAAGTTTTGACAGAATCATAGGCATTCGACAAATTATCTATGCGATATCCTTGGCAATTAGTTTTGTAGCTACTTACATATTCATTGGTTCTAAACTCTTTGTCCAGAAAAGGTTTGTTGAAATAATATTTACCATGAAGTTCATATAGATTTGGAATATCTTTGTCGGAAAGGAACTCCCTAAACAATAATTCAGAATGAAATGCGATGCTCGACAAGGCACACAAATTGAAAGCCCACACTTTTACACGCAGGCTTTGTGATGTTGACACCATAAATGATATAGCTATCACAACTATGGTTATTACCGCAGTAATGCCCCAACTTTTTGTCAGGAGAAGGAGCATTAGCGGATTCCACATGAGCAGTGCCAACAATATACAATTTGTTTGTTTACTTTGTATTATCATTTCTTCAGTTCGTCCAAAATACTCTTCAGCTTTTTGTCAACAGCGACGTAAGACAAGCCCTTATCTTTTGCAGTAGAAATAGCCTTGCGAACTTCATTTGATAAGTTAGGCACTCCACATAAGATGCTTGCATCTTCAAAAGATATGGCAATATAGTTATTGCCTAAGTCTGAATAAGTAGATTGATGCTCGATATGAATTTCGTTTGTCTGTTGTATAGCCATGGCTACGTTGTTATCGAACGAATCCTTATTCATAGCACACAATTCAATTGAATCTGCCCTGTTCTTAAATTCCAATACATTGGGATAACCAAGGATGTCTGATACAACACCTACCGTATAGGGGTTTACGCATAAAAACTTCTCTCGTTCAAATTCCACCCACAACAATGGATTTAGTTCGTTTCTATCGTACAAAGAAAGACGCAAGTATTGAACATTGGGGGATACATTGAACAAGTGAGCAGCAAGGAAATATGTCAAACTGATGACACTATTTGTCTTCTCCGTAATTGTTTCTCTTACCAATTTATTCTTGATAGAAATCTTACCAGATGCCAAAATCGCTGCTTTAGTAGTGGGAACAGAAATTCCATTTTCCACTATTACAGAGGTTTCCAAAATTTGGGACATTTGGTTATATGCAAACGAAAGGCTCAGATTGTATGGGACTGATATATTTCCACACAAGTTCAATAGTTCTTGCTTTACAACGCTCTCTTTCCCCTCGATGTATTCTTTTTTTCTGTTGTACAAAGACTTATACTCTGCAAATAGCCTTGTATTCTCTCTTTCCTCACGTGCATCTTCTATCTTATTGAAAAAGTCACACGCTTCTTGCCATGCGTGTTGCCGAACTTCTATCATTTCGTTGATATGCTCTTTTACAAACATCTTTTCATCAACATGACCGTTGATATTTGTCTTATCGAAGTTGATGTTCTTTGCCTCTTCACGAAGGTCTTTTTCAATGTCGTCTTTTGTTGGTTTGCGAAAGTCAAAATGCCCTCTTTCGTATTTTTGAGGGGACAGAGTCTTCAAGTCGTTTTTGAGTTTAACGACAGACTCCACCGAAGGCATGTCCTCATGAAGGGATGTATATGCACGCGTCTCAGCCTCATAAGCATGAAGCATGTTTGCAGTAACTTCCTTGTATGCACTTTTATACTCGTTTGTTCTTCGAGCTGCAGCATCTGTGATATCAACGGTATTGAGCAAATAGTCTCCATAAGGAGTTAACTCAATTGTGCCATATCCGTTGTTTGTAGAGAATGTTTCCTTGCAGCTCTGAACCTGTTGGGGAGCACTTGCTTTTATATGCAGTTCTTTTTCCATGATTTTGTTTTTATATATTTATGACAGATAGTAAGTTCATTATGAACCAGCTATCGAAACCTTGGAACACTTGGCGCTTGGCATTGGCACCATCTTTCTGCAGCTCTACGCCATCAGAATAGGGAGTAACGCCGATAAGTTTCTTGTAGGGTACCTTAGATGATTTCTGTGGCGAATAGAAAATGATGTTCTTGTTTGTAAGCACCAATGTCCCCACTCCCACATTCTCCATTGAGGAATGTTCTATGGAGTGTCCCTTTGAGCCTCCAGTTCTGTAATAAACACCTTTGCAAACTCTATAACTCCAGCCGCTGCTCCGTCCCACCCATTCTTTGGTTATCTTTTCTTGATACATCGTTACGTTGGGGTATTGCCAGATGATGTATTCGCCCGAAGTCAACATGATGGGAACCGTAAAGTTGTTTTGTGGAGGGAACTGTCCACTCTGAATTCTTCGGAGAATAGAGGCCTGTTGCATCTTTTCAATATCTGAGCCTTTATACCTTGCTGGCAAGTTGTTGACTGGAAGTCCCAAAGCCGTTGAGAAATCATCAAGATGCGCTTGCTCACTATCTGTTATCAAACCATTGGATAGATATTTGTGTGCAGCCTTATCAAGAGCCACCAATCCTGCTGACTCTTTTAGCTCACTGGATATAGGCAACAGTCTTGTGACAATTTGCGTGCGTTTTTCTACTTTTGCCATTGGTTCGTTTTCTGCAAAGTAGCTCATAAGCGTGCCTTGGTAAAAACGTTTGCCGAGCACGTCTAATGCTCCAGTTCTGTTGAGCGCGGTGCGAGGTATTCCTATATTGTTGAGGAAAATATCGACTATTTGTAAATGTTGCTTAGTGATAGGAAGTTTCACAACGTCTGCATAATGTTCAATAGCTTTGCTGCAACAAGTTGCAATGTCTTCTTTGCTTAAGTAGTTATCTGCCTGTAACGTTTTTATCTTGTGAAGTACACTGCTTATGCTCCCCGTACCATTGAAGTACGCATTCAAGTAAGCAAGTAATTCAGCAATTCCCTGCTTATGCTTTTCTTCACACACCTTGTGTGCGTGAGAAAAAAGTCCTGCGCTTTGACCGCAATACTTACATTGTCCCATATGCTTAAATTTCGTTTATAGCCCTTTTGTGATTATCTTCTTCGCGTTTTCTCTCGATAGCTTCCTCGCGCTGTTGACGCTGGTATTTGATCTGTTCTTGTTTCCTTTTTTCTTGTTCAAGTTTCTCAGTATATTGCTCGTATTCAGAATATAATTTTTCGCAATTTCGGCTTAAATACAAAATGTATTCATAACGATTAAAACGATCACTTCCTATAAATATTATTGAATTTTTGAAAGTCCATCTATTATTTTCTCTGTAGTTAAGATATGAGTCACTTTCCCTTATGTATTGAATTTGATCATTTTCTACATTACTAGCCAACGTCTTATTATAGTCTAAATCCAGAATAGGATCTTCTTCAGGTCTTCCGTATTTTGAAATAAACAAAGGAAGAGGATCTTGTGTGAGTTCTGTAACTTTTATAGCTACGTTTACACCTTTATTAAAGTATACATAAACATTCACATCTTGATTATCCCAAGAAGTTTTAGCCTTGATAATGGAATCAACTATGAGAGAATAGTCTTTATTATCTATAACCATAGAATAATCCGAATCTAGTCCTGCGTATTTCCCTGACATTAACTCAGGGGAATTCATGTTAGCTCGAACTACCGATAAGCATCTCTCGAAACTATCGCCCAATTGTATTCCGCAAAACGACAGAGATTTATTTATTTTTTGTCTGTTTTGCTTTAGTTCCTGGATTCTTTGGTTATATGCGTTAATTTCAGCTTTTTTCTGATTGTAGGGTTTGGTAAGAATGGGATATAAGCAAATGAAATAACAGATGATCGCAGAAACGAACCCACATACCATTTTTAGCTTGTATGCCTTGCTTGGCTTTTTATCGATTGATGTTATGATTATTGCCATCAAGGGTGTAGCCCATAATAATAAGCCAACAACTAACGAACACATCATTGTGAGAAACCATGCGTCCGTTTGTTCTTTTGTATAACCAGGACTCCAATAGTAGAATAGTCCGCAGTCACTGTTTTCTGATGCCCATAGAGGAAATATGGCTAAGAGAGCAGATAGGCAAAACATGGACCCATTAAAACAACCATTTTGAAAGGCTGACCACTTGTCGCTCAGTTTCCTGTAAAATGCTATGTAAACTATAAAACAAAATGCAATGATAATTGTGATGGGGAAAATTGGCCAAAGTATGCTTAATGAGCGTATGTAGAGATAAGGCATGGCTATTACCACAGCCATTAACAGAACCAGGAGTGCATAACGTGTTATAGTTAACGCTACATTGCTTGATTCTGAATTGGTAGCCCCTCCGTTCAATATGTCGGAGTATTCTTGCTTTGTGGCTACTCCTATGCCGACTACAATGGCACGCAATAACTGCTGGACATCTTTTTCGGCATGTCCATCTTTTACTAATGAATTAGAGATAAGCGTTACTTCCTTTTTAAGACTTCTTTTTCTTGCCTTCAGAATTTGTTTTAGATATCCCTTTTCATACATACAGCTAAGCAATGCGTGTACTTCTTTATCCATACGATCGGGATAAAGGTCATTGAAAATATTGAGGAAACGTTTCTCTAACAAAACGTCCTTACCATATCGTTGCGTAATATGCTGTATTGTTTTTAAGACTTCTTCCATAATCAGATACAAATTAAGCCTATATACTCCTTACTTGATGTGGTGAAAAGTCCACAACAATCATCTTTCATAGAACAACCGTCGCACAGTTCTGGATAGTAGTTCTTCCAATCGGATATACTTTTCTTGGCAAAACCATGCAAATCCTTTGGTAACAGACACAATGGAATATTATAGATTGCGACTTCGTGGTGCCAATCATTTAAGAAATGAACAGCATCATTTAATTGTGGAATGTATTCACAAGGCTCAATCCATATTTTGTCGCTACGTTTGTCTGCAAAGCCAGTTCTCTCCATGCCCATAAAGGCTGTCCATGCTACAAATGACAAATTCTTGTGGATATATTCAGCCATTGCAAGGAAACGATTGTAGTTTAGACTATTCATTACGATTCGGAGTTCTACACATGCTCCTTGCATCGCTAAGTTATATAGCCCTAAGATAGTTTCATTGTATGCACCTTTTGCTCCTGCTATAATATCATGGTCGCCTTCATAATCAGAATGAAAAGGAATGCCAAGGATCAACTTGCCTTCTCCTGCATCAACAACACGCTTAGCATAGTTGAAGTCCTTGAAATTTCTTCCATTTGAAAGGATATGAATGTCTGTATTTGGCAACTCTTGTCTGATAAGATGTATCAAATCTATCAATTTGTCTCCCAACAGAGTCGGCTCGCCTCCGGTTATTCCTATAACAGGAAGGTCCTTGGGGGCGTTTTTAACACGTTCTATATTTTGTAAGAAATACAAATCTATGTCGTTTGTTCTTTTAGGAGGCTGACAGCACATGATACAACGATTATTGCACTGCTCTGTTACGAACAATGTATTATCATTAGATTTTATGTCTATATCACGTTGCTTCATATTATCCAGGTCTTAAAGATTTGAGTAACCTCATCTTTTCTGTCTATTAGCAAAGAAATGAGATATTCAATAATCGCTTTGTTCTTTTTGCACAGCAACGATGTCGGCCGATAGCCATATAAATCCCCTTGTGTAGAATGGTTCCTCACAGGGTCTGCACCACAATAAGCACGAACGCCACAGTCGGAACACCCTGCCAGTAATTCATTTGACCAGGATTTTGACCAAGAACGCACTTTCTTGCTGTACAGCAAATCTTCGTAACACTCCTTCACGCTGCCTATACGGGAAGTGTAGTCACCTTCTTCTGCCAACATGCGAGATTCGTCCGAGGCATACAAATATCCGTCATAATTATAGACCAAAACAGAATTTATAATCCCCGCTGGTGACTGCAAATCGACAAATCCTGTACACCAAGGAGTAAGTATCTTACGAAGAATAATAGCTGCAAACTCTTCTATCATAAGAAATCCTTGTTTGTTGAGATCCAAAATATGCTCAAAAGCCTGTTTGTAAAACTCTATAAATCTATCGGTATAAAGTTCCCAATTCGAATTATCGCTGGCAAGCCCGTATGGATTGAGAGCACGAAGAAAAATGCTATGAAACCCGAGTTTTACATATTCGTCAACAATTTCCTTAGGGTAGTCCAAAGCCAATTCTGATGTTGTCATCAAAGCCGCCACTTGGTCTTCTCCAAGGTATGCTCTTGCTTTGGCAATTCCTTTTGTAACTTTTTCGTAGGAGTCGTGCTTGCCACGATTTTTGTTGTGAAGCCACAAAGGTCCATCTAAAGATGTGGAAATGAGCACGTGGTGCGTTTTGCATATATCTAAGACTTCTTCCGTAAGGTTTATGCTATTTGTACAAAGCACGTAACGCATATTCCTTTGCTCTGTTTTGTTTTTCTGTTCGGCAAGCTCTATACCATAACGCAATAGTTCCGGTTCAAGGGAAGGTTCGCCTCCTTGAAACTCCATAGTCAACCATTGAGAACGTGACTTGAACATCAAATTCACAGAACATTTCATGGTCTCAAATGACACAGACTTATGTGCACAATGCTCGTCACGGCTTGACGCTTGGCAATAAACACAATTTTGATTGCAACGCAAAGTCAAAACAAAAATGTGTAAAGCCGTCCCATCGTCCATGAAGCGCTTCTTTTCTGCCAATCGTTCTGCATACACGTCTATCAATGCTGGAATAGTTCGTTCAGTTAAGAAAAAGTTTGCGACTAATGACTTGTATAAATCGCTCTTGGTATCTATTGTATGTTCAATAATAGCCTTGACAGTACCATTGGGCACTGCCAACATATCCCCCAATTCGTTTACCAGAACTTCCTTGGACGATATTCTACTGAATGTAAAGGGCAATAATTTATACTTCACCATCACTATCTATATCATCGAAATCCGCAAACGCTTTGGCATAAAGAATGGTTCTTATGTCATGCGTTTCGTCTTCAATTACTTGTCTCAACTTATAGTCATTTAGTGCGTTAAATATCCGTGCTTCAATTTTGCACTGTTCCTGCATATCTCCAAGAGGTATTATGTGGAGCCTTTCTATATTACCTTCAAGGTTGCGACTAATAGCATAATCTTTTGAAAGACTATATATAGCTTTAGATATACAAGCATCAGAATATACCTTCCTGTCAATCTTTATTTCCATTTGTTATGCTATTTGGCTACTGCTTTTAGTTTTGATATTGTGGCTTCGTCAACTTTCCCATTTGGAGTCAATCCATTATAAGCTTGAAACAGTTTGACAGCAGTTTCTATATCCTTTGTAAATACGGCTTTATTGCCATTGTATTTCAGTTTGGAAGGGTCGGGTGCGAAACCTGCTTTGCGCAATAATGCAATCAGTTCATTAACATCGTTTCCTGCCAATTCTGATGCGTTATTATACTCAATATTTCTTATACCCAAAACGAGCGTCGTTTTGCTTTCGTCCCAATTTTCAAGAGCAGTGGCCAGTGATGATGTCATTACTCCATCTTGCGGTTTGCCAGCATCTTTTTGAAAGCGCTTTACAGCGGCTACAACACGTGCATTGTAAACAGGGTAACCATGCTGCATGGTAATCCATGAACTATTCATATAGTTCTTAGATACGAGTAACGAAGTCAGTTTTGACACATCGTTTCCATATAGTCCAGACTTCAATGTCCGGTCTCCCAAATCATAAGTTTTGTACGTTTTGGGAGCTGGTTTCGGTGTAGAATATGTTGTGCCGTATGAGCTTGAACCAGGAGAGGAATGACTGCGACGGCGTGAACTACCACTGCTATAACCAGAATAGTGAGAAGCATGCGAATAATGACCGCCTCCGCCGCCACCTCCAGAACGATGTGACATATGTGAGCGGTGTCCAGCTATCAATTTGGTTTCACCATTCTTCTTTACCTGTAAGACATTCTTTATAATCTTATTTTTCAAAGCGCTCACAGCACTTTCTTGGTCGTCACCATTAAGTCCTTCAAGAAGAGGTGGGGTAGAGTTCTCTGCGGCTTGTGCATCAGTATGATATAAAGATGCCACAGCACCAATCAATATGTTGCGAATAATCTTCTTTGCCTTATGTTTCATCTTTCTTTATTCTTAATAAAGTTTAACCAATAATCATTAGGGTTTATCTTCAGCAATTCATTCAACTTCTGCTTAGATGTATCGCTCAATTTCCCATGATTGCTTGCTATGTCAGAAATAAGATTGTCCAGTCCATCATTTATAGCCTTATCTAAGGCAGACTTTGCAGCATTATATTGCTCTGAAAGTTGTTCGTTTTCAGAGATAACTTTATGGGGCAAAGATAGAAGCAATGTATTTGCATCTATGAGCCTGCCTTCTTCAACCATTTTTACACACGATTGTGTAACGTCATTTACTGTCGCATTTATATGTTCAACGGCAATTTCTTGATAATGTCCAGGTCTAAATGAAGCTGTGTAATTATTCTTTGCATTGCTGAAGAGTTGAATAGCTTTTCCGTATTCTCCGGCAGCAGCTTGTTGCTCACCCAAGGCTATTGTGTGTTCAAATTGCTCAATAGCGCTTGATGAAGTCATATAGCTTATTCCTGTACCTGACGCTCCAATAACTACCGCTGCAGGTATACCTATTTTTGCAAACAGTTGGAGTGCAACGCTCTTGTTGTCAATATGATATTTTGCAAGATATTTGTTCTTCTCTTTTTTGCACCAATTATCATAGGTCTTCCCCATGTTGTAATAGTTGAGTTTTATATCATCTTCTACAGAAGACAATTCCTTCTCACCATTATCGTCATAGTGTCCAGAACGCTTTATACCAAACTTCTTCGGTACAATTATAAGTGATGCTAGCAATTTTTTATATTGACATCTCAATTCATCAAACGCTTTTGCAACAGCCTCAGTTTTTTGCTTCTTGAAATATTCAAGTTTTTCTGTCCGCTTGTTTGTACACCAATCTAAACTTACCGTAGAGTTTGTCTCTTTAATGATTACTGCAATCTTGGCTTCTACTGCATAGAGCTTGTTTAAGGCTTCTGTGCTATAATAGCCCGGTGCATCTTTATAAATATTTTGTGGTAAAGTTGCCAATCTATCCAACAAATCAAGATACTCCTTTTGAAGTGAGGCTAACTGGTTTGCCAAGTTGTCCAAGATGTCACCATCCCCCTTTGTATAAGGGTCATACCCCTTAGTCATTGGTTCGTTGATTGTTGTAATACAACCAAGTGCAAACAGTATGCAATCAGATGCATAACTAATCAAATCTTCTTTGTAGTTTGAAACGCTTGCAAAAGTTTTTGTAAAATCTACGCTCTTGCTGATGGCATTTTGGGAGTCTTTAGAATATATGTCAAATAATTTCTTGCCATATCCAGCTTTTAGGAACTCTTTTAATACCATCTTCATGGCAGGGTAGTCCTGATAGCCGTTGAGGTCAGCCAATAAATTGGCCAACCTCACTTCGGTCACGATGCTCTCACCAAATTGCGCAACCAACTTTTTTATAGCTTCATGTAAAGTCATTCTTTTTCAGCAGTATTGTTGTCCTTATCTTTCATGTCGGTCATGTTCTTCTCTTCAGCCTCAATGGTCTCATCGACTTCTAATCCAGTCACAGTATCTTCTTCGGAGTTTTCATAACATGCTTCATTAGTGTTATCGGCAAGAGTGTCTTCTACATTTGTTTTTGCCTCATTCGAAGGGGGCGTCGATGTGCAATTCACGTCAGTTGATTCCGACTCTACAAGATATGATTCTTCCCAACCGATCTCATCATTATAAGGTGTATACGATTCTCCATCTATTTCCTCAGAAATTTTATTCCACTTATTTGCAAGTGAGTGCTTTAATTCAAAAGCTTTTGATAAATCTTGTTTTGCATATTGAAAATCTATCATTAGCTTCTGATTTCTGAGGTCACATTTGCCAAGACGCGTAATTTCCTCCTTATATTTAAGAATGCGTTTGTTTGTTTCAAATAGTTGGTTCTCTATATTCCGCTTTTGCCACCCAACGAGATTTTTCTCTTTTTTCCGAAGAGATTCTTCGTCGTAGATGCAGGCTATAGACATATCGTCCTTGCTGCCAATTTTACTTAATTGCGGTAAGGTCTCTTGAATATTGGCTACAGCAGTTTCAAGCCCCTCTTTGTTTATAAGTTTGAGAATTTGAACATAGAAATTTACCATATTCTCGGTTTCACCAAAGGAATCATCAATTCCATCAGAGCCAAGAAATACGGCTACGGGATTATTTCCGTCACCACAATAGCAGTACCGGAATTCTTCTATGGCTGATGAGTCACAAAGCGACGTCGTCTTATTTAAGAAACATTTTTCGTCCCAGGGGATAGGCTCAAACCAAGTTCCTTTATCATCAAAAGCAATACATTTGCCGTCGCCAATATGAAAGGCAAACCAGAAATGTGCTGTGTATACGTAGCACATCAATGTGCAACCGTACGTTTTCTCAATGCCAATGCCTTTTTCAAAATCAGAGAGATAATCTGCTTTTATCGAAGACTTTTCTTTTTCTGATAAAGGAGTGCTTTGTGAATGTTGTGTGATTTTTTCTCTCCAACAATAGATAATTGAAGAGAACAGTTGACGAAGTGCCTTGTCAACATTCGTGTCTTTTGTATAGATATTTGAACTTGCTTCGGAAGACAGCGCTTCCTTTTGAGTAAAAGGTTTATTCTTGAACAAGTTCACATCTATTTCAGACACAAAGGCTTGAACACATTCTTTGGTCGCATCTACTGCAAAGCGAGAACCAACATCACTTCTAAAATAGCGTGCTCCACCATGTCCATCGCATACGATTGCAATGGACATGGTATCGCTTGTTGAACTGTAAGACGAATCTTGGCACACCTTATTCGACAAGATGTGACTTTCGCCTTGACATGAGTGATGTAAATCTTTCATCTGATATCAAAATATCTTATTTAGTCCCAATCATCATAATTATTAGTAGCTGTTGGTTCTGGAGCAGCAGCTTCAGAATGTGCACCATCAATGTCTTTCACATTCTCTGTAACGTCCTTTATTACTTGCTCTTGTTTACTTGTTTCGCCTGCGGTAGAACTCTTGCTTCCAATCTGCGAGGAGGTTACAGCAACTACACGAATAACTTGTTTGAGTGCATCAATGTTGTGAACCGTAAATACAGCCTCTATTGAACCAGTAAAGTCTTTAAGTACATCTTTATCCGCATCATCACCGATAGCTATGGCTATTTTGATTGCTGCTTTGAACCAATTGTTACCCCTCAGCTTGTTTAGCCCGCTTTGAAAATCATCGGTTGGACCGCCATCAGACAAAAGAATGATAGCTGGTGCAAACGAGCCACTTGCAGCTTGCATAAAACCATTTCTTGACAACTTGTTGTTCAGTTCCATGCACGCTGCACCCAGTGATGTCAAGCCGTTAGCTTGAACATCTTGCCACTTAAAGTCCGATGCGAGTTTGGGTTCGTCATAGAGCCAATTCGTTCCGTTCGAAAATTCGAGCGCTGCAACTTTTATCTCTGCATCAGGATTTGACGCTGAGATTTCATCAAGCATAGGCAAAACATTAACTACGGCATCATTTACTGCACCGATTTTGTTACCCATCATACTTCCAGATGTATCAATGAGGAAGAAAAGGGTCATAGTTCTACGTGGTACACTGACCACATCATCTAAAAGAGACATTGTATATAAAGTTTAATTGTTAGACATAAATTTGATCTCCGCCTTATATGGCATAGTGTGAACGCGGAATGTTATTTTCAAACCTTCTTTCACAGGGAGAATTTCATTGGGTGCAACGGTCTTAATCTTACCACTCGGTGTCTCTACTGTCCATGTTTCGGTAGAAATGTTTTTAATAAGCATAAATCCATTGCTATCTGTTGTAACTACGCCATCAGGCGTGTTATCTTCGTCAATGTATATATATGTATTTTGGGTCAGCGGAAGTGAGCGATTGTTGATTACAAGCCGTTTTGACAAATCAACGTCCTTACCACAATTCATACACTTATCTGTTGAATCAGAAACGTTCACAAAAGTCTCTTCTGCACAATGCTGACACACAACAAGACTGTCTCGTACGGAAGATATAATTTTCTTCCAGTTTTGTTCAATCATACGGGTGCTTGGATCCTGCAATTTTTCCTTACTGAATTCTTCAATGAAAGCATCACGAAGCATTTGCGGAAACACAGGCCATCTCCTGATGACATTTTGGTGTATTCCCCTTACAGGAAGGTTTGACTTGTCTGTTGGGTCGTAGATAAATAGTGCTTCACTTCCATAAAACTTTTTCTCAAATGCTTCTGTCATGCAAGGACAAGCTACAACTTTCGCTCCTTCAAAAGGGTGATTAGCATAGAATAGCATGAACAAAATAACCGAGAGGGAAAATCTGTCGCTATATTTATCAGGTATGCCCCCAGCAACAATTTCAGGTGCCATGTATCTGGCCTTACCCATAATACCAGATTTCTCACCTTGTGGCATTACATTATCATTGTCGCAGATAAGAACATCACCTGTTTGTGGGTCAATGAAGAAATTACCGTCATTTAAGTCTTGATAGCTATATCCAAAGCGATGGAGCATCATAAAACCGTCACATATCTTCATAGCTGCTGACAGCATAGCTGTAAACGACTTGAAAGAAACTTTAGCCAACAAGAAATTACCAAACTCGTAATAATTCTGTGGACGTAGTTTCATGATGTACCCATAACTTCCTTGCTGCTTTTCAGTCAGATACTCTGGCCATAAGAACGCATCAGAAGGAGCACCCGAAGCAATATTTTGGGCCAAATTACGATAGAATTTATCGTCTGGAGCATTCAAGTACCATTTCAGAGCTTTCTTCTCACCACAAACTTCTACAAGATAGACAATACCTTGTCCACCTCGACCTAATTCTTTGATAATGGTAGCTGTTCCACCACCTACCAAAGAAACAATTGAGTTCTTGCTTAATTCTGTCATTGTTTTGTTATTACAAGTTAGCGTAGGTTAGTAACCGCCACCTTTAAGATTAATTTCACTCACTGTTGTTATTTCTCCGCTTTGACCACAAGAAGGGCATGTTACGACTCTTTCACCATGATAGCAAACAATTTTTCCACATGCACAGATATAAAACTGTTTGCTTCCGCAGTAAGGACACCCTGGGTAGTTAGAGTCAAGTTCAACGCTACCTGTTACAGAGTTTTCATCGTAGCCTTCTCTATGAGCTTTATCCTTGTCTATTTTGAAAGCCCACACAAATTTATAATGCCGGGGACCGATATAGTCCACAGTTATACCGAATGGCTTCTTGGATTCTTCACACACAGCCATGATTGCAAATGCTTTATCACTTAGTCCTGTCATATTATTCTCTTTTTGGTCTGAACGATTAGTTCACGAACGTCAACATCTAAGTTTCTTGCTATCAGTATTAAAGTATCAAGTTTTGGTTGAGCATTATAGGTGCACCATTTTGAAACGGTGGTTCAACCCTTATAAAGCTATTCAGCCAACCTTTTGCTCGTCCTTCTCTTTTCTGCTAATACTGTTTTCAGGCGGTTAATAGATTTGTCTTCTTGCGATTTTATATTTTGATAACTATATATACGATACAAAGATATTATTTCCCCGAGAAAAGGAAGAAAAAATATGATTTTATTCTCCAATTTTTGCACGAATAAGGTAAAAACACAGAAGATAGGCTATAAATCTGCACTTACAATTACGGCTGCTCAAAGCGAAAAACTTAAATAGACTGTAGTAATACACGCAAGAGGCAAATGTAGACGTATGATGCGTAAGTTATCACTATACTTATTTGATTTCATTTCGCACCGACAAAGGTATCATTACATGCTTTACGCGTAAAGGGCCGAAGCCTAAAGGTGAAGATACCGACCTCCATACAACCAAACGGATAATCGGCAATCTTCGCGCTACGGTTATGGAGGGGAGTTTTGGCAATCAAAAGCTACATTATATTATGGGACGAATTGCTGCACGTAACCAATTCAGTGAGACCTCGCGTCTCTTCTTCGGCATCCATATGGCTAACGAGGTTGCACTTGCTACACGAGAACTTGCAAAATTCGAGTTCTGTTTCAATATTCGATGCTTTTATCGCAATATCGCATCAAATGGTCTCCTGAGGAGATGGCATTAACTGAATAGCCGTAAATATAAATGATTATTGCTGAGAACTTGCAAAATAAGTTTCTCTCGTTCACATGATGCGCTGTTTACATTGTTTCAATTCGGTCATGCCATAGTGCAAATTCCTTTCTCATACTTTCTGCAACCGTTTTTAAGGACTTTGTAGGTTTGCCATTATCATAAATATCAATAAGGTTGCGAAGAAAAACGAATACTGAGATAAAGCAATGACTTACCGGCCATTTACCTGACGGGTGACTCACATAATATGTTGGTATGTTGTATAACCGTCCTATTTCCAAGGGGATTTTGTCGAAAACCTTTATATGTTCAAAATGTAGTCTCAGGTTATTATCAGCATATTTGTCAAGTAAGCCAAAGGCATTACCACCGAAAAATACAACTTTCTCAGGCTTTAAGATAGAGATGAGTTCAAGCGTAGATTTTACTCCCTCGTCTCGCAATTCGGCTTTCAAGTCAGTAAAACCTTTGTCTGATTGAAATGGTGTCAAATTAGTCCACACCACTTTATGATCATTGTCTATCGTGTCTACATGTTTAGAAGCATCATAGCCCATAAAGAATCTTGCACCATTCGTGAATTTCCACACATTCTTATTTCCGCAAGTCTATTCTATGATTTTGTAACCATTTGAAAACCAGTTAATATATAAACATGTCTCTTTTCCAAGAAACAATACAGAAACAAAATATCAAAGAAACAACATTTTCGCATTTTTCTTGTTTCCTATTGTTTCTTAGGTTTCTGTTGGTTGCATTTTAAGGCTTAGCTGAAAATTCATCAGTCTATTTTAACCGTATGCTACCTTCAAACAATCCCAACTGATTTTGTCGGAATCATTGATATTGTCATGCAGACTAAAAGAGAGAGAACCAAAGAGTCGTCTTGGTTTGCGGCAAGAATAATGCCATTTCGTACCTATGCATCAGTTGCCATACTGTTGCAAAGGTACATAAAATTCTCCATATACATATACTTTACTTTGGTTTAGCCTATATATAAAGGCTAACCCGTAAAGTGAACTATTCCACATAAACCATACTGCCATTTGTAGAGTTGCAGCCAAAAGAGAATATGCGCATAATGCTTGTGTGTACCTTTCTCTTTTCGCTGCAATCATCCCATTTTACACCCTCATCCCCACATTTACAAAAATCACTTCACATATATACTTTACTTCGGTTTAGCCTATATATAAGACTAACCACGTAAAGTGAACCATTCAATATAAACCAAACTGCCATTTTTAGGGTTACAGCCAAAAGAAAAAGCTGCACATAATGCTTGTGCGCAACTTTCTCTTTTGGCTGCAATCGTTCTGGTGTACGGTTGATATTCCATCTTTACACCGACCACCTTTCTTTTCGCTGCATACTTGGGGACTTGTAGATAATAATTGTGTTGCAAAGGTACTTCTCATGTCTTCTGCCTTGCAAGGTCTGCGCCTTGCGGTTCATCGGAAAAATCTCCACCTCGGTTGACACTGAGGTTGTATTTTACCATGAAACCTTGCATGCAGGTACATGAGACCTTTTGAGGCAACAAAATTTTATCAAATCCCCAAGTAGCTGTAGCTATAAGAGGGAAGTAACAAAACTTAAAAACAAATGATTATGGCAAACTTATGTGACACACAGTACAAAATCACAGGTGAGAAAAAAGCCGTTGCCGACCTGTGGAACACGCTTCAAGAAATGAACGTAAACGAAAAGAATATCTGGCTCGGTGATTTGGCGAACCATTACGGCATCGACTACAAGGCAAAAGGCTTTTCCGTTCGTGGTGAAATCTATTGGGCGGAATATGAAGAATATAGTGACTATGCTTTGCTGTCGTTTGACACGGAAACGGCTTGGGCTGCTTGCAACGACTTCTTCGATGCACTGAACGAGAAGTTTGACGGAGCGTTGTCTATCAGCTATCGGGAAATTGAATGTGGCTGTGGCATTTTCTATGTTCACGACGAGGGTGAGCATTTTCCCGAAGAATGTTGCGTGAGTGCGTACGGAGAACCGTTTGAAGCAATGAATGAAGAACCTTTTGACACCGTGGCTGATGCAATAGAGGTATGGTGCGAGAAAACCTGCATCAATCGTGGCGAACGCTCTGATGAAGAAATGCTGGAATACATTGCCCAGTACGAGTACAAAGACGACAATACATTATTCTTTATCAATAAGTTTGAGTTTGAATAATATTATAGGAGGAACAAAATATGATTGATTACGATGAGTTGGACGGAATTGTAGGTTGCTATTGCACCTTAGTTTATCCGTATCGAGGACATTCAGAGGGTACAGTTGTTGCCGATTATGGGCAAGAGATTATTGTTAGGCTGAATAACGGCAAGGAATTGACCGAGTATCGGAGTGACGTACTGATTTACGAATAAAATCTAAAAGAATAGCCTGCTCACATTCTGTGGGCAGGTCTTATTATCCAAAGCAATAGCCTTTTTTATCCTAAGAGATTTGGGCAACGCTTGTCTGCGTCGCCTCTTCCTTTTATACTCATATCTGTAAATCCATTCGCCAAACGCAAAAGCGTACAAAACCGCCTTATACTTTTGGATGACATTCTTCTCTTTTTAATGCGGCTGCAGCTTATTGCAACTCCACTTTTCCACGACGCTACTTGTTTTGTGAATCATACTTGCTTGATGTGCAATGTCAATGCTTACATCTATTCATTATTGTACTTGTACGTCTCAACTGGAGTTTTCCCTTTTTCATGTCAGTACCAATGTGCTCTACGTCATGACTCATGTTGATGATAAATATCTGCAATGGTTCTCTCCATTCTCCTGATACGGCTGCTTTGATAACTACCTTATACTCCGTGGTGTACGTCTTCCACAAGCCTACATTCCGTTACTTGTTGTTCATGCGCCTTTTCTGAATTTGTTCTTCCGAAGCCACTCATTTTTTCAATGCAAATTTAGCGTGATGCTGCGATAACTGCCATTATCTTGTGAGGTCGCTTCGCTGTGACCAATAAAATAGTCGATAATCTTCCTTTTTCTCCTAACCGCCAACAGAAAACGAGTATTATAGCCGATTTTCATGGTGCTTTCCTCATGTGCCACATCCCAGCTTTGGGTTGCATGTAAAAATTAAGTTTAACTTCAAAAGCAAATTCAAAATGAAAAAGATCGAGAACAACTTCACATTAACAGGTTTCGTAGGCAACAATGCGGAAATCCGCCAGTTCACCACAGCAAGCGTAGCTCGCTTCTCATTGGCAGTAAGCCGTCAGGAGAAAAACGGAGAGGAAACCAACCGTGTATCGGCTTTCATCAGCATGGAGGCATGGCGCAAAAACGAACACACCGAGTCATTTGACCAGCTGACAAAGGGAACCCTCCTGACAGTTGAGGGTTACTTCAAGCCAGATGAATGGATTGATCAGCAAGGCACCAAGCACAATCGCATCGTTTTCATCGCCAACAAGTTCTATCCAGCTTTGGAAAAAGAGGAACCTGGTGCAGAAAGCACTGAGCAGCCTACCACTAAAACAAAGAAGAAATAGTCTTCTTTCTGATCTACAGACAAGGCGGTTTCGACCGCTTTGTCTTTTCTCATGTTTGCATATTCCACTTTTATCAAATCCTTCTCCTCTTGTACATACCATGTACCTCCCTCTATAATCAGTCAGAAATATTTTGTCCCAACAGTCTTGGCTTCCGTGGCATCCACAACGGATGCTACTAAAAGCAAGACCATTGCGCCAAAGGTATATGCGGAAACACACTTGCCGTAAACGTCAAGAGAGTTTCCTTATTGCATATACCGCATATTTCCAGCTGTCCTATCTTTTATATGCGGATAAACCGTAAGCCGATATTCATACAACTACGTCCCACACCATAAGCGAAACCGCACATACTGTTTGTCTGAAAGGCTTATCAGCCACTCTTCCAAAGGCAAGCATGCACAGATTGTGGTTTGTTGACAACGTGAAGCGGCATATGCCGTTTTCATGTCGCCAACAAACCACAAACAATGCATCGAGAAGCTTGCTGGCAGTAACGCAGTTTCACACCCACCCTTTCCTCTTTTATATTCTTCATCATCTTTTTTCTTTTTACAGTATTATACTTCTGTTGTAGCCATATTGGTTTCCTGTCAGCTTTGCCACTTCGGATATTTACCGCAAAGGTACAAGTTGTCAGGCATACGTCAAATCGGGCATCTATGGATGCTTTTGAAAAATCTTCCTCTGTATGTGCCATATAGAGTGTATTTTTCTCTTCCGATTTGTCTTAATGCTTTCCAACTCCTTTGCATAGCGGAAAAATATCCCTCGGACAAGCCGAAAGGCTTCGAAAAGAGGGAAATAAAAAATTCCAAGACTATGGCAAAGGTAATAGACGAGAGTATCAAAAAACAACTTAGCAAGAGTATGTATTTCTTCTTGAAGTATTTTCCCGTAAGGGTTCGCAACGTCGGTGAGGATGCAGTGGAAGCACGTCAACTGATATGGGCTTTCAAGGATGCACGTGACAACGCTTTTGAGAAAGTGGCACAAATGACGGCTACACACCTTATCAAGATATGCGGTGAGAAGATTAAAGACATTGTGTTTGTGTGTGTCCCTGCAAGCACGCAGGACAAGAACGAGAGCCGTTACAAGGCTTTTTGCAATCGGGTAAGCGAGTTGTGCGGCATCCTTAATGGCTATGCTCATGTTTCCGTTTCGGGTGAACGTCTCGCAGTGCATGAACACAGAAAGGATAAAGAAAAGATGCTCGTCAAAACACAAGTGATAGAGTTTGACGAAGATTTTTTCAAAGGTAAGGACATTTATGTCTTTGATGATGTGATAACGACCGGCGCAAGCTATGCACTTTTCGCCAATCAGTTGGAAACATTCGGTGGCAACGTGTTGGGAGGGTTGTTCTTAGGACGTACACACTATAAATACAACAGATAATATGGAAAAGACAAATTTCAATAAAACCAACTCAGTGGCGTTTTCGGGACACCGCTCCGTTCCCGAACATAGAAAAGAAGAAATGAAAAAGAAACTGAGGGGAAAGATAAGATTGCTCTACGCTATGGGCATCAGAAATTATTTCTGCGGCATGGCACTTGGCTTCGATATGCTTGCAGCGGAAGTGGTGCTGTCGCTGAAATCAGAGCTGCCACAACTGAAACTCATTGCGGTTGTTCCGTTCAAGGGGCAGTCCGCAAGGTGGAGTTATAACGAACAGACAAGATACAAAGCCATACTCACCAGATGTGATGATGTCATTCTGTTGAGCCAAGCATACTACAACGGCTGCTTGCTCAGACGCAATGACTATATGCTTTCCCATTCATGCGGATTAGTGGTATTTTTCGATAGCAAACCGAAAGGTGGTACGTTCTACACTTACCGAAAGGCAAAGTCATTGGGAATGGATATTATAAATCTGTTTTAGTTCATAAGTTCATCGGAAGGTTCTTCGTCGGGAGATGGGGAGCCTTTTTTCTTTCCATCATTATGATGGTGCTTACATCGTCCACACATACGTGGACATCCACACTTCTAACACAACAACCAGGGCATTGGTTGTTGTCTTGCCTTTTTCAGCGGTCTCGTCTGTAGTCAGATGCCTTGAAACCGCCCCACAATGCACGAAGGACGACTCTACCAACATAGAAGACTACAATCATGATTAGAATATCTCCCATAATCGTAATTTGTTACTGGTTGAACGTGTTGAAATACTTACCAAAGGTACTAATAATTATTGAGAATAAAGAATTATTTACGTTAATAATCAATAAGTTAGACGCATAATCATTACTTATTGGCAGTCGGTACAATCACACTCTTGTACTCTTTTAGACAACATGCTTTTCACCAAGTCGTATGACTCTTTTATCCATTCCTCAATCATGTTATTTGGGAAAGTCCCCTCAATAAAAATGTCATTCCAATGCTTTTTGCACAGATGATATGCTGGGGAAAACGCATTGTATTCCTCACGCAACTCCTCGCCACGTTCTGGCAGCAGTTTTACTGCTATGGTCGGAATGGGTGCTTTTAGCCATATATGCAGATATATCTTCCCACCTATACGGAATACCACCCAGTCCTCACCGTATGGCATGGCTTCCTCTGTGTCTGGCAATGACAGGCAATATTCTCTTACTTCTTCTACATTCATTATCAGTCTTGCTTTTCGTTCTCGTTATTGTTTCCTTTTACATCGGCATCCTTTGGTTTGCGCTTTCCGAGCGGTCCGCTGAAATTACCACGATTGAGCTTCACCCCATACTTGTTGAGTATGCGGAATATGGAGCTTCTACTCTTAAAGCCGCATACCGAATATATGTCATCAAGCGTATGCCCATTGTTATACATGCTTACAATCATATTCTCACGTTCCGCTTTCTCCTTGGCTGTAAGCGTTTTGAACTTTAAGGGTTTCATATGTTGCTGCAAATACTGTACATGAGCTTCGGCACGACGCAACACCATCACCTCTTCTGGTAAAGCACCAAACATTTGTATTATTTGCATGGTACTTGTGTCTGGGAAAAGTTTATCAGCTGTATCAATTCGGTCTCTTATCGAAATCAAACGAATAACCTTGACACGGCAATACTCGAACAAAGTGGATAGTTCACGTAGCCCTTGTACTGCATTGCTGAACTTAGAGACAACCAACTCGTCACCTCTATCCAGATTTGCCAACAGCTGCTTCCATTGCGGGCGCAGCTTCTCCTGTGCCGTTTCTTCCTCGACTATCTGTACACATCCATAATCAGTCATCCAAGCCTTGACTTCGGCTAAGCTATCATCATGCGATGTACAATATATGTAACCTACTTTTGCCATTCTTTTCTATTAGTTTTGGAAAACAAATGCAAAGGTACTTGTTTTCTCCGTACTTCAATCATACTTGCAATGAAATTATCAAAATCGCACTTGTATCTCCCGATTTTCCTTCACTTGTTTTCAACATAAATGATACTTGTAAGTATGATGTAGAAATATGCTTAAAGTTTAGTAGAAATGACTTGAAATACAACTATGTATGCTTATCTTTGCAGCGTTTAATTCCAATTTACGAGAAAAATAAAGCATCATGCAAATGAACATACACCACTTTCAAGTACGAAAAGGAACAAATTGTACAGCTCATAAGCCAAGTATGAAATTTGTTCGTTTCAACTTTACTAAACGCATCACAGCAGCATCTGCCGTTTTTGCAATCATACTTGTGTGTACATCATGTGGCAGCAGCAACAAATCACACTCGTACAATACAAGCCAAGAAGCTGTCAACGCCTATAGTTCCTATCTGTCAGAAGTTAAAAACAAAAAGGACCTGACTTCCGACAAACTATTTGTGGAAGTAGAAAAATGGCGAGTAATACGAGACTCTGTTGTTGCATGTCTACGCAAAGACACCACGTCAACTTTACACCAGGACTGGCATCAGACCTATCAGGTGATTCACGATTCGTTACGGAAGGAGTTCTGTCGCGTCGTATTAACCAAACCACGCACATATAATGATGTGCTTCAGCTGAAAGAGGTTGCTTCATCTTACATGCAGGACGAGGACTTGAAACAAGCAAGAATTGAGGCGCAGCCATTCTTCGATTCATTGAACGCAACCCCAGCTTACGGCATCACTATGGTAAATCTGATGAATCGTTACCGCAACTTCTTGGCTCATGTGCAATCAAAAGGTATTCACAGCAAGAATGACCTTTTGGACTTTATCAAAGAAGAGGATCGGCTTTTCCGTTCAGTACTATCGCATCTCAGCGAAAGTGACAAACAGAATATGCAGGACATCATTCAAGAAACCGACAGATGCTGTCTGCAAGTCTTCCGCTCAGCCAACCAAAAGGAGTTGTCGCACCGTGATGCTTTAGTGTACATGGCTATGCGTACAAACCGCCGTCTTATATTGAACGCAGCCCAGTGTGTTGGCGATACCAAAGCTGGCAAGGTAAAGAACGAGAGAATTGCCCAGGCTTATCTTTGGATGTTGGTGCAGCCTTACACTTCCATTGACGGTTTGAGTTTTGCCATATTGTCGGATAAGGACAAGAAACTCATTTACAAAGTAGCAGATGAAACACCTGCTACGATCGACAAACTGGGCAAGATTCTACGAATGGACAAAGAACGCACGAAGGAACTTCCTGCACTCTTCATGAAAATAATCGTCACAACTTTCTAAAATTGATAATATGCTTAGACACTTCTACAATGAATTCATGGCATTTGTCCCGTTGCAACTACCTCAGTTGCTCAATGTGGCGACAATGGAACAACCGCAGTTCTACAATGACTACGTGTTACTTACATTCCCATTGTCAACGCCGATCGATTTGGAGGAGGTGATGGATATACTGGAGGATGACATGGAGCTAATCATGTTGTATCATCATATTCCGTCACAACACACCAAGTTTGGACATGCCTCTTGTGCTTATTCCAATCCTTCTTTCGGACAGATGTTCAAAGTAAATGTGATGACTGACGGTAATGAAATGGTGAATGCCGTCAAGGTTACTATCTATGACTCACTTGAAAAAATGTGTGCGGATGTCAATCTTGATATGCGTTTACATTCCAAAAGCGGACTCTTTCGTTACAAAAGAAATGACAGTGAGGTACTGATGGACTTTTTATGAGAAGTGACATTTACCGCCGTATCGTCTTTCTGATTGACGAATACCGCACCTGGGTCAAGGTAGACAATGCCAATCATTACGAGGTCTGTTCCGTCAAACTGGACGAGCGTCAGTTTCCATGCGTATGCCGTACATTGGCTTTGCGCTCCATGTTCCGCTACCGACACTACCGCAAGGGAACCATTTGGCTAATCCCGGAAACGGAACTTGACCTTGCGTTGAACAGGCTCAAACTGCATGACATAAAATTTGCCAGACGCTTGAAACGTGGAGCTGAGAATATTGGCTACAATGATGTCAACGCCCTTATACAATACGCCACCTACGGCATCATCAATCTTGAACTCTCCGATTGTTGACACGACAATAATTAGAATATACAATTATGACTTGGATTTTACTTCAACTGATTTTTCCATTGCTGTTGTTACTTGTGCCAGTCACATTGTACAAACGCGGCAACCGTTTTATGACACGGTTTTACATGGCAATGCTCCGCAGTTCGGCAGCACGCAAACTGTACTTGCAGACATTGCTCATTGTACTGCTGTTGTTCCACTATATTTATGTCAGTGGACATTTCGGTGAATTTGGAGTATTGTTCTCCACCATTCTCTGTGGCATACTCTTCTCACATAAACGTGCAGAGCGTTGGCTGCACTTGATGAAAGCACATCGGCAACTCTATTTCAGGATGGCGGTGCTGTCAATGGCAATGGTAGCCATACCGCATCTGTATACAATGGCTGTAACTGTTGCGTTTCTTCTTTTGGCTGCTACGTTTTATCCGTCTGCTTCCATCTTGTACGAATGGAACGACATGGAAAAACAGGAAAGATGGAGAGCAGACTCTCGTGCGCTTGCCGAACATTATTTTTAACTCATCACTCTATTGTGCCAGAAGATGTGGATAATGGCACTACTAATCAATCCACAGCATTATTCAATAATACAGACAAAACAACATGAAGCATAACAAAGAAAAACATACAACCGTATCGGTAGACATCGGCTTATTTCTATATCTTCAGGAAAAGGTATGTGAACGTAAAACAAAGACGGAAGCCTATTGCAATTTGTTGAAAAAGGCATCTGAGAATTTCATATCTCCCATTTTGAAGAACCGCAATCAAGAGCTCAACATAAACCAATGTCATGTGACCATAACAGACCTGTCGGTGGAATGGCATTGGCATCGCTCCACTGTACGCTCGTTTTTGGAGACATTAGAGGAATATGGTCAGATTGAAATCATCAGGCTTCCCAAAAGTTCTCTCATTACAATGCCTGTCGGTATCAACGGCAATGCCGATACAACCGACACTGAAGACTTTGGGCTTACCAATAAGCTGCAAACAGTTCTGTCTAATTGGGAATCGGACAACATGTCAACTTTGGAGGCTGGAGAGAAATGCATGAACCTTCTCAAAGAGGACATCAAGCATTTCACCGAAGTTTATCAGGCACAACAGACGGATGCAACCGGCAATCTTCAGCAAGCTAAAGAAGCCCATTTTAAGATTGCAAAGCAGCAGTATCTGGAAAGTATGGCTATGGCAGCATACCGCAAAGTCATCCGTCGTTCAGCAAACAGTTCAACAGATGCAATGGTTCAGTTCTACGACAATGACCTTGACGGTGACTCTTCTGCTCTTTTAGAGGCATCGCAAGTACTTGCAGAACTGCTTATATACGGTATGTCTTCATCGCTGACGAATGAAACACCGCAAACCAAGGCGCAGTTCCGCAACCTGCTTGACGCATATCGTTCTCTTTTAGCCCTGTCCGTTGGACATGCAAACCACCTATAGTTTGCATAAACCGTAATAGTGCGTTATAGTCTTGCTGTTATACCATTCCAACACTCTTATACCACACCGGGCTTGCCCAGTTTCCAAATAGAGGGAAGTAGAGGTAGCCTAATACCCCATGCATCTGTCGATGATGGGAGGGGTGTCCTCTTAACGGCAAGCCGGGACAAAATACATGTACAAACAAAAAATATAAAAGGTATGGCGAATAATGCGAAACAGGTAATGGACATCCGTGTTTCCAAGGGCATAACAGTAGCACAGAGCAATGAGCATCTGCGCAACTGGACGGAGAACGGGTGGAACCATGCTACACAGACGGGTAATTACGACCCGACTCGTGAACATCTTAATTTTGAAATTGTCAAGGGGGGCTTGGTAGCTCCAATCAACAAGGCGAAGAGCATTCCAGAACGTATGGCTGAGAACTTACGTGAAAGAGGCATCAAAGATCCGAATGATGGACTTTTGGAGCCCAAATACCGAACTGTCGTGAATTGCATTTTCGGTGGTTCAAGAGAACGTATGCACGAACTTGCGTATGGTACGCAAAAGGTAAACTTCGAGCATGGAGCAGACAATAGTCACATTCAACGATGTGAGGACATAGAGAAATGGGCAAAGGATGTTTATTCCTTTGTCTGCGAAAAATATGGAGAAGAGAATATCGCTGCATTTATTGTACACTGCGATGAACTGAACCCTCATATACATTGCACTCTTTTGCCGATTAAGGATGGACGTTTTGCGTTCAAGAAGCTCTTTGCAGGAAATGACAAATATGAATACAGTGCCAAGATGAAGCAACTGCATAGCGACTTTGCAGAGGTTAACGCAAAGTGGGGAATGTCCAGAGGAACTTCTGTTGCAGAAACTGGTGCTCGCCATAGAAGCACGGAGGAATACCGTCGGCATCTGTCTGAGCAATGTACAACTATAGAGCAGCAGATAGTGCAACACAAGAAAGCTCTTTCAGACCTCAATAAGGAGATTGACATTGCACGGCGAAGAGTTAAAGGACTCTCTTCTATGGTGGAAAATCTACTTAGGGAGAAGGCTGAAAAGGAGGCACAGCTTGCTAACTTGCAGCAACAGATTCTTGAAGGAAAAGCAAATCCTGAAGCATTGAAGGAAGCAGTTGCTAAACTTGAAGACGAATTGACCATTGTACAAAACAAATTGACAGACAAGCAAGAGAAACTGCTGATGGCTCACCAACAGCTTGAGGAACTGAAAAGTGATATGACCGACATTCAGCAACGTACAGACGATTTGAAATCGGAGGCGCAGGAATATGCCCGTGATGTTCATTCCAAAGTGGACAGTCTGTTGAAAGATGCATTGCTTGAAAATCTGGTAAACGAACAACAGCACAGATTGGCAATGCTCAACGAGGTCGATCTGAAAATGTTTGATGGTTCTCTTCTTCAAGACCTTGCAGAGCGAGGAACGGAAATCATGCATTGCGCTACACTTTTGTTCCTCGGTATGGTGGATAATGCCACAACTTTTGCCGAAGGAAATGGTGGTGGCGGTAGTGGTAATGATATGAAATGGGGACGTGATGATGACGAGGATAACCGGGCTTGGGCAAGGCGTTGCATGATGATGGCATGCAAAATGATGCGTCCATCAATCGGCAAGAAGCCTAAACGCTAATCGGCATGGTTTCCATTTCACTCCTTTTCTAATGACAAAATCAAATAAGAACATGAGAAAGAAATTTATACTTATGCTTGCAGTGGCGTGTACACTGCAGATGAAAGCAGGTGTGCTATCCACTTGCATGGATTCCACCAAAATAGAAACGAAGTATTGTACGAAGAGCTTGCCTTTTGGAAGTTCGTCAAATGAAGATGCCGTTGCTATTGGTTCTTTATGGTCAGACAATTGGTTTGTTGGTGTTTCTGGAGGAACTAATGCTTTCATCGGCAAACCATTAGGTTGTGAGGATTTGTTCGGACGTATCAAGCCGACATTCGGATTGACATTCGGCAAATGGATTACGCCAGCTGTCGGTGGTCGCTTATATTACCAAGGTGTGCAGTTCAAAGACTGTAATCTTGCCGTTCAAGACTATCAGCATCTTCACGCTGATTTTATGTGGAATGTGCTTGGAAACAGATACGGCAAACAGGATGATGTCCGTTTGGGTATCGTTCCGTTTGTTGGTGTCGGTTTGCTCCACAATAAGAGTAATGGACAAAAGCCTTTTGCACTCTCTTACGGCATTCAAGGTCAGTATCGTCTAACGAAACGACTATCAGCTACTTTGGAGATTGGCAATACGACCACCTTTCAGGAGTTTGACGGCTATGGAAAAGTCGGCAGATTTGGTGATCATCTGATGTCTTTGACAGCAGGATTGTCCTTCAATATTGGTAAAGTTGGATGGAAGCGTATCGGCAAATCTGCTCACACGGATGTCGAATATACCTATTCTAATCATTGCCCAACTGCCAATAGCAATGTTGGTAACCACTACACTCGCAATGACTACAGCGGTTTGAATTCTCTTCGTGCAAGATTGAACAACAAGCGTTGGGATGGCAACACTCCTGTCCAAAATGATAGCACTTCCTTGTTCGATAGGAATGAACACGGGACCTCTGGCTATTTTACTGAAATGCAAAATGGCAATGTTTGCATTGGTGCACCCGTGTACTTCTTTTTCGAGCTTGGCACAACGCAGCTTGTCACTCCGTTGCAGTTACTGAACTTGGACGAGATTGCACACGTTGCTAACGAACATTGCTTAAGAGTAAAGGTTGTCGGGGCTGCTGATAGTGCCACTGGTTCGGCAGAGATAAACAAGAATCTTGGCACTTCCAGAGCAAAATTCATTGCCAAGGAATTGAATAAGAGAGGGGTGACGTCTGATTGTATCACTCTTATAAACGAAGGTGGAATATCCGATTATACTCCCAACGAGGCAAATAGGCAAACGAAAGTGATGCTCTATCATAGATAGGCTTTTATAAATTCATACGACAAAACAATCAATTGTAAGAACAGCCGGCTCGTGATGAGTCGGCTGTTACCATATGGGGTCGTTCCATTTTATATTTCACTTCGCATAAACCGTTCAGCCATTTCTTTTCTTCTTTGAAGCATTTCGTCAAATTCATTGCCAAGTGTATTCAAAATGTCTTCCGCAAGAATGTGCATTTGAGTGGAATAGACATCAGGAAGCCCATTGTACTCCTTATAATTGGCTTTACTGTTCGCAATGGCGATACGAATATCTGCAAATGCGTTAATAGGATTGATGCCTCCTGGCACCAAGGCATCCAACTTTTTCTTCAGCCATTGACTTCTTTCACTCAGAGGCTTTTTCAATCCTTCATCCAAATATCCTTTCGGCGTATCGAATTTATGGTAAAACAGCCATACTTCAATTGAAGGATTGCTTACTATCCACGTTGCCTGTTGTATCTCATCGCCCTTATCAAACATTGTTCGTATATCAACCTCAAACTCGTCCATGTCTTGAACAAGGTACAATGTATCGTCAGCATCGATACTGAAACTGTCTGTCTCTGTTACAAACCTTTTGTTGAAAAGATATTCCTTTGCAAGCTCGAACATTTGGCTTGGCACAAGACCTTGTCCTTTCTTGGAAACAAAGGCGATTTTCAATCTTCTGATATGGCGGTCTTTCATCAGCATTTTGAAATAATCCTTCTCCCGCTTGTCACCACCCGAAATGATGAAAACGATTTTAGTCTCTATGGTCGCCTCACCTTTCAAGTAGTCAGAAGACATCTTGCCGACGGACAATGATTTGTCTTTTTCTGAAACAGCTGCTTTTTCCGTTTTATCGGAATGCGCCTCCATATCCTTGACAGCTACAGTCTTGGAATATCGCAATTTGTTCAAATCCATATCTCATGCGATTATAATGTTCCAATAAATGGTATGGCTCCAAACCTTCCGTCAAGATAGCCGTTCTCTATAGATATTGTCTTATGTATCTTGAAATCATTAAGTGAATACATTTTGGTGCATCCTTCAACTTTTTCTACGAACCACACTTCATCGGGCCTCAGAAGCTCTTGCTGATTGAGCAATGCAGTTTCATGGGTTGTATAAATCAACTGCCCATTAGACTTCGACTCTCCGAAGAATTTTACCAGATTCTTTATAAGCATCGGGTGAATACCATTGTCTATCTCATCAATCAATACCGTTTTTCCCTTATTGATTGCAAAATAAATGGCAGGAATCAGCGTCAGCAGTCGCAAGGTTCCAGTTGATTGTGACATTACATCCATATCACAAAGGGATCCGTTTCTGCCTATCTGTTGGAATACAAATTCCCGAACAAGGCGTTTACCATCTTCTTCCGTTACTGTAAGCATAGGTACGTCATCTATCATTTTTGACAGAGACAAGCCTTTGTTGGTCATTATATCAGCGACCTTTCCTTCTTCCTGACTGACATTCTTCAGCCACTGGTCAAAGCTTTCATCCTTTATATAAAGGCTCTGTATGCCTAATCCCACTTTCGTGAATATTTCTCCGACAAAATTCATCATGTCGGCATTCTCCTTGAAATGTTCTATCAACCAAGGTATGTCCCTACTGATTTCTACCACTTCAAGTTTTTCCAAAAACCATAGGAAAGCATTCCGCATATGCTCGTCCTCTGTTAGATGCAGTACACCATTTATAGCAAGTACAGATCCAAACGGATTATCGGCAATTTGTCTTTCAAGAATTTTCTTGATGCTTTCTACTACTCTGGCTTTCTTGAAGGCAACGCTTTCTCTGTCTCTCTGAAAAACGACATGGTTGCTCTTGCCTAATCCGGAAAGCAACAGACTCTCTGACTTTACGCCATCGATATCTATCTCTATGCAATAGATGTAGGCTTGCGAATTGTTTTCAAATTCAACGACCATCGTGATAGGCTTGTTCTCATCTTCCACAGGCAATTTGAATCTGTTGTTAAGATACCAATTGTGCATTTTCTGTGCGTCCTTACCAGTACTCATCGTGGTCGTAAATTCTTTGATGAACTGCATACCTTTTATAAGGTTAGACTTTCCTGCGCCATTGGCACCGTATATAGCCGTACTTTTCAGCACAGGTGTAGCACCCTCACCATATACATGATTAGGGAATGTTTCCCTTTTAGGATTGGGAAACAAATCAAAAGCCGTTTCTTCTGCAAACGACTTGTAATTGTCTATTATAACCCTGTATAACATAACTTTCCATTTTTATTTTGTACAAAATTACAATGTTTTTATGAGAATACACTATGTTTGGCGTGAAAAGTTCACGTCAAACCCTAAAATTCTACCTTTTTATGCCTGTTTTATGAACTTTTATCCATATTGGCCTTGCATGTCGCTCTGTTTTTCTTTGCAAATTTACTGCGTCCAGTCAAGCGTCAAGTACCGCTGTGCTAATGTGCGGTTGATTTAACGACAACCTTCCCAAATCGAAGATATTGGGTATTCCATTAAATCTTTCGCCATTTACTTGCCTTTTTTCCTTTGTTCACGCCGTTCTGTATTGCACGAAAAATCTATCCCGACAAGCAAAGCTGATAATGGCTTTAAAATAAGGGAAGAAAAAGAAACTGATGTTTAATGCAATAAAAAGATTGATACAATGAAAGCGACTGAACATTTCAGACAGACAATCAAGGCGTATTTGGATGAAAGAGCCCAAAACGATGAACTTTTTGCCGTGTCGTATGCCAAAGAGAACAAGAACATGGATGACTGTGTGACATTTATCCTAAACCAGGTAAAAAGAAGCAAATGCATGGGACTTACCGACGAGGAGGTGTATTCTCTTGCCGTACATTTCTTTGATGAAGATGACATCGAAATCGGCAACTCTATTGCCTGCAATGTGATTGTAAACCATACCGTTGAACTCACAGAAGAAGAAAAGGCAAAAGCAAGGCAAGAGGCGTTGAAAGAATATCAAGCCGAGCAACTGCGAAAGATGCAGAAGCGTGCCAACAAGCCGAAGACACCCAAAGCGCAACCCGAAATAACAACCCCCTCACTCTTTGACTTTTAAGCGTATGAAACCGAAAACAAAATTAGAATACAAGGTCGTGGCTGCCAATGGGCAGTTGCAGTCTATCGGACAGGAACCTGTGGATTGGGCTTTCAAACATTGCGTAGAACACATGGCTTTCCGTACTCCAAGCGGAACGACTACTTGTATGGACTGCGGTCACCAATGGCGGAACGATACTAATAATAAAAAATGCCGTTGCCCTCATTGTCATACAACATTGGAAATCAAGGACACACTCAGAAGAAATTACAAAGAAAAGTTATATTTCTCTGTGATTGACATACAAGATAACTTGCAGTTGCAGCGTGTCTTTCGGTTTGATGTGACATTCCACAAGAAAAAGAAGCCTACGCAATCACTTATGGAAGTGGCAAGAGTATGGATTGATGAAAACGGCAATACAGAAGTGACAGGTCTAAGGCGCACAATGGGATGCTATATGGACAGTTTCGCTTGGAACAGCGAACTTGAACTACGGCAATACAAGGAAGCGTATCTTTATATCGCTGATTGCTATACCTATCCCAAGTGCAAGGTAATTCCTAAGTTAATCCGTAACGGACTAAAAAATTCATTTTTTGACATTGCCCCTCAAAGATTGATGTCTGCCTTGCTGACGGATAGTAGAATTGAGACCTTGTTGAAAGTGAATGATATAACAGCATTGCGTCATTTCGTTATGCACATGGATGATTTGAATTTCTGTTGGGCATCATACAAAATCGTATTACGTAATGGCTACCATATAACAGATATTCAAATGTGGGTGGACTATATCCGTATGTTAGCGAGAAACGGAAACGACATTCATAACGCACATTATGTATGTCCTACAAATCTTAAAAAGGAGCATGACAAGGTACGTGCAAGGCTCAATGGCATTAAAGAGAGAGAAGAAAGAGAACGGCAACGAATAGTAGCAATGGCTGACGAGAAAGCATTTGAAGAAATGAAGCGCAGGTTTTTTGGCTTGTCCTTTACAGACGGTATTATTGTCGTGAGTGTATTGGATAGTGTGGATGCCTATTACCAAGAGGGGAATGCCTTGCATCATTGCGTAGGACAATGCAAATACTACAAGAAGCCCAACTCGCTTGTCTTGTCCGCCCGAATTGACGGAGAACGCATCGAGACAGTGGAATTGAGCCTTGAAACATTCAAAGTGTTACAGTCTCGTGGTATTTGCAATGGCAACTCTCCTTATCACGATGCCATTATCAATCTTGTACAAAAGAATGTCGAACTGGTCATGGAGAGAATGACTGCATAATAAGTTCGTATTGCAAGCTGACCTCATTATGGTTGGCTTGTAATACCAAATTAAAACCAATAGCAATGACAACAGAACAGTACATAAACCGTTTATGCCGTAATATCAAGGCAGAACGCTTTGCTTGGGATAAATATCTTACTCCGCAGAAATATTTCGGGAAGGAATTGTGTGTGACACCCTTACACGCCTCCTATGGGCAAATCGGCTACACGATACATTTTCCATATTCACGAGAACCGATGCCCGAATTGGAATACGATTGGGAATTGGACGATTTGACCATTGACGAAATGGATTGGAAAGAATGGCTGTCACAACCCGAATAATCGCAAAATCCAAGATGCAGTACGAACTAATCTGCATCTTGGATTTCATCTTATACTTTATTCTGGAAATGAGTCTGCTTTCTTCTTGCGACCACGTTTCTTGGACATTTCGACATCTTTTTCTCTAAAGCATTAGCCTTTTGTAATTCCAGTGTAGATTTCTTCCGTAAATCTCCATGTATACAGATATAGGTCTGTGCAATATTCTTCGTCCCACTCTTTATACTTCTCCAGATTCTATTTTTATCGACAGCCACATAATACGTTTTCTTGTCCATTTTTATAATCATTATACCTTTTATATATAGGCGAATGATTATCAGACACATTCCGCATCACTTGTCCGCACTCATTTTTCTATGCAAAGTTACTGCATTAAGTGAACGTCAAGCATCGCCTTTGGGCTAAGCACTTCGGAATGGAACGGCAGCCTTCCCAAATCAAAGATATTGGGTATTCCGTTCAATTCCTTGTCATTTGCTTGCCTTATCACTCTTGTCATGCAGTTTAGAAATGCACGAAAAATCAAGTTCCCGACAAGCGAAGCTGATAAGGCTTCAATCAAAGGGAAGAAAATAAAATTCAATTCAAACGGATATGAATGTAAAAAGACTGACAAAAGAACAAGGCAAACGGTTTGACATCTACCGTTTCCCTAATTTCCACAAGACAGGCAGTGTGAAATGCATGAAAAGCCTTTATTATGGCAAGGACGCATTGTTGGTACGTTGTGGTGATTATATCTACAATGTGACAAGCGAACCGAATATTTATGAACAAGCAAAATAGTATTGATATGACGAACAAACTGATTACGCCTCAGTTTATGGAGGCAATAAAAAACTTTCCTCTTTACTCTCAAGAGGAAAAAGGCAAAGACGCTATTTGTGTGGCTGTATTTACTATAGGACACATCAGATGGTTTGTTCTTGAAGGACAGACTGAAGGAAATGACTTTATGTTATTCACTATTGTATGCGGATTGTGCGAAACGGAATACGGCTATGTATCAGCAAACGAATTGGAGAAAATAGAGATTGATGGCTCCAAGTATGGGATTAATGACAAGTTCCATGTATGTCAGGTAAAAGGTTTTACACCAACCAAACTGAAGAACATACAAGACAATGAATTGCGTAGCTTTCTTCATCGCCTTTACTCAAAGCCCCCAAAGAGCTAATTTGTTACATCTGCCGTAGGCTGCCCAAATAGTCTACGGCACAAAAACTATCACAATATGGAAAAGATACAAGACATGGTTATCAGTGTAGCCGAAAAAGAAGGTTGGGCTGTCACTATCGAGGAGCAGAATGAATTACGCATCACTTTCAATTTTGCAAAGTTCACGCCCCAAGGACAGGATTTCTCTTTCTCTGCCAACACTTTTGACAATGACCCCGATGTGCTTTTGGAAAACATCTTTGAATATTACCAGGACTACGACCCCGACTATGAAGCATATCTATGGATTGGTCCTGACGGACACGGACAGAATGGTGCGCCATACCACATTGCGGACATTGTGGAGGATATGAAAGCTGCCGAAGATATGGTGTTTCAGTTGCACACGGCACTCAGTAACGCTTTCAACGCTTAGACCAAACAAAAGCCAGCCGTAAGGAGAGGACAATAACTTCTCCCTATGGCTGACTTCTCTTATCTGCGGAACGTAGCCTTTGCCACATTCTCTTCTTCCGCGTTTTCCTCTTGTAACTGATAGTCAGGCAACTCACAAAGCGTGTTATACACGTCCTCGATATTGTCTGCAAGTGACAAGTTGTGGTCGTAGCTGAGAATATGCTGCACTGCCAACCCTGCATTGGTAACAGTTCCGACCTCAAAACTGTCGTGCTCACGGTCGTACTGCAGATGCAGCACATCGCCATTTGGCATTTCAAAGACTGGAGCTTTGCGTTTTGACAAATCAGAAAAGTCTTCTGCAATCATCGACTTTGCCACCACCTCTACATCCTTTGATGCCTCAGAAGGCAATCCGTATCGAGTAATACTGTCACGAACATCTTCCTCTGTCACCTTGCGCATCACCTCATAGGTGCCGCCAACACTACCATTATATACCACAGCGTAATGGGCATCGTCTACCAATACATCGTCACCATGGTTCTGCACGGCACTCTTATACGTGTGTTCCAAATCAATGGCATCGCCTTGGTCATATTCCTTTGCCTCTTGCAGCAGACGGTCATAGTCACCTATGTCTTTCAAACTATCCAATACACTTGTGTCATCGGTACTCTGCAGATAGGCAACAGAAGCGTAATAGGGTGCAACAGTTTTATTATCTGCAACTTTCTGGTCTGCTTCTTTTACAACATCCTCCGTTTGTGCTTCTTCCTGTTCGAGCGACATCTTATCAATATGTTGATTGATGATTGATGTCGCTTTCTTCACATCAAGCAGCGTGGTCTTGATGAATTGTGGTGACTCCTTCAGACTCTGCAACCATGATTTCAAATAAGCTGCACTGTCTTCTTTGATATGCTTTGCCATGCCATATCGTTGGGCGACAAGGGCACTGCCCAATTCCGCTACCAATTCCTCACGTGCATACTCAGATGAACCGAATGTTGTAGGTTTGAAACGGTCGAGTACTGTCTCATGTCCAGTCGAGTGTGCCATCTCATGAAACAAGGTTCCATAGAACGATTCTCCATCCACAAACTGTTGCTTCTCTGGCACTACAATCATATTCTTACTGATTGAGAAATATGCATTGTCTCCATATTGTGGTTTGATGGGACAGATCCAGCGGTTGTCCTTTATCATTGCATCGATAGGAGCGAATGAGAATTGTTCGCCTTGTTCCTGCACCGGTTTTACATACTCTGTTTCCAACTTTGCCCACATCTCGGGACGAGCTTCCTGTAAGTTGGTCTGCTGTACATTGAAAACTCTATAGACTTGCAGTTTCGGATATACATTGTACTGCTTTTTCATTTCTTCCGACAGTTGACGGTAGTCATCATATTTGATGCGTTCCCTGGTGTCCTTATCAACGCAGGTAAAGGTGGTTATAAAAACAGGAAACGATTTCTCACCCTTCAACACAGACACACGTGGCAATGCCTCTCCGTTGGCATCCTTCTTCTCCGTATTGTTCAACCGCTGCACACAGTCGAATGTACAGAAACGTGGAATTTTCCAACCTTGTTTCTCACATTGGATGAGCAACATAAGAGCGTTCATACCGTTATAATCTCTACCATTAAGGTTCTTCGGCCATTGCAGTGCACCATCTGTAAACCAAGGCTTTTTCCAGTCTTTGTCAATGCTTTGGATTTTTTCTATCATCATCTCAGCAAATAGGTCCAAAGCTTTTTCCTCACTGCTCGGACCATCACTGGTTGGTTTGTTGTATCTTGCCATAAGCGTCAAGCATTAGGGTTATACGGCTGTGGTATGTATTCCGCCAATTCGTCCACTTTACATGAGAATGTTAGTCGGTCGTTATAGAGTGACAACTCCAGTTCGCCCTTAGCTGTTATTCGGCATCCTGGTACTAACCAAGACTCACGCTCCTTATTGAAACGGACAAGTCGTACCCAGATATATTCAAAACCGTTTTCTGCTTTAGTCGCTGAATAAGCTGAAAACATTTGGTACGGCTCACCCTTCTTGCTCTTTTTCTCGTCGATGGTTTTACCTATCTTTCCACGGAACTCCAACTGTCCTACAATGCTGTCTTCCTTTACTGTTGTATCGGTATTGACAGCTGTTGCATTCATGTTGTAATACATGTTCTCACCATGTTTCCTGGGGATAAGCACACCGACTGCTTCTATGCGCTGTCCCGTCACAATATTGCCTACTTCCGTCAGTGTTCCATCCTTCAACACGCTAACTTCAATTGTTTTATTGATTCCGTTCTTGGCAGGGATGACCACTGCGACACTAAATGTTACGAACGGCTTCCCTTCTTTATTCGTGCGACATGTGGCAGCTTTGCTCACCACACCGCAAATAGTTACATTACATTTCATCATAGTCTTATACTTTTTAAAAAGTTATCTCAATCATCACACTTCATTTATCTGTGCATGCTTTCGTTGCGTCCCTGCTGTTCCAGCATTCCTTGCTCAAAATTTTGCGAAGCCTGCTGACTGATGACAATGCTGTTTACCATTCCTGCTACTCGCAACCGTTTGGTCTCTTCGTTCAATCCTTGGTCGTTCAAGGTGGCGGACAGTCTGCTCAATTCTGCTGATGTCAGTTCACGGCTTACTTTGACATTGCCATTGTCTGCCGTCAGTATCGCACGACCATTGTCACCAATACTCAGACTGCATGTTTTCATGCCTGATACCAGTGAAGTCAAATCTACAGACCGTTCACTGACTGATTGACTGATAGCTGCCTTTTGTTCCTCGGCTTCTTTGTTATCTATTTTCACAGCCAATATCATCAACGAAGAGAAAGCTGTCATTGCCATTTCCAAGATAGGGTCACTGCCAACTGGCAATCCTACACCGCTATCTTCAGACGACAGCAACTTCTTCATCCATGCATCAGGTGACATGCTTTCTGTATTGCTTGGCACATCGGTTTTGTATTTTGCCAACAGGTCATTGCCATTATACAAGGCTTGCTGTTTGATGTTGCCTTTTTGTGCGATTTCTGCCAGATAACTGGATGGATCCACGTCCCGACTTGTCCCGTCTGCTGCAATTGTTTTTACTCCAAAATGCAGATGCTCTCCTGTGGTTCTTGTTCCAGTATTGCCTGTTACACCTATCTTTTGTCCAGCTGACACGGCATCGCCCACTTTTACATTTACTTCCGACAAATGCATATAGGTAGTTTGCACCTTGCTGCCGTCCTCACGATTGTATTCCACCGTGATACTTTTTCCTCCTGCTGTATTCACATTCTGGTTGACGGCTACCACCTTACCGTCATTCTCGGTTGCTAATACGGCATCATGCTTACAACGGATGTCTATGCCTTTATGCATTTGCTGCTTGCTCTTGTCCATCGGATCTTGACGCATACCGAACGGAGAAGTGATGAATAGATAGGTTTCACGGAGCAAAGGGAATGAATACTTGCCATTTGGTCGTTTGTCTTGTACTCGTTCTTCGCTTGTTGCTTGTCTTGGATTGTTCTCCACTCCGAATGACTTCCCTTGCGCCTTCATCTCGCTCATCACTTGCTGGTCATACTTCTGTAGCCCATTCCGCTCGATGATGTCCTGCAAATGTGCCGCATATCCCATACCTGATGCGTACCCGGCTTTGGCTATCCCTTTAGTCCAACCCTTATAGTCATCTGGTAACAGCTGAAAGCACTTGGCATAACGCTGATTATTAGCGAGGAACTTGGAATGATGCTCGTAGCTGTCTGCCACAGAACTGTATTTGCAAAACTTTTCATTGGGCTTATCATCCGTATATACCAGATATTCACCTCCGTTCTTCAACCACGAAGCTGTTGCTTTGATGCCAAAGTGATTATTCCCTAATCGTGACAGTTCACTCTCTCCATTACTGCTTTCCAGCATGCCTTGCGCTAAGGTAACGGAAGCAGGAATGCCATAACGCTTCATCTGCTCCATAGCCGCCTCTGCATATTTGTCGGCGTATGATTGGTTCTTGCTCATTGTTCTTATTACTTTTTGTTATCCTTTTACTGTTTTTAATCTCATTGGTATACCTACCGCTTCATTCCTCTCGATGGTTCTACCAACTCTTTCACTTCCTCCTGCTTGTGCCGTTTGGGCTCTTCCAACATATCGCAGATGGCTACTCGTTGTCCTTCCCGTATCAGTTTGGGCAGGTAGGTGTCAAGGGCATGGTATGGAAATCCTGCCATTTCTTTGATATTGCCGCTTGCTCGTTTGGTCAGCGTGATTCCTAATATCTCAGACCCTTTGCGTGCATCTTGATTGTACATCTCATAGAAATCACCAATACGGAACAACAATAATGCATCTGGGTGCTTGGCTTTCAAGTCATCCCATTGCTTTTTTATGCCAGATGCATTCTGCTCTTTCTTGCCTTGGGCTTCTTGTGCTTTCTTTTCCTCAGTTGCTTTTTCCTCCTTGACCTTCTCCTCGGATTTGTCTTGTTTGTCTTCTTCCTCGTGATATTCCCGGTGTTCCTCTTCATGCTTCTCTGTGGTTCCTTGCTGTTCCTGCTTCACCTCGGTCTCCACTTCCTGTTTCTCCGATGATGTCAGTTCTTGTTTTTCTCCTGCTTTCAGCACGTCAGCAAATAGGGTTGCTGCTAAATGAGTTTTATAGCTGTTTCTGTCTTCTGCTACCCATAACCGTTGCCATTGCTGTGGGGTAATGCATCTGGGCTTCATCTTCTCTCCGTCGATGGTTGCTGAACAAAGAATGCCATTTTCTTTGGTCTTGAACACGCACACACGCTCTATGCGGTTCATATCAATGTCTTGGTCATTGCTCCCGAACAGGTCCACTTTCAAGTCAGGTTGTACGGCTGCACGATGGTGATACTTGTTTGCCAACTCCATCTTTACTGCTTCAAAATTATCCATCGACTGCTTCAGTGTACTAAAGAACTGGTTGATGTCTGCCTTGTCTGGATATATGCTATATCCGTTCTGTCCCTCGGGTTTGATATACAAGGCCCAACGGTTTTTGTCGTCTTGTATCATCTGTACTTGACTGAACCCAACATCCTTGGCTCGCTCTACAGCAGGACTGGCATCTAATGTGGATAGATGTTCTAACGACCAATTTTTCAGTCGGGCGATGTCCACTTGCTTGTCCGCAAAGTAACTGTCATCGGGGCGATACCCCAATGATCCGTCAGGATTGTAGAAGCGTACGGTTTCGATGCCTTCACGTCCCAATGCTTTCTGGATGCGTTGCTTGCTCATGCCCTGTATCTCATTGTTCACTTCTAATGAGGCTCCTGACGGCATAACCACATCGGCTGTCTTTTTCTCCTTGTCGATGACCAATACGATGGTCTTGTTGTCTTTGTCGGGATGCTGTTTGATTTCATCCGCTATGAGATAGTGTTTAGGCAACTGGTCCATCAGTTCCTTGGTCTCTCGCTGATTTCGCATGGTGGAGTATTCTATCTTTTCTCCTTGCTCTGCCTTGCGCATCACTAAAAGGGCATTGTTTACATCACTCTCTACAGCATCTATCAGGCAGGGATTTTCCTTCAACTCACGAACCCAATAATCTGTCAGATGCAAGCCTTCTTCTGACAATCGCGCTGGCAGTCCCAACTCCAACATTTTCACTCCAGAAGCTAATTCTGCCACCAATCGTTCTCTTTTTATGGCATCCTCCGATGGAGCTGTACCATTTTTCATCACCATGCCTTCACGTGCCAACCGCTGTTGATGTCCTGTGGCAGAGACAATCTGGCGCAATGTTTCTTGCACATAGTCATTGTAATGCTCAAAGTCCTTTTGGCGTGGCATATACACTGCATCCTTTTCCGTGTCATAATGTGCGACACCGCTGCCGTCCGTACGGATGGGTACCAGATTGTCACGCATTTTCAATAGGAAGTCATTGAAGCGAACATGCATGGATCGATCATCTCCTTCTCCCAAACCTCGCTCCTCAGCTGTGCCATAATCTGCCAACAGTTTTTTGTATTCTTTCTCATTGGCAAATGGCATTGTGGTTTGGTCAATGCAAAACAGTGTGCGTATCTCTCGATTGTGTACACCTTTATATTGCTTCTGCTGTTCTACATCCAATGCCTGATAGTCGTTTCGACTGATAATATCCTTTGGATTGTTACGATTGACGTATTGGTTCCAATTATAGAAAAGGAACGGTACTCCTCGTTCATGTTCCCTTACCGCCACTCCTTGTCTTTTTGCCTCACTGAAAGGCATAAAAAGGTTGGTCTTGCTACCTGTCTTGTCCGAATGCAATGACATGATCAATGCATTGAACGGACTTACTGTCAATCCCTTGGGATAGAAACTTGGATAGGTCTTACCCGATGCGTTCAACCAATATCCTTTTGCTGATGGCGCACTGCCCAACGCCGTAGATAGTAATTCCACTTGTCTCTCTGCAGCCGTTTTTTCTGCCTGACTCTTGTCTTTCATATTGTGCTTTTATTATATTCTTATTGTATTCCTCTTGATCTGCTGACTGTCTCACGCTCCTCACGACCATTCTCATACTGCTGCATGGCCACAGATCGCATCTGCTCATTTTTTGCAAGTATTGCATTGGCAAGGGTATTCAACGGCAACGCCCCTGCCTGATATGCATCCACCACGGTTTGTGGCAATTGAATGGTACAGGGCACTCGGTCGATATGTACTATCAAACAACTGCCTTTTAGCACTGGATTGCTTAAACGTGGATTCAATGGCTCGTCTGCATATTGCCTGTATGCGACTTGTCGATTACTTGCTGCATATCTATCTGGCACTACGCCTTCATTGGTTTTCCTCTCCAATGCTTCATGCCCGGCTTTATTTATCAGATTGGCTCCTCCCATACCTATCAATATCATTTTAAGTATCGGATTCTTCACGAACATTCCTGCCACAATACTTGCCAATGGTATCATGCTGTTGTCCATGTTCAAGGACTTTGTCTTGCCAGTAAGCAATCCTACTAACATATCTGGCAACATGGCGAGCACATAGCCAAGGTTATGGGTGATGTCGCCGAAACCGTCTAACCCGAAATTTGCCAACAGTCCTTCCCAACCGTTTTCATTGGCTTGCTGCAACTGATTGGCTTGATCCTCATCTGCTGATGCGTCAACAGATTGTGCTTCTCCTGAACTGTCAGTTCCCTGTTCTCTTTCCGTACTTTTGCGCTCTGCCTCTTTTTGTTTTGCCGCTTCTTGCTGAGCCTTTTCCTTCAGATAGTCATCTTCCTTTCCTGGTGCTACAATCAACGGAACGTCCTTGTATTTTGGATCCTTACGTATGTCTTTGGGCTTCAGAAAGTCCGTATTGGGTGTAAACATAGGAAAAGGGGATTTGTTATTGCTATTTGTTGTCCATGTCACAGGCTTGTATTTTTTTGTTGGTAACTTGATTTTATGTGATAACTGTCCGTTAAGCGTTTGCAGGAAACCTCCAGATTCTTCAAGTTCATTGGCATGTTTACGAAAGCCGTTGAAGACATTGCCGTTACTGCCAAAGATTCCTTTGCTGATGCTTAGCTCCATTACCTGCTCCTTGCGTTGCTCCGTACTGCCAACGGTTTTGTCTAAGGCATATCCTAATGCTACATCGCAGCCAACGAACTTGGCGAAGGTTGTCCAACCATTAAAAGCTCCCATCGATACGGCATCTACTGCAGAACCTGCCACTCGTCCCGTAACTTTCTCTGTGGTACTGGGCTTATAGGCTTTCTCGCTTCTTGCCTCAATCTCTTTGGTTAAAGGGGACTTCATCAATTCCTCAGTAAATCCCCAGATACTTTGCTTGGCTGCCTTTCGCATAATGTATTCCATCGATGATTTGGGTATGTCATCCACAACCAATTTGTTGATCATCAGGTCTTCCATCCGCTGACCGATATAGGCATATGCCAAATCGCATCCTATTTGTTTGGATAGTGCATCGTATTTTGTACGTCCGATTTGTTCCACCACGGCTTTACGCCATTCTGCTGACAACAATGCGAAGTCACGCTGCATCGCTTTGTCGTTTTGCATTTTCTCATTGCACATCTTGAGATAGTCCTCGGTGGTCTTGCTGTTCCACTCGCCAGCTGTGCGCACTGCTTGCCAACCCATGTCTATCAACATAGGATTGGATGATGCCATGATACCTGCCGGACTACGCTGGTAGTCTGCCAGTTCCTTGACTTGCTTGGCGTTCAATGTCTTTCTGACTTGTTTCATTACAGACAAGACACTGCCTTCAAAATAATGTTGCAGACTATATTCTATCTCCGCAAATCGTTTGCTGTTCTTTATGCTCATTGCTTTGTTACTTACAGGGTTTGGTTCAACAGTTGCTCTTTGGTCTGCTCTATCGCATGATGGTATACTTCCATCTGCTTTGGAAAATATTCAGTTAGCCACTCGTCTTTCTCTATGCGGTCAAGAATAAACAGAATGGCTTGCTGACGTTCTATCTCCACAGAACTCTCTCCGTTCTCATGATTGTTGAACCAGGCTTTGGTCCACCATCTTACTCCTGCGCGGTCGGGGTATACGCTGACAATTCTCGGTATGTCGAAGCTCTGAATGTCCACCTCCAAATTCATTAATGGATCGATGACTCCACTACTGCTCAGGAGGTCGCTGTGGACTTTTTTTTTAATGCTTCATTCAATGTGGATAGGAACACATTGTGGCGCAACGCCAAATAGTCAAGAAAATCCCCAATTAGGAGATTCTGTACCTTACATGCCAATGGTACACTTCTCTGACTGATACCCAACGGATTGCTCATGCTTGGCATAACCTCAAAGAAGTAGCGTTTCATGGCTCCCAACGAGAAAATGTTACGTAGCGATTGTTCCCGATGGGGCGACAATGCGTATTGTCCATGCCGTAGGTCATCCATATATAAAGGCAGATAACGTAGCATCAATGACTCGATTTCTTCTCTGTCGTTGTCATATTGTGTGGCGATGTTCATGTCAAAATCGTCAATGTCTATCGCCCCAATCCTTCCTTGATGTTTCAAAGCCTTGATATTGCCATAGAGCATGGTCAGGAATTCCAACGGATTCAGTTCCTCTCCGTCGAATTTTATACTGATATGCAATCGGTCGCTGCTCAGGCTTACTGCTTGTCCTGCTACTACTGGCTCCCCGAAGTTGGCATACACATTGGCAAGGTGTCCGTAGATTACCTCGTATTTACCATATCGTATCGTTTGGTATATGCCGTGTATGCTGTCACTGCCAACTCCAGATACGGTGCCACTTGCCACTGCGGACAGAGGATAATGGTTGACCATAAAGTCCAGTCCGTGATGAAAGAACTTTTCTCCTGTAGATGGATGTGTCTGTTCTCCATATCCCAATGTCATTGCCACTTCTTTACCAGGCTGCTCCTCAAACGGCATACAATATCCGCTCTTGGACTGTAATATCATTTCTTCTGTATATTGCATACTTTTTCTGTTATCTTCTCATTCCTCTTACTTGTGCATCTTCGGCAGTAGCCACTGCTGCACTACGCCTTTCTCCTGCGCTACCACTTCCCATCATCTGATTGAGGTTGGCATTATTGCCCACCAACATCATGCCGAGCATGGTTCCTGCTATTTTGCCCAACCATCCGAAACGACCAAAGATGAGATAAGCTGCTGCCACCAGTCCAGCCAGACTCAATCCCGACACTTTGCCTTTGCCGAGGTTACTGAAGAAACTGCCGAACATATCCAGTCCGTTTCCATTGAAGATATTGCGGAAGAACTTGCTCATGCCGCTCCACTTGCTGTTGATGTCGCCCATGGCATTGTTCATGCTGTCTACCGCTTCTCCTGCCTTGTCTTTCAATTCCTTTACATCGCTGGCTGTTCCTGCAATGGCGTCGGTTGCTTCTTCTCCGATAACGGCATCACTTACAATGCGTGTCACGCTCTTGTCTGTGGTGAGTTTTTCCCAACCGACATATCCTACAGCTCCTCCTACTGTAGCTGTCTTTACCGCTTTGCCTGCGTGGTTCAGGGTTTGTGACGGATGAATCACAGAATTGCCCATAGACTTTGCAGAGGCTTTCGCTCCAGTCTTTGCGGCTCCCAACGCCTTGCCACCTACTGTTAATAGTTTACTCCAAAATGACATATTCTATCGTTTTTTGTTATTTCATTATTTATTTGGCCTCATATCTGCCTTATCCGACCTACTATTAATAGCCTTACAATTCCCTACGAAACTTACTATGCCTACCTTCATCCTCAACTTAGAAAGGCTTAAAGAGGCTTATCTCAGCTTATTGCTAAGGCATCACGTTTCGTCCGGCTTGTTTCCATCTTCTTTTTGCAGCATTCACAATTTCTTGTTTGTTGGCTTTTTGTGGCTTTGATCCTTCGTCTATCTCCAACCATATATCACCCATACTTGTGTACTTCACGGCTTTTGTCAGTCGTTGCAGTTTCTTGTTCATCACTTTCAATTTCGGACGAACTCCAAACACTACTTCCATACGTTCTTTTTCTGTCATCTTATTCTTTGACAGACATACTGTTCGTATGTCATTTACGATTTCTACGCTGTTCAGTATCAACTCACGATAGATTTTATTGCGCTTGGTGGATAACGCTACGGCCAATCCATTACTCGGATGGGCATCCAGTTGCTTGATTAGTCCCTCCATGTTATTTGTGAGCTGTGTCACCTCGTGATAAAATCCGTATACCTGCGCTGCATAACATACAATCGAACGAAACGAGTCAAGGTAGTTGTTGAACTCTCGATGCAAGTCTGTAGTTGCCTTCACTTCTTCCTTTGTCCAAATATGCCCTGTGGTCATCATCAACATCACTTGTTCTTGGTTCTTCAACTGTTTCTCGGCCTTGTTGGTGTACATCAGTATCATTCCCGTCAACGTCGGGTCTGACTGGGCATAGGTTTTGTCAATGCTCATTAGCATCACTATCACCACTGCTCCTATATATTTTACAACTCCCATTTATTCCATTGCTCTTTCGTTCAACATTGTATTTGTCCTATCTTACTTATCCGTTCAATTCTGTTCATTGCATAATTTTTTTCATCAATGGCTTAGTCGGCGTAAAGAGGCTTAGAAAGGCTCATTCATCTACAGACAGCCAATTACACGCTATGAATCAGTCTGCCTAAAAAGGCTCTATAAGGCTTATTCCTACAAAGGGTTCTTATTCTCCTGTCACTTGCGCTGCTCTTCGCCATCGTCCCATTGCTTGCCTTGCAACATCTGCATTGTTTCTGTCTATCATTCCTGCCGTAGCATTATTCCATACGTCATTGAATGTATAGTAGCGTATGCTCAGATACAACCGATGGAGTTTCTTACTGAAACTGCTGAGTTTGTCATTCAAAGCCCAAAGGGTCTTGCTTCGGTCTGCTCCTGTTATCATGTTCTCGTTACCTCCTTGCGATATGGCATCGTTCAGCAAGGTAAAGACTGATACCAATTCTGTAGCTGTCTCAATATACAGGTTATTCATTGACATACTCGCGACAATGCCTTGCGGATTATTGTTGATGGCTTTGCGCAACTTGCCCAAAGTGATGAAGATTCTCACTCCATCATCATATAGATGGGTACAGGCTTTCAACGAAGAGGCGTAACCGCTGATGTCTTTCAAATAGCTGTTGTATTGTTTCTGCCATTTGTGCATTTGATTAAACTCTGCTGCAATGGTATTCTGCAATATAGCTGTTTTCTTCTGACCATTGATCTGACTGTCTATCTGCTTTTCCAACAGTTCATTACCCTCTGCCAGTGCCATCCATTCCAATGGATTTGATGCAGTTATCTGTGCCTTTCCATTCATGGCTGTTCCCAGAGCTATTCCCATCACCAATATCACTCTTCTCATTTTTACCTCCTCATTCCTCCTGGTTTTCTTTCGTCTGGTACTCCCAATGGCTCAAATTCTCCTTCCAATGATTTGATATGCTCCTCACTTGGTTTGTCCAACAACACATCATTCCAATCTTTTGCCCACATGGGGATTGGCATGACTCTAACGTTGTCTGGATTTATACCTTGCTCTTTCGCAATTTGTTTGAATAGCTCCACAAATTCACGTCCTGCCTTATCGTTATCAAAGCATAGATAATGTTGAGCTTGCGGTGTGGCTTTCAACATTCCTTTTATTTGTCCTTTGGTTGGTGAACCGCCAGTAGATACGTATATGCCCTTACGGGATAGCTCGGGATTTTGCTTTATTGCCTCACGGTGTATCTGATAAAATGACATTGCATCATAGGCGCTCTCAAACCATCCGACACCACCTACACGATCCAAAGGTTCGTTCTTCAAGTTGGCTATCCACAGACCTTCACTTCCATTGCTGCCCTCGGCCTTGCCTTTATATGTGCTGCTTCCATCCATTCTTGGACGACCGCGTTCTTCCAGTCCGACAATGGTGTTGTCTCCCGGCTTGGTCAACGGAAAAGCCAAATTGGTATATTTCAGTCCGTCGTTCCTGTGTTTGGTCGCAAGAACAAAGTGCTTGTTAAAGGCATACTGTGTATACAGGTCTATACCTCTTGGCTTGAAGTAGAAATAGAATGGCTTTTGGGTGTTTCTATCTCCAGTGTCAAACTTCAACAAATCATAGTCTTTTAATGAGAATGGCTTACTTGCAGCTTTTGGTGCCAATATTGGGTTGTAGTGCTCTTGCACTGGATTGTTCAACAAGCGGTTGCATACCAAGTTTACCAATCTGTCCGTAGACATTCCTGCTCGATATTCGTCAAATTTTTCTGGATGTTCCTTGATGAAGGAGATTACATTATACAGTTTCTGACGTGGTGGCTGAAAACAGCATTGACCGTTTGCTGTCACAATAAACTTGTCTCCTCGCACACGTCGTCCTTCACTGTCTGTCCGCACATACGACGGATAGCGCAATCCATCTCGTTTGTTCAGATGATAACCTGCATCCACGAGTACGTCTTGTATGCGCAATCGCTGCAAGAAGTCATTGTATGTCAAATCTCCGTCCATTAATATCCTCGTCGTATTTCTGTTATTTCCTGATTCATCTGTGCTTCGAAATTTCTCGCTGCCACCTCATTGGGCATGTCTACTCCGGGCTTGAAGTAGGGGCGTGGGGGATGTCTTCCTTCCGTGCAATCTACATAGAGGGGATGATGGCTCATTCCATGCGCTACTTCTGATGTCACTACGGCTCCTGCTGCCAAAGCTGCAAAGATTTTGGTTCCCAATCCCGTGCTGGCTTCAGGACGTGACTTCATGTCCACTTCCTTAAAGATGTTGGAAAAGAGCTTCATACGGTGATAGTCATCCACTGCCATAAACTTGTCATATTGTTTCTGGCTTATTTCATGACTGATGGATTCTCCGTTGATAATAGCTGTCATGCGGTATTTCACATCGCCCTTTTCTTGTTGCTTTGCTGATTGTCCCTGCTCTTTTGCCTGCTCGCTTGCTGCAACTGGTACTTCTGTATTCTGCATCTTTTCGACATATATTTCGTCCACTTGCACCTCACGTCCGTTCTTTATTTCTCGGTACCAACCTTTACTTTCGTCCAATAGGTTCAGGTCTTGTCCATTTACCGATGCATCACCATGAATCTGTGGCTCTCGCTCCACAGTCAATTCTTCATCTTGTCCGACCTCAACGACTGATTGCTGTCGTTGCTCCATTTCTTGCTGCACTTCTGGACGCAATACTATGTTGATGCGCTCTTTGCTGTTCAGCATATCCATGGTAACCTTATCCGCAAAGTCATCTTTGATAACATTGTTCAGTATGTCCAGTCGTTTGTCTATTGGCATTTGCTTGATGGAGTTGTTGGTCAACGCCTTCAACTCGTCTTCTTTCAAGTCATACACCATATCTACATTCGTGGCTTTTGACTGGATGGTAAGCGTTTTGCTCTGCTCATCAATGATGATACCATGCGATGAAAGACATTCCTGCCATTTCTCGTTGGAGAAATATACTGGGGATGTTATCAACTCTTTGTAGGGTTTGGCTGGTTCATTACTTCTTGGTCTGCTTACCACTGGTGTTACCACTGCTTGCAGATTTTGCAGTACATCTTGATTTACAACTGGCTGTTGTGCTTGTCCCTTATAATAGAACCCATAACCGCCTGATTGCAGTTCGCCTGGGTTCATTCGTCTGTCCCAACGCTCTGACACCATTGGGGCTTGCGGATAGAAAAGTTGACCGCTGACTCTTCGGAGATGCCAGCCATCCTGCATTCTCGGTGTCCATCCCAAAAAGTGAGGAGGGTGCATACAATACCCTCCTGTTCGTCCATACTCACCAATTCCTACACGATACCCATGTAGTCCCATTGCTACACGTCCGTTGGCATTACGGGCATGCACGAAGTTCTTAGGCAGATAAAAGTCCTTGCCTACAACACTCGTGAAGGTATAATAGGCTGTCTTGTTGGCATAGCTGGTTCCCCAGTCTGTCAATGCAAGCATTTGCTTCTCGGTGAGCCTGTAGGTGAGCAACGGACTGTCATGTCCCTGCACTGCCAACTGATACCCATTGCCATCGGTAATGATATGCGCTTGCATACCATTGCGCATAAGCAGATCACGCAACTCTGGGGATATGTCCATCTGCCTTGGATTCAATTGTTTTCTTATCGCCATTTTTTTCTCGTGTTTTTAGTGATACTTCTACGCATCCCCTCGCTCCAGTGCTTCTTCCAACAATTTGTCTTTATATGCTACAAACTGTCTCGCACTGTCCTCGCAGATGCACAATCCCTTGTTTAAGCAGTACTGTGTGTATTCTTCCTGCCATTCCTCTGAGTAATGGTTGACATAATCCAACCAACCATATTCTCCTTTCTGAACTTTTTCTACCAGTACTTCCTCTGGATAATATTTGTTCTTTGCCATTCTTCTTGTATGATTCTACTATTTTTTTTAATGATGTCCCACTCTCGCAAGATGTCCCTCTCGTCTGCGTGACAACTCATTCCACAACTCTTCCGTATAATCATCCTCACTGACATAGTCCAGATTACCGTCATCGTCCATCACCCAACAGCCATAACATCCGAATGTGTATTTATCCCATTCTCTTTTGGTCTGCTCTTGCCATTTCCTGTCATCACCTTGGCATAGTCTGATGCCTGTGCTTTCATTCAGGTCAATGCCAACTGTAACAGGGTCTTCGTCCATTACGAATGTAAGCGGTTCACCATGCTGGATGACTTTTACTTCTGCTGAACTCAGATGCATTTCTCCTGACAGAACTTGCAGGTTGCGACCAATGACTGGTGTGGGGGCATACATCACTTGGTTGGTCTCTGCATCCAACTGCACGAATGCTTTGCTCTGTTTCCCGTCAATCATCATGTCTGCAAGGATGGCTTTTCCTGATAGCAACTGCTTCTGTTGTTCCTGATCATATTGCGCCAAAGGTGCTTGGCTCAGTACTGGATAGAACATTATGTCTACCTTTCCATCTTCCATGCGTACAAAAGCGAAACGTGTTCGACTCTTGATAACATTCTCATTTTCATCCTCCACCTGTATGGGCAGTACTGGCGAACGTCTTCCCTGACCAATGTCTTCCAATACATGCATGGGCAGGTCTTCAATCATTTCTCGTGTCAATCCGTACTTGGCAAGTGTCTCATACGGCACTTCATGTTCTTCTATTCTTGCTTTCATATTTGATTGTATTTATTGATTTTCAACTGTGCAGTCTTTTGCCTTCAACGCAAACATACGCCACACATCAGCAAAATTATATTGGAATGCGACCATTACAAGAATATCGCTCATTCTTGGAGCTTACATTTATGCTAATTTATAATTCAAGTATGATAATCAATGAATAATCATACTTGATTCTTATTTGATGTTATATTTTCGTTCCTTCAATCTTCGCAGTTTTGCCTTTCCTTTTCCTAATACTACTTTTGTCTACATGAAAAAGTTTTTATTGGTCTTCATAACTGCTGTCGGACTCTCTGTTTCTACAACAGTTCATGCTCAGTTCTACTCCGTAGATAATCATAATCGTCGTTACAAGGTTAAGGTCGTAACACCACATGCAAAAAAAGAGGCACCACTTTCTCGTGATACCTCTTCTATTAAGCAGCCATCAGTCATTGACTCGACGGCTACCAATGATTTTACAACAAATAAGCCTGTTACTGCAAGCTCACAAATCTCGTTTCCTCTTCAAAATATTTATATTACGTCACCATATGGCTACCGCAATGACCCATTCACTGCCAAGAGAAAGTTTCATAACGGTATTGACCTGCGTGCCAACTATGAACCTTGTTATGCCATACTTGACGGTATTGTAGAACGCATCGGCAATGATAAACGTTCTGGCAATTTCATTACTCTTCGTCATGGTAACTATACCATCAGCTACTGCCATCTCTCGCACATTCTCGTTCCACAAGGTAGACCTGTCCAAGCGGGTACTCCAATCGCCATTACTGGTTCCTCTGGTCGATCCACCGCTCCCCATCTTCATTTGTCCATAAAATACAAGCGTAAACCTATAGATGCCAAGGTGTTATTAGACTATATCATTCATTCCAAAGACTCAAAATTTTGGTGTCAGAGTGTAAATCAGTAGAAAAGATTTTGGTATTAGGGCATAAACACGCAAAAAAAATTTTGGTATTAGGAAGTATTTTGGCAAAATAAATTTTGGTATTAGGCTTTTTTCATGTAATTTTGTGGGCAAAAAGGGAATAATGGCAGATATAATATTCAAGCGTAAAATCTATTCCAAACTAAAGGAATGGAAAGAGACCTCTAAAGGCAAAACTGCATTGCTTTTAGAGGGAGCGAGGCGTATAGGTAAGTCTACTATTGTGGAAAAATTCGCTCAAAAGGAATATCGCTCATACATTTTGATAGACTTTAATGAAGCATCGAAAGGAGTAAAGGGACTGTTTGATGATTTGATGGACATGGATTATATTTTTCTGTACTTGCAGAATATTTATAAGACCACATTGTATGAAAGAGAGTCTGTTATTATCTTTGATGAAGTGCAGCAATGTCCAAAGGCTCGTCAGGCAATCAAATATCTAATCAAAGATGGTAGATATGATTATATTGAAACAGGATCCCTTATTAGTATTCGAAAGAACACAAAGGATATCAGCATACCCAGTGAAGAATATCGACTTGAAATGTTCCCATTGGATTATGAAGAGTTTCGATGGGCAATGAATGATGATACAACTATGCCTCTGATGCGAACGTTCTTTGAAAGAAAGATGTCATTAGGTGATAGCTTGAATCGTCAGAAAATGCGCGAATTGAGATTGTATATGTTGATAGGAGGAATGCCACAGGCAATCAATGCCTATTTAGACACAAACAATTTGCAACATGTTGATATGGTTAAACGACAGATCATACAACTATATGCAGACGATTTCAGGAAAATAGACCCTACTGGGAGAATTTCAAAATTGTTTATGGCTATACCGTCTCAGTTGAGTCGTAATCTGTTGCGTTACCAACCAACACCTGTAGTTGGAAAAATGGGGGCTGACAAAATCGACGAGATGATTCTTTGCTTGGAAGACAGTAAGACTGTAAACGTGGCTTATCATGCGGATGATCCCAATGTTGGAATGTCATTGACAGCTGATTATGGAAAATATAAGTTATATATAAGTGATACTGGATTGTTTGTGACATTGGCATTTTGGGATAAGGATTTTACGGAAAATATCATATATCAGAAACTGCTTAATGATAAATTATCTGCTAATCTGGGATATGTATATGAAAATTTGATTGCGCAAATGTTTCGTGCTTCAGGCAACAAACTGTTTTACTATACTTTTCCTAAAGATGATACCCATTCTTATGAAGTTGACTTTCTCTTGTCAAGAGGCAACAAACTTTGCCCTATTGAAGTAAAATCGTCTGGATATAAGACTCATGCGTCGTTAGATGCTTTCTGTCTTAAATATTCAGATAGAATAAGTCAGCCATATCTACTTTATACGAAGGATTTTCATAAAGACGGGAATGTATTGCTAATGCCAATTTATATGACTCCATTGCTATAAATCTCAAAGGCGGATGCCCAAGACTCTTCATCTTGCACATCCGCCTTTGCCTATACTCATTCTATGAAGCTACTTCTTCACTCCGTATATTTCATAATCCTTCTTTCGTCTTTCTACTATTGGAGGATTCTTCCCGTCATAGTACATATCAAACCATGTTGACGATTCTTTTGGTTTCATACTATCACTCAGCACAAAATGTTTGCCGTCCAATGACCGTTGCTGTATGTAATAATGGTATTTTCTATATGCCGTCTTGACAAATACCTCTCTTGATCCCAGGAAGCAAATGTCATCGTACATCCTTATCTCTGCTCTTCTGTAAGTTTCACCATTGTTTCTTCCACGTCTCATATACACTCCACCAATCTTCAAGAAATCCAGGAAACCAATGGTGACAAATTCTGGCTTACGGGTTAAGCAGGTCATATTCTCCAAATATACCCAGTATTCCTTGCCTTGCTCCGTGAAATGAAGCAGGGCGTTGTCCTGCAGCTCTGCAAACTCATACGTTTGTTCTGGCTTTTCCATTGGTTTGTACAGTTCTGTGCGTACAATGTATTTGCCTTCTCTGTTCTGCACTATTCTTATACCGTATGCCTGGGGGTATATCTTAGCATAACTGCCTAATGACTCCCATTTATCCAGCCAATTTCTTCGATAATATACTTGGTAATTGTTCTTCGTAACGCAGGTGACTCTCAGATTTGCAGGTTCTTTATAGTCAGCTAACTGTGTTCTGCATCCGATGTAATCTATTTTTATTTCTGGTCTGAAAAAAATTATGTACTGTTTCTTTTCCTCTTCAAACTGCTTGACTTCTTCTTCCCATGTGTTTCTCTTTTCTACTAATTCTTCAGCTGTCATAGGATGTAACATGGTATCCCAAGCCTTGCGCCAAGCCAAATCTCCTTGCTCGTCTTCCCAAATCGACAGATCTTCGATTTTCTCCTTGAACATGTATAGTCTGTCTGGCTCTGATGGCTGCACAAAGAAATTGCGGAACCGCAGCCCTTCGTCTGTCCCATTATTCAACGCATTCCGCAATACAAAACTGTTCTCGTCCATCTGACGAGTCTTTACTCTCGGATAGAGGCGCAACCCGTCTGTAGTGGAAAACTCCATAAAGCCATGTTTCTCGATTCTCGGACGCTTGAAGTATCGCACACCATTACGCAAGTCCATCCAGGGGCGTTCTCTGTCTATCTTCCGTCGAGAATATAGTTTGGTTATTCCGTATGCTTTCAGTTCTACCTTATTATATTCACATGCCAGCACTTCCTTGCCGTCCTTATCCACAACACCCGACAGACCTTCCTTGTTGCTGACTATCTCGTAGCCGTATGCTTCCTCCAAGTCCATACGTTGCCCCTCATGTGTCATCACGGTGATTAACTCTGTTTGTGCGTCCGAAGTGATTCTCTCTTGTTCGTTGCAAATGGAATAGGCTATGTTATACAGCCCATCCACGTCCTCTGTCAGAATGCCTTTACCAGCGACACGTCCCTCAAACATGGCTTGCCAGTCTCTGTCATCTGACGGGAGTCCAAACAAACGGTATAGCCCGACATTGTCTAATATCAAGCAATACTTCTTGCCCTCAAACACACGCATGCCACGTCCTACTTGCTGCAGGTACTTCGCCAACGACAGTGTGGGTCTTGCCAACTGGATAAACTCTACATCGGGACAGTCAAAGCCTTCACCAAACAAATCTACATTAACCAACACTTGTATGTTGGCTGTCTGTGCCAATGTCTTATCCCTCACGTCTGCCTTAGAGTCTGCACTCAATGTTTCACCTAATGGCTTAGTAAGGCCCAGAGAGGCACAACAAGGCTTACCATAATAATCTCCTACACTTGTTTTCTTAAACCTTTCAATGATTGCCTTTCTTTCTTCAAGCGGTGTCTTACTACTTATCGCCACTGCATTTATGCCATGCTGTCTGTACGCTTCTGCGATATGCTCCGCATGGGCTATGTCTATGGCATAAGTGATGCCTTTCTTGTTTGCTGCATATCTTATCACCGTATCGCAAAGCCTCTCAATACTTGGCTGCACATTCATTTTCTCACTCATCTCTCTCAGCGAGAAGTCTCCGTCGGCACCTCGTTTCTTCAGCGAGTTCACCAAGCGCCAGTCCTCGCTGTCCTCTCTGATGGACATATAGTCATACAGCGATAGCCACCCATCGGATATAAACTTCTTTGCTGACCACGACTGCAGCAGCACGTCAAACAAATCGGTGAACCCTCGTCTGGTCAGTCGGCAGGGCGTGGCTGTCAGTCCCAGTTTCTTTGCCTCAGGATAAGCATCCATCACCTCCTTATAGGTCTTCGCCACGGCATGATGCGCTTCATCGATTACTATCAATGATGGTTTTTCCTTCAGTTCTTGATAGTGTCTCGACAGCCATTGTATCGACATTACTTTTATACGGGAAGTGTCCGATAAAAGGGAAAGAGCAGTGCCAGAAGTAGAGCAAGGACTGCTTAGCATGGTTTCAAGCGTTTCTCTTATCTGTTCTACCAATTCACGCCGATGCACCACAATCCACACACATGGATTCTTCGCCATTCGTTCTTCACTCTTCACTACTTCTGAAAGAAGAACTGTTTTTCCCGTACCTGTCGGCATCTGTACCATCACGGACTGACACGACCGAAAAGCCGCCTCAATCCGTCCCTTCATTTCTGCCTGGTAGCTGTAAAGTCGTATTTCCTTCATATCAACTTCGTCTCGGCAACCACATCGAGGGTATTTCTTTATGAGTCTTCGAATTGGCATTGGTGATGTCTATCAGTATCAGATACCACTGTTCCTTTCTTCGGCACTCTCCAGATATATAATAGACTTTATTAGGTTGGTCTCTTAGTATCATATACAGGTCCAAGAACTGGAATATCCTGTCATTTGCTACGCATTCCCGATGATGCATCGGTATGCCTGCCATGTCTCTGTTTTTATAGAAATAATAGTTATAGCCAACTCTCAGCACGTCCATAAATCCCATCTTCTCTACCACCGGACGCTCATCAAACTCCTGCATGGTATACAGATTTACCCACGTGGTTTTGTCTTCTCCTGCAAATACCACCTCAGCAATATTGTCATCTGAGAGTTTCACGCTCTTTAATCCTTCCAGAATGATATGGTGGTCATTGTTGCTGATGGCATACTCGTTGCGCATGAAATGTTCACAGACGTATGCGTCCTTACTGTTGTATTCCTTTCCTCTGTTCTTGTTGATAGCATAATAGGCGTATGTCACAAGGCATTCTTCTCCATTGATGGTTTTATAGATGCTGTTGCTCTGCTGTTTGCGTTTTTCCCCAGTAATATATTCTCTTCCATAGGTTGTCACGTCCTGCATCGAGCCTTGCGCATTATCCATATAGAGATATTGCTCCTTGGTGCCTACTGTCAGTGGTGACCATGGGTCTTTTCGTCCTACGTATTCAATGGCTTCATTTTTATTGTTCAGCAGGTAGTACTTTGTAATGTCACCTTCTGTCTGACTGACTAACTGCCAGTTAAAACGCATATCATCGTAGGTCTTATATATCCCATGCATATTGTCACCAATACGGATATAATTCCCATCCTTTATATAGCCAAATTTTGTTTTTCGCATAATGTAATTAGATAATCGAAATAATCTTAAATGGCAGTTCCACAAATAATTATCTACGCATTAAATCAAATTCATGCGCTTTATCTCTTCCATGTTTTCCTTGATAAATTCACTGAATTTCTTGCCGTTGTTTGGGTATATCACGGTTATTCGGATGCTGTCATCCAATGCCCCATGCACCTCGTCCACCAATTTATTGAATGGGCTATCCTTACATATATCCGGCAACCATAGTATCACGTCTCCACGCCTTACGGTTACATGATAGTCCTTTATCAGATAGTGTCCCACCAATTCCCTTATCTTCTTTTCTATTTCAACACTATTCATAACTTTTATCATAGATATATTTGATTAATCCAATATTCAGAGTGATGCAATTTGGAACTTATCAAGCAATTTGTAAGTGCTGCTAATTGAAGGTTGACATAAACCATAAAAACCCCCGCTTGTTGGCAAACCCTACGGGTTAAATCTATTTGTTTAAGGTTGGCTTTACGAGAGTAAACTCTCGACATCCATCCTTAAACAAATAGATTGTGCAGCAAAGCAACACTTGCCAACAATCGAGCAATAAACAGAAAAAACCATTGTGAATACATTTCAAAACCAATATAAAGAACCATTGGAGAAAGCCGTGCCAATGCTTTCCTGTTTATCTATGTATCTGTTTTCCGAGTGTGTCCACAGTTTAAGAGCACTAATGTTTTTTATGTTATGCGGTATCATCAGTTTCGCAAAAGCCAACGGCTTTTATTCTGTTTACGCCTTGAGGTATTCTCTGTACTCTGTTTGTGTGTCACAACGGTTTTTATTCTGTTTATCGCCGTATTTGTTTTCCGAGTGGCACTTCGTGCCACAGCTTTGCATTCAGATAAAGCAGTCGAGAGTTCACTCTCGTAAGGCTTTAGCTGGATGTAAAGCAAGTCGAAGACTCGGAAAACAGATACGGGGTTTATCTCGGTTTTTGTCTAAATACCACCTCGCAGCAGTTTTTGTCTAAATCCCACCCAGTAGTAGGTTTTTGTCAACCAACAGTCACTTTCCCTAAAAGGGCAAAGCCCCTCTCGGCACCCCATAATCCGTACAACTCTCCATTCCTTCAATCTCTTTCCACGCCTCATGCAAATAAACATTCACATCCTCTGGCAGTTTCCCTTCTTTCGCCAACTTCTCAAACTCCTCTATCAAGTCTCTTATGGCATATTCTGGACTGTACATATCATCAAAATAATCCCAGTGCCTGTCTATCACGAAGTGTCTGCACATGGATTTCGTCAGTTGCAGGAACATCAATGCTGCCGCTTGGTATTCTCCAACGGCAAGCAACTTCTCGATATTCTTGTTCTCTTCCAACATCAGCTGCCAGATGCTATAACAGTCCCAATCCACATTTCTTCTGTTGAAGATATACTGTTCATAGTCCTTGTTCAAAGGTATTAATGACTTGGCTTCTTTCTCTGCCTCCAGCATCTGTCGCTCTTTCTCCCGTCGCCTACGCTCTGCTTCTCTTGCAGCGCGTTCTTCTTCGTCATTCATCTCTCGCTCGATCTTCACGGGCTCTCCCGTGAATTTCTTACTTGGTGCCAACATCTGTATATTGTTCTGTACTCGTTTGAAATCATCAAACCGTGACAGATTCGTAAAGATGTAGGTGAAGACCTCTTCTCGCTTCTCCTCGTTGTTCCATGCTGCCACACTATCCACCAAGGCTGCAAAGCTCGCATATATCAGTTTGCCTATACGTAGCTTGTATTCATTCAGATAGTCTCTAATGTCCTCCCTGAATATCAGCAAGGGCAGATGTTCGCACAATCCCATGGCAATGGCATACGCTGCATCTGGTCGTCCTTTTGCCAATACTGCTGGTATCGACTTCTTCTCCCAACGCTCCAACAGTCGTAGCATATACATGAAGTCGTCTTTGTCATCAGGGAAGAAGGTCACCACTTGCTGGAAGTACTTGGCATATACTTCCTCCAGGTCTATATACAATCCTTTGGGTACATAATCTATCTTCGGACGTTCCATACAGCTTCTCCTTCTGCGCACCTCGGCAACTTCATCCAGTCTTTTCTGATGGGCAAGGCGTTCTTCCTTGTCTCTACGAACCGTCTCCAACTCTTCTTGAAACTCTGCTTTCTGCATGGTCTCCGCACACAGATGCTTGCTTATCAGCCGTGACAGGTATTGCTTCCATGCTCTCCAATTGCTTTCGTTCACACAGTCGGGGCAGGGTCTGCCTCGCAAACTCCATGTCTTTTTAAATAGGTCGAAATCCCATTCGTAGGTTTTATTATCTGGCATAATTTTAATACCTATAATTCTTGGTTAATGCGTTGTTCTTATTTAATGCCCGTGAGAAAAGATTATTTCACAACACCCTATCATGGTCTCTGCAATCAAATGTTTCTGCAAATAGTCATAATCGGCATCATTAGGAGTAAGTCTTTCTAGTTCTGTTTCATTGTCATGCACATAAATGTTATGCTGACGGTCTGTATATTTTCGTCTAAATGCTTCGATGAACTCTATAACCTCTTTCTTATCTTTTGGCTTAAAATTCAGTCTTACATAGAAATTATCTACTACCGGATTTGAAAAGAGTTTATATACATACATATTATCAGAAAAAAGTGAAGGGATCTTATATTCGTCTACGAGTTTGAATTGATACCCATAAGTATCCTCTTTTTTATAAAGCTGATAGAACTTGATATTCCTACCTGCTAAGGATTTCTTTATGTGTTTCTTGTCATCTTCTGACATTTTAGTTCCAAATATTATCCCATGAAGAGCTGAAGGTAGATAATCATGTCGCCCAAAGTTATCCGTTATTATTCTTGTTTCTTCTTCATATTTCCAAGATGTCTGTTTTGTTGCGACCATTTTTTCCAAAAGAGTGTTCCCAACCATATCCATGGCTGTTATCTGAGGTGTTTGATCTTCATACACAACATCTAATATATTCATATCATTGTAAAAAACAGGAGAAACACTTTGGAACAGTCTTTCTTTATTATATATGATGCAATAACCTTTCATGTTTGATGCATATGAAGCCCACATTGATGGTATGCATGCATTTCTACTCAAAGAGAAAATACCAATATTTTTGATACTTCTCTCTAATGTAGAGAATGCTTCATTTACGCGATTGATTGATTCTTTACAATTTGGAAATAAGGCACATAGTACATTTATCTTCTCTCTTAGTGTCTTACTGTTATATAGGCATTCCTGTTCGTCATTGAGTTCTTCTATTTTTGATGCCCAAAAATAGTTTTCTTCCAGACATTTCAAATCTCTGTTGATATTCTCAATGCTACGGTATTTATACAAGAAATTGTGATTCATAGGTTTTGTTGGATATTACTATTGGTTTAAAATCCGTCGTAAATGGTCAGCCAAGGCATTAAAAGCTATAGGTTTATACATGATTTTTACTACATCTGTATCAATACCCATTTTATTCAGCTTTTCCTCAACTTTACTGTTCCCAGTCATCACAACTACTTTATGTAAGTCTATCAATTGCCGTTCTTCGATTTCCTTTACTATATTAAAACCATCCCACAGTGTATTTTTAGCCAAGGTTATATCTACAAAAACGGCTTGGTACTCACCATTCCATGATGCAAAGTCAATATCTTGTGACCTTGATTTTGCAATACATTTGAGACGGCCATCAAAGGCATAAATATTAGCCAAGTCAAAGGAACCCTTTATTGTGTTCCATTCATCCTCAAAGACGAGTATCTTAATTTCTTCCATATATCATATATTTGAAATCCAAACACATGAATGCTTGGTCTTGTTTATTCTCTTTTTTTGCTGATATCTCAACATCCAGTTCTCTGGCAATGCTTTTAATTATATAAATTCCATAACCATATTCCTTACCTTCAAGCACAGCATCTTTCGCATTGCTATTTATATCTCTTACCAATTTATCTATATCCTTATTCTTAATTCTACATTGATTCTCAAAATGTACAATAAGTTTGTTCTCTTCTGTATACATGGATATATTTTCACATCCTGTGGAATATTTCATCATATTAGTAATCCAATCTGTGAACATTATCTTGCTTTCCACCAAATTTGTATGAAGACACATTCCCTTGTCTGCACATAATTTTATTTTTTCGTCTACACTCACTGGTAATTGCATAGCTCGTTCCGTTATTTCTGATATTATCAAGTATATTTTTAATATTGAAACTTCTTGAATTTCTGTACATAGAAATGGATTCTTACTTTTATCTAACAGATAGTTTGCAAACTTTAAAATTTCAGATAAATCGGTTTCCGCCTGGTTGGCCTCTTTGCTTATCCTATCTTTCATTTTGTCTAATATATCATCAGGCATATTTCCCATCTCTTTATGGTATGCTATCAAGTTACTCAATGGGGTCATTTTATTACGAATGAAATGCATAACTTTTACAGCTTGATTAACGTAAAGGACACTATCTTTAATTTCATTGAATTTTTCCTCTCGTCTTTCGCTGATTCTATATTCTGTACTAAGTAAGATTGACATTTTATAGAATGCCAACCTCATCATGTCTTTAAACTTATAAAAGTTTAATATCACAGATGAAGCATTTGATACGTCGCATGTAAATACATATTCAAATTCCCCAATGGGGATATAAAACAAATAGGTATTTATGTTGTCACCTAAAATTCTCAATTCTTTATACTTTTTCAAATCTTGTAATTGTTGAATTTCCAGATGCCTAGTTCTTGTCCATAAAAAATCTGAAGCACTTACCAACCACAGCGTTTCCCCTTTTAATACATATGTAGTAATTAGTCTTATGCCTTGCCCTTCTTTGAAATTAAAATAATTATTTAGTTCAGTAATAATGTTCTCATAAATTTGATGGGGTTTTAGCATCAAAGGATCTAAAAAATATCTGTTAACATTCTCAGTAATCTCTTTTTCTGTCCTCCATGCTCTATAAGTTCTCACAGAAGTCAAGTACATAATAGCTAACGCTACAATTGGAATGACAATCCATGGTTCAAATGGTCTAAGATGAAGCATCAATGTTCCAAACGTCAAAAGACTTAATAAATTTAGATGTGATCTTTTCCCAGTATAATTTATTGCATTAATCATTGGCACGATAACCAACATAAAAGTCATGGGGTCATGCAATTCTTTCCCCCATATTACCACATTGATAAATACGAAATCCCATGCGAGACGCAAAATATCTTTTTGTTTATGTTTAAGCAAACAATAGATAGCATAATATATTACCACAAAAACATAATATGCCCACTTTGGGAAAATATTCTCATTATGCTCTACTATCCAACAAGAAAACATCAACAGTATTATCCTAAACAAAAAAGATCTAAGCATATTATTTCTGTGTTATATAATCTTCTATCTTTCGATAGACAAAATTTCCAATAATCAAATAAAACAGGATTTCTCCTATTATATATACAGCTAGTCCACCAAAACCTATTGGCTTAACTTTTGGGGATATATCATCATTTCCAGTCAGCAAAGCAAAAGTATTCATGATACAATTTGAAATTTCATTATCGCTGTAATCATTATAGTCAATTTCAAAGAACTGCATACATTCCAATGGGGCTGGTAATAAAACTATCATCACCATCATTATATATACAGCATACGAAATAAGTAAAGTCCACCATTGTGAAGATAACCATAGAGTCGCTGCATAACATTTCTGATAACCATTCCCTAACCAAGCAGATTGAATGCGTAAATTTCTTATTTCGTCTTGCAAACTGTCTGTATCATACCCACGCATGATCATCATTCTGCGCATCGTATAAAGTATTGACAACTTTTGGTTTACTTCTAATCCAGCGACTGCGTCCATTATTTTCTTGGGTAATATTTCATCATAGCCATAATCCTCTTTGTCTGATGCTTTAATATAGTTCTCTATAAACTTTTTAACGTCCATATATAACGAACGTTTATAGCTATGCATATTCAACACCATCTTTGCCTGTATCAAGTTGAAAAGGATCTGATAGTTCTTTTTGTATTGATACGCTTTGAGTTGGTTGTATTGGCTTTCTAAGTACGCTATCATTTCTGTTTCTGTCATAGCAACCCAATAATACTATCCTTTTCTTTGCTTCATTGCCCAATTATATAGCCGTCCAGTGACATTTTCTGCTGCATACCATTTCCCTTTAACACAAACACGGTCGCATTGGTAGGTAAGAAGTTTGAGATTGTCACTGTCAATTGTGACCAAACGTGTTGCAAGAAGTTTATCTATAAAATCATTCAAATCCGAATATCCTTCTTGAATTACGAAGCATTCCAAATCATTATTGTCCTTTATGCAAACATTTCCTTTGTTTCCAAGTTCTCCAAGAATAACCCATTGCGCTTTGTCAATTTCTACAGGTTTCCATTCTTCAATAATGTTGTTTAGTGAAAGTTCTTGTGCAGTCAAAGCTCTGTAGTTATATTCCCAACCGATAGGAGAACCATTATCATTATGTATTTTAGCATCTAAAAAAGGAGAAAGGCAAGGTGTTTTCAAGTCTTCTCCAAATATAAAGGAAGGTAACTGAAATTTATAGGATAGTTTAGTCCATATGGTTTCAAGAAGAAAATACATAGGATTGTATGATGAGGTTCCTAACAGGTTCCACCAACCATTATTAGATGGATTATACAATGGACAAAATGGTGAACCGGTAATTTTTACACATGAGAAGTCTTCGCAAATGATAAGATTCGGCATATCATTAGGCCCATATCCGTTTTTGCGTGCATTTGCCGTTGTCTTGCAGGTTTCAAGATATTTAACGATTCCTTTCCTGAAGTTCGTTTCTGATGAATAACCATTATATCCCAAGACAATTCGTACTGGTATTTGAGGATCAGTAACAAGCGTGTTATACAAGTATTCCTCATCTAAGCTAAGTTCTCCTTTTTTGTATGCTGAAACATGTTTCCCTAACGAATTTCGTACCGAAGTTGTTGCCCATCTACGTACACACTCTTCCGTAGGCTTTCCATAGTAAAGCGGTGCTATTGTTGCAAGATTCTCATAACTATCTTTTACTTCCGCACCATAAAGGTTCTTTTTTACTTGTATTACAGCCAGTACTTGTTGCGGTTTGAAGACAAATTGACGTTCGGAATATTTTACAGACATTCCGGTGCCATCAGCCAAAATAATGTCATATTCAGTATTTGAGCCTTCAATGAAACTATTCCTCGCCACCGTCAGATGTAAATCACAAAATATCGATTTGTTCAAGATTTCAGCTGTCAGACCTTCATACTGATTTCCAATAGTAGGACGGTGCTGTATGCCATAAGATTTAAGAACTTCGTTTTCTTGCTTTGCCAAAGCATACAACAAGTCGCTAAGAGAGTGTATATCCATAAACTAATGTGTTATTATCTAACATCTATATCCTTCATCACTCGCTCCACCTCTTCCAAAGGCACATTCAGCATACGAGACACATAAAGCGGTGTAATGACATCCATGCTTCCCGATTGGCGTTCCATGCCAATCAGATACTCAATATTCTTTTTTAAATCCCCAAGACTATTTGAGAATGTAGCTGAAGCCTGCTCCTTGTTTTCCGCTTCTTTTGCCTTGAAAGCATCAAATGTCTCACTTCCATCCTCACCATATTTCCCATCCTTTGCTTCGTATATAACAGATGGCTCCAGTACTTCTACAGTATGCCATGCACCTTGTGGAACAACACAACCATAATTACCAACGGTAGAATCAAGATGAATACGCTCTATCTCGTTTCCGTTTTCATCACAGATGACCTCCACAATCTTACCGCACAAGAGCAAAACATTCTCTGTACTTTGTGGATGCCTGTGGATAGGCACAATAGTTCCAGGCAACAGGGCATTCAGCATACGCTGGCTGGTATCAGCCGACGATGTACGCAAATCCAAGTTCTGACGTAAACGAGGATTCTCTTTTGCCTGATCAAACAAATTATCGAGTAATTCTTTATTTATTTCCATACCGTAATATTCAATTATTGGGCATCCGCTTCGCCCTTCTTGGAACAAAGAGGTAGAAGCAGAATGCCCAAATAGCCTTTAATAATTTCATTATATTCAATATCTACGCAACACGACTTGGAATGCTTCTGCATAGTTACATCCCCACTGGCTTCCGCGCATAGCTGCCAAGCCTGTGATATACTCAACACTTCGAGGATGAGGATAAGGACGCATTACGCCACGATACATAGAAAGAGCCTTGCACTTAGCCTGTATTCCATTCTGTCCTACCTCAACATAACAGTTAGGGCGGAACAGATTCATCGCATCGTTGATAGCCCACTCTGAGCATGATGGTACTTCCATATACCAGAACTCTTTCACAGGCTTCACTGTCGGCTGACGCTGAAACAAACGTATTGCCTCCTGACAAGCCATTGAGGTCTGCAAGTGGTCATTGTTGGTATCAGCTGGATGATGAGTAATCACAATATCAGGTTCACTTTCACGAATAGCACTCTCTATAAACTGCACCAATTTCAAATGCGGTACAGTGTTCATCTCGATGTTGGGGAATGTCGCTTCATACTTCTTGCTTACTCCAACATAGTTGGTGGCAGCATCCGTATCACCTTCCAACTCTGCATCCGAAGGACGGAAAGCTCTTGCTTTTGCCTCCGTACACATAATTGCAACGTTAACTTCGTCGCCTTCATGACTCCATTTCCACATTGATGCACCAGCTCCAAGAACTTCGTCATCGGGGTGTGCTACTACTAATAGGTATTTCATATTTTTATTCATTTTTATCTTCTTACGTCGTTTATAACGAAGCAAACTAATTATATCCATTCACTTTTCTCCAAACAAATCCACGTATTCTGTATATCGGGCTCCAGAACCAAGACCAATGATCAAAGCGCCAATATCGGAAAGTCTTAAAATGAATATACCAGAAAGATTTCCATTTATTCTGATAGATTCCTTTCTTTCGGATATCCGCCTGTCCGAAATTCCCAGAACACATGATTTCATTCAAGAGGAATATACCATCTTTCTTAGAAGGACTCCATAGCATTTTATTACGTTCTAGACCGAAAACGACCTGTAGTACATACATCAAAGCACATGAGAACCTATCAAGCCCTAATTGATGAATAACTTTCTTCGATCTCTTGATACTATCAGTAGAACCATAACTAGTCTTCTGGAGGAGGAAGTAGTAATCCATCAGTTGTCGCAATCCTATACCTTCATAAAATAAATGATGATGAATATGCACCAACTGATGCACAAGGTTAAAGGTAATGGTAGGAATACAGATGTTTCCAGAGTTATCTAAAGGAATCCAGTTTTTAAAACACGCCTCAGACTCTTCAGTAAAGAATTGCTGCAAGACTATATTCTTGGGACCGTCTATCACAAATGGTTTGTAATGAATCTCCACTTCCGAATCCTTGAAGCAGTGATAGTGTATCTCCAGTTCGTTCACCTCCTTCGTTGGAAACGTCCTGTTCACATACTCCATCACTCTTTTATAACCACCTTCAAGGTAGATATCGATGTCGCCTGGCTGACGTAGCGAAGAAAGGCAGTTTTTTTTATTTTCACGCTCTTCTCCTGCATTCTGTACATTATTGTAAAGAGTAGCATTACCTTGCCCCTTCATAATGTAAGTACGAAAGCCATTCTGCCCCAACATTCTTTGTAGCTCAACGCATCGCTGGTTTATCAGCTCATTACGCTTCTGAATCTGCACAGCCATTCCCAACCAATGCATTTTCAATTGCAGGGGCATTTCAGACAGCTGTTCTTGCTTATCAAGAATGTTTAGAGATCTAAAACAAACACCTAGCAAAGCATGATTATACGCTAAGGAATAGAGTTCTTTCCATTCTTTTGCAGAAGGCGTATGTGATAAACATGTACAATTATCGATAGCAACGTGAATCAGTTCAAAAAATAAATTATCCATTAATTCTGGATTATTTCTTCCAAATGGTCTATACAGCGATCAAGAGAAAAGTCTTTTTCATACATTCTACGACCATTCAATCCTTTTCGCTTAAATCCTTCTTTATCTGTTAGAACCTTATTAATAATAACGTCGGCTAAAGCTTTGTAGTCACTTGGAGCGACAGCATAGCCACAATCACCTTCTTCTATTAAATCAATGGTTCCTTGACCAATCATTCCTAAAATTGGTTTTCCTGCAGACATATATGACTGAACACGAGCAGGAACCGTCATATCTAAGTCAATAAAACCACCTCGAAGAGTCACCAGCATTGCATCTGCTTCTTTAAAGAAAGCAGGCATTGCAGAACCAGGGAAGCGACCGAGAGTGAAAGCATTCTCATTCAACCCATTATCCTTGATAAAGTCATCCAACCACTTTTTCCAACTACCATCACCAACAAAAATCCATTTTACTTCCTTATAATCCTTTAATAACTTCATACATTCTCCAACAGCATCCAGGTTTTGGGCTTCACCTAAATTGCCAGCTAACATAATACGGAATCCTTCAGGAAGTACAGGCGTTATAAAACCAGTTTTATTAACAGACATATCAACACTCCAATTTGGATAATAAATTATTTTATCATGATAGTCTGCATTCCTACACAGCAGTTCTTCAAACCCCTTTGAAGTTATCAGCAACTTGTCTGAATGTCGATAAGTCCACTCTGTGATAGAAGTAAGAATAGGAGCTGCCAATTTATACATTTTGGGGCTTACGCTATTCTTCATTGCATCTGGCCAAATATCCATAATCCATGAATACACAGGAACCTTTCTTATTATGCCTAATATGCACGCAGGAATCAACTGCGTTATAGGTGATGGCTCATGAGTAATAATGGCATCATATTTCTTTTTCCATAAAAAATAGAAAAAAATCCACAAAGTAGCAGAAATAACAAATGTAATATAATTCAAAGCCAGACCTAGTCCAGAAGCTTTTCTTCCACGAGGAGATTGCCAGCAACGATAGAAACTGACTCCATCTTTTTTTTCTATACGCTTCTTAAACAAACCGTATCCCTTGAAATATACTCCTTCAGGATAATTAGGAATACCGGTCAATACATCCACATGATATCCTCGTTTAGCCATTTCAAAAACAAGTTCATTACTTTTGAAATTCTCAGGGTATATATATTGTGTTACAACTAAAATTCTCTTTCGATTCATTTTATCTCGCTTTAATCAAATATAAGGACCTGCATTACTTCATTCTTCTATTGTCTTCTGTTACTTCCAAGCCCTTCATTGACTCCTCAAGACTGAACACCTGATAATCGAAATCATATTTAGTCATGCTTGTCTCATAATAAGAATCAGCAAACATTTTAGGAACTTGAGGCAAAAACCAAGAACCTATCACCACGGCTGGATTAAACAACTTGCTTATCCATATCTTATGGTTATATTTCTTCGCAAAATAACGTACAATCTCCACTGTATCGGAGAGTTCACGATTCTGAGGATAGAAAGTACCCGATAGTTCACGATTGACAACATGCTTTACAAACTCAGCAAGATTATACACATATAACATACTGCGTTTGTTATGCCAACAAGGGAATACAGGAGTCTTGGTTGCGAGCCAACCCAAACGCAAGAAATTACCCTTACACTTGGGACCATAAATCATTGGCGGACGAAGGTTCGCCACTTTAAATGTATCGCAAGCCAACTCATTCAATCCATTCTCAGCCTGAAGTTTCGAGTCGCCATAAAAGTCATTCGGATTAGGCTTTGTGTTCAAAGTCATGATATGAGGTTTCATCGATCTGCTCACATGATACACAATCTCGCTGCTCATAAATACAAACTGCTTCACGCCAGCCTTCTTAGCCCACTTTGCTATCTCAATGGTCAAGTCACGGTTCACCTTATAATATAAGGGAGCCATCTCTGGCTTCGGGTCTACATGAGCAATACCAGCAACATGAAACACAGCGTCATATTTTGTGAAGTCAGCCTTCTTCCATGCATCATTCATCGTATCGACAGTATCAACCTCAAACTCACCAGGAGTCTTTAGCAACCATTTTTCCACACTCGTACCAACGTAACTGTTGGCACCTGTAATCAATATCTTCTTCATCTTCTGCTTTAGATTTTACTCTTTTTCCAAACTCTTACGTCATTCACAATCATAAATGCTACTAGGACAAAGCCCAGATAGCCATTCAATCCATATATCACATTCAATAAGGGGCGATAAGGCACATAACAAGCAATCACACAACCTAACACACCACCTGCAATTGTCAGCCATCTATATCTGCTCGTTCCTTCGTCTGATAATTTACGGATACCTGTCCAAAGCAAAGGACAAGCCGACGTATAAATACCGACGAATATAATCACAGCAAAAGCCTCGGCCAGCCAAGGATGAATGCTATTTGCCAATGTCAGAGCTGGTACACCAGCATTCCATGTCATATCAATATTAGCTATCAAGGCAATGCAGCATATTGCGGCCACAGCGAATATGGCGAAAGTTGAGAGTAACATACCCGTATTCACTTCCTTCTTGTCATGTCTGGCTCCAATACCTCCAAGGAATGCAGCAAACCAAAGGATCACGAAACCACCATAACTTGCACCAGAAGCAAAAGGATTGCCATCGCCCACCTGAGTGATTGTATATTTGTGAGTATCCACAGCTTCCATTCCTGCCCCCAGAAGACTCCATCCGTTTATCGCAGAATAGAGAGAAACACTGATGATAAGCAGGATAATCACTGGGCCTAGAACACCTAAGGTCTTCACAATGCCATTTAAGCCAGCAATGGCAGTGACAACAACCAAAACTGCTAATATAACCGCACCTGCGCCATTGGGCAATCCCCATTGTTCCATAGCCGTGGAATTGGCACCACCACACATAACGACAAAACTCATATAGCAGAAAAGTGCAGAGAAATAATTAAAGAACTTGCCAATCCACTTTCCACAATAGGCTTCATAGATATCACCGCCATTCTTCAGTTTCAATCGGTTGCCGTTGTTCACAAACGAGATGTTGGTGTAAACATAAATCAATGCTGCCACTGCGATGACCACCCAAAACCTGCTACCGTACGATGCCTCATATTGCATCACTTCCTGCATAGTTGCAAATCCAGCACCAATATAGAAAGCTATACAAGCACCACAAAAGCCTAACACTCTTTTCAATGACATAGTCTTCTTCTTGTTTTTTACTTGTTACTAAACTTAAACTCTACAGCCAACACGAAGCGCGGATGGTCTGTAAGTATATCATTTGTCCAGGCATACACATTAATGTTCTTGTGACTATAATATGCGCCAAACGAAAGATCCACGTCCGACTCAAATTTCCAGTCGTGTATGATGCCAGCCATTGGAGTTATACTGTTGCCTTTGTTTCCCAAAGGACATGTATATCCCAAATATGTCCATTGCTTGGCCGACGACAACTCATGGTTGGCCTGTTCCAACCATGTGTTGGTTACCCAAAACATTCTTCCATCCCTTGTTATGTTGCCGTTCATATACAAAGCCTCAGTCATATAGGCGAACTTATGGTTCTTGCCTAAGTTGAACGATGGCGTAAACTGAGCACCAGTACTAAAGTATGGACTAAATTTTTTACCAGTACGGAATGTATATCCGACATACGAGTCAGAGCCATTATAATAAAGGTCAGCACCCACATTCATATAGTCTGTCACACCATATTGCAATGTGGAATATGTCTCCCATGTCTTTGCCTTGGCTCTATATTTCATTGCACTATAGCCATACAGCTTTTGGTCACCGGCTGTAGTTCCAAAGTTTGGCACCTGTGCCTTAGCTGCAATGGCTATAATCATTAAACAAATAGTCAATAAAGTTTTCTTCATTCTTATTTTAGTTTGTCCCAATTCTCACAAACCACTTTCCAAGGATTCATATCCTGCTCATTATAATAATATGTGCACTTTGCACGTTTGAAATCTGTCAACCATTCCTGTAAGGTACACAAACCTTTCTCCACACGGAGTCCGTAGTCAATGGGCTCTACCATTGCAATGAAAGGTTCAAACGTCTTCTGTTCAGGAGCCTCACCTGTCAACATAGCATTTGCCCAAAGATAAGGCAACGGACTGCCCGCAACGTTCGACGAATATCCCCATGTTGCATGACGGAAATTGATTTCAAGGAAATAGATCTTGTCGTCTTTGTCTACAAGGAACTCAATCTCCCAAATACCTTCAAAGCCGATTTCCTCCAACATGGCGTTAAGCTTCTTCTGCAACTCAGCATCCACACGAGGCTGACAATACTGCAAAGGACTGTAATAGCCTTTCACAGCATACTGATAGTGAGTCTGCACACCCACATACATTCCCTTGCCGTGATTATAGCTAAATCCCTCATAGGTCATCTCCGTCTTCTTGTCGATATACTTTTGAATGAACACCTGCTCACTCTCAATAGTGGCAAATGCCTCCTTCAACTCTTCTTCGTTCTGGCAGATGTGGAAATCACCCTTATAGCAACCCTCCACGGGAGAGAATGCCTTTGTGATAACGGGGTATTCAATATCTGCCGGAACCTCACCATTCTCCACCAACCAGTCAGGAGCAACTGGCACACCATGGCGACGAGCGCAATCCACAATTTCTTTCTTGCGCATGAACTGGGTGATACGACCTGTCTCACTTGCATTGAACATGATGAACTTGTCCTTCAGTTCATCATAGCGCTGGTCATAAAAAGTCACAGTCTTGTCATCCGAGAAAGAAACGATGGGTTTATAGCCTGTCTTTTCTGCTACACCACCATACTCCTTCATCAGCACATCAAATGCCTCTTCCTCTGTTTCAACAAGATGCACCTTACTAGGCCACTTACTTGCACTAGCCACTCTCACCTTATGATTGATGGCAATAAACACTGGGCGAACACCATTCTCACCCAACGCACGCAGTTGACTCAATGGATTGTAATGCTCCAAAGCAATCACAATCACCAAATGATTTTTCAAAGATTCCATATTTTCTTGTTTTTATTCTAATTCTTTTTATAATCACTTCTACATCGTTATTTTTTAGCAGAAGTATTCTCGTCTTTATACACTCCTCTGCCTGTAAGCACTGGAGCAAAAATGCCAAAGAATGTCTTCACGTCCAATGCAAACGACAAGTTCTCTGCATAATCAGCATCCATTTCAAACTGCATATCACGTTCAGCAGCTCTATCCACAACATCCACTGTGCAGAACATACCTTGCTTCACGTCATAACGCTTGGCATAACGAGGATTTTTATCCTTATACTCCTCAAACTCCCAATCCAAAATCGGTCGAGGGCCAATTATCGCCATAGTTCCATTCAGAATGTTAAACATCTGAGGCAACTCATCCAAACTTGTTCGGCGCAAGAAAGCTCCCACCTTGGTTATACGAGAGTCTGATGCACTCGTAGCAATACCACCCATCTCATAAGCATGGTTGCACATAGTACGGAACTTAAACACCGTTATAGGTTTCATTCCCTTGCCCAATCGCACTTGTTTGAACAATACTGGACCCTTAGAGTCCAACTTAATACAAATGGCTATTATCATCATGGGAATACAACATACCACCAAGCCACAAATGGCTAGGATTGAATCAATTAGTCTTTTAAAAAAGTGTCTATACATATAAATCCATTTTTATTTAATATTCCTTATCATGCAATTTAAAATTCAATCATGCTGTATATCAACATACATCTCTATTATTTCATTCGAAAATTAATTTATTACGAAGTGCTGAATATCAGCACTTTCAGTTTATTATTCAATTCTTAGGCACAAGAAAGAATAGCATGCTGCTTGTGACAACATGCAACTATTGAATAGGCATTTACGTTTTAAAACGACCGGATGGTCAGGAAATTTCATTCGCGTGCTCGCAGCAACAATCTTTGCCTCTCAGTCGTTTAGGTCAGTTTCCAATTATTATAACTTATTTAGCCAGCAACTGTCTATATAGTCTAATATATTTTTCAAAGCAAATATTTTTATCAAACAAATCCTCTGTACGTTTACGACAAGCCTCAGAAGATAAAGGTTTCCTCTTCATCATATATATAGCTTCCACAAGAGCTTCTATATTGCCTTGTTCTATAACAACACCAGTATATTCATCTACAGCTTCAGGGCTTCCACCAGTTCGATACGTAATAACAGGAGTACCACAAGCAAGTGCTTCAATATTTGTTGTCGGAAAATTATCTGAATACGTCGGATTGACAAATACATCTGAGTTGGAATATAGTTCGGCTAACTCACTGACATTTGACGTTTTTGTGATTCCTATAATACCCTGAGGAAGTCTTTTGATTTGCTGTTCATCAAGTCCCACCAATGTTATTTCAAAATCAGAAGGAAGAAGTGAACTGAGTCTAATGAAATCATCTAATCCTTTTCTTGCATCCCAAACAGCTGCAACACCTATGATGCGAAACTTATTTTCTTTTGGTTCCTTTTTAAGAATGGGCTTAAATACTTCCAAATCGATTCCATTATGAATTGTAACTATTGATCTTTGCTTTTGTACCGATTTGCGCATTAATTTAGTCAACCAATCTGATACAGGGACAAATGTTAAATTCTTTATTTCAGCCAATGCATTCTGTTTAAGATTAAAGTTACGGACTGATTGATTAAAAATAATTGATCGTTTATCCTGACAATTATGACAACCATCTATCCAATTGTTACAACCTAGCATATCAAAGTACATACATCCCCCAGTAAAAGCCCAGCAATCATGTTGAGTCCATACTATAGGAATGTTCTTTTGTGCCAAATATGCGAAAAGAATAGAATAATTCAACCAATGATCATGGATATTGTGAAGATGAATTACATCAGGATTTATTGAATCAATTTTGAGAATCAATTCTTTGGTATAATGGGAAGATGATAAACCTTCATTATCAAAGAAACGCTGATTTATATAGTGAAGACAAGCGTCAACATAGTTACCAACTCTGATTAGATTTGACTTGGAAAACATTTCTTTTTCTCTGCCAGAATATACAATCCAACTTTCCCAACCATGAGCAATAGCAGTTTCACCTATCTGTTGTGCAATCTTTCCCGTAGAAAGATTAAGACATTCATTTATCTGAAGAAGCTTAAGCATACTTTTTTATATACGAATTGCTATTATATGAATTTCAGTATTTATTAATCACATCATCCATTCTTGTATGCATTGGCATTTTTTCAAAATACTGAAATATGCAACGTCTACCGTAATCTATAAATGTACACACTATCCATATAAAAGTCATAATACTTATAAACTGTAATGGAAACCATACTGATGAAAAATCGTAGTAGTTTGGTATACATTGTTCCAAATATGGCCTTATAAAAGGATTTTCATGTATTAGATAAACTGCAAAAGATGACTTAGCTAATGAATTTACTACTTTTCTAAGTGTATTATTCTCAATCTTAACAACTGTAAAGTACATAAACACAAGCAATGTACCTACAACATTAAAGATAACATTATTCCCATAGAAAAAACCTGCCCCAACAGCATGACCCAATAAATGAGCAGTAGTAAAAGCTATAACAAAACGAGCTATTGCTGCAAACATCATAAATACCAAGCCATATACTAAGATCTTAGACTTATACAATATAATAAGCTCTTTCGAGACAAATAAGCGAATATAGGAACCACCCTAATATAGGGTAATAAACCACAACAATCCACAACTGCCACCATACGCAACCCAACTACTAAATGGACCTATAACAGTTGGTACTACTGATGTTAGAAACAGCAAAACACAACAGTTAAGAAGGAGTGCTTTTTGACTCATAGAACGAATTGTGATATTAATGAAAGGAGACAAAACTAGCAATCCAATAAAAACTGTTGCAAACCAATATTCTGACATCAAAACGGGGAAAAATACTGTTACTATTTTTGTAAAACCAACTCCACCATTCACAATATGCGGTATACCTATAAGCAACGAATAAAACAACACTTCAAGCCATATCATAATAATACGCTTAGATTTAAATCGGCTAGTACAAAGAAAATACGCTGAAATCAACACATACATGTTTACAGCAATATAAGTAACCGATTTTACAGATTGCAGAAAAATGAAGCCAGGAGGGAAAGGCCATAAAGAACCGTCCATATCCATATAGTGATTACATAAGTGTGTTGCCACAATAAGCATCATTGAAATAATACGGAGCAATTCTATATTTGAGCATCTGACCTTATTTGAATTATTTGTTTGATTTTTCATCCTCTAAATCAATTATTTTATTTAGCACAGATTCACAGTTTTCATAATATTGATCCCAAGTATAGTGTTCTGCCTTTTTCCTTGCAGCTTTGCCCATTGGTATTATCTTATCTCTATTATTCAAATACCATATTATATGATTCTTTAATTCATTAATATTGTATGGATTGTAAACAAAGCCTTCAATACCTTCATCAATCATATCTGGAGCACAAGAATGACTTGAAGCAATAACTGGCATACTAGATGCCATTGCTTCCATCATAGATAAAGCTGAACCTTCCCATAGTGATGATAAAATGAACACATCAGCATTTTTGTAAACATCAGGCATCTCATCATTTCTTTTTAATCCCAAGACCCTAACATTACTCGTGTAGTTTTTAATATCATCTTCCCAGGTGAAGGTATTTCCAACCATTATTAATTCTACATCATAATCTTGTAATTGTCTAAAGGCTTCTAATAGATAATAAATACCTTTTGCTCCTTCACATCTTCCAACAAACAAAAACCTTATAATCTGACCAGGTTTATAATCATCACCCTTAGGTGTATAATCTTTGACATTAACACCGTGTGGCAATGCCAATATTCTTTCATGAGGTATACCTGCTGCCAATAAAGATTTTTCTACCCACGCGGAAGGAGATAAAAAATAATCAGCATATTTAAACTCATCTTCGTATAATTTGCACATTTCATCACTGTACATTATCATAGTTCTCAAATAAGAATCTGAAAATGGTTTATTTTTATTATATTCTTCATGAATAATTCGATGTATCGTTGGTACTGCTGTGCTTGCCATATCAAGAATCTTGATGACATTAACATTTTGTCTATCAAGAGCTTTGTAGATATCTAAAGACCAAGAATCGAAAGACCACACATATTTAGTTTTTCTTTTCTTTATATCTTTAGCAGTTCTTGATGCATAAGATGCGAACATTATTTTTCTAATTATCATTTCATATTTCTTCAACCACCTGCATCTTGTTGCAAACAAACTGAATAATGCTACATTCTGAGCGTACGTGGTTACATATTGACTTATTTCTTCTACACATCGATTATGCATTCTGTTCAATAAATCTTTTGGTAAAACTAATTCCAGAATACGATATATAGTTTTTTTTGCATTATAATACACTGTAGTATAATAACGCTCCAATCTATTGGCCCTGCTTAATCCGATAGCTGTTTGATATGAATGTTGCTGCATCGGAATTACGATGCTAACTTTATCTTTATTTTTCATATTGGCTTTTAATGAATTGTTTTATCTGATAAATACTTATAAATACCAAGGGCATAATTAAGTACCTTAACCTTGTATATAATACGTGCAAGTTTTTCTTTTAATGCTCTTATTGCTTTTTTATTATTTTTATCTACCAATATTAGATGATTGCAGCCACACTCATATAAAACAGTATTCCATGAAGATACTTTCACATTGAACAAGTCTGGTTGCTTCCGAATAGCCATTAGAATAATATTTTGATCATCATCCATTAAACCAGATTTATTCAATTCAATCATAGACTGTCTTACTAACACCCTAAAACGCTCCCAATATTTTCCTGTTCCTACAAGAACCATACCCATTATATAAGTATCCATACTTAAAACTATATCAAATATCGGTCTATCATCTAATGGTTGAGTAGAAAATACATTTATTTTATCTTGAAAGTTGTACTCCCATTGGAAATTAAAGTTAGATTCAAGTGAATAGTCACCACCTCCATGATTAAAACCAAAATCAATCCAAGCCAACATTTCTTCGGGATCTACTAAACCTCTTTTGATAGCATCAGCAGCACACCACTGTTTCATCAACATAATATAATTATAAGTTGGATTCCAAGATTCTGGATTGTTCGGCAATAAACGAAATCTGCGTTGAACAAGAGTGGCACATGACTTAATACTCTCAAACAGCTCTTTATCGACTTTCATAATATTTGGAATGACAACAACAACAGTTCTCTTCTCTAAACCTAAGGAAGTTCGAAAATCAATTATTTTCTTCTTTAATTCTTCACTTTCTACATACACTATGAGTCTATTCTTTACAGATGCCCATCCCTTAAAATAATCAAAATACAATTCATTACTTCGATTAAATCCACTCCAGTTTTCTCGCTTTATAGCAAAAAACGCAGTAACAATTACTATTTCTCTCATATTACCCTTGTTTCCGTTTAACTCTTTCAAGTATTTCATTAATCTGTTTTACATTATTCTCCATTGTAAAATTCGTCCTAGAGAATTCTACAGCTTCCTTTGACAGCCTCTTTTGTAATTGAATATTACAATAGATACTTTCAATTTTGTCAGCTAAATCTTTTGGATTTCCTTGTTCGTAAAGCAGCCCATTCACATTATTTTGAATTATTTCAGGAGTCGCTCCAGTGTTAGCTCCTATAACAACAAGACCAGCCTGCAATCCTTCAACCGTAGTACGTCCAAAAGGCTCTGATACTGAGCACATTAATTCGATATCCATAGAGCTTCTTAATAAAGCAACATTTTTGACTTCGCCTTCAAACACAATGTTATCTTTAATATTATTAGGTAATATAAATTCTCTACGTAGAAATTCATCATATCTTTCCCCATTTTCTATAGATGGAGAACCCGCAATATGGAGATATATATTATTAATACCTCTTTGATGAAGTATACTAATAGCAGATATAGAATCTTCCATACCTTTAGCCTTTGAAATATGCCCACAATGAATACAATGTAAATCATCACATGCATTTACTCTATTGGCATTTCTCTGTATACCAAAGCTATGATTAACAACGCCATTATATATGACACACATTAGTTTCTTTGGTAATTTCCTTATTTTCAACATATGTATCTGCATGGCATTGGATATATTAATAATCATTCCATTACAACTATTACGTAGAGATTTCTCATTAAAAAGATACCTTTTGATAACCTTTTGATAACCTCTAAAGTGCCATACAAATGGGAGATTTAGCCTTTGTGCAATATTAAAGCCAAAAGTATTTGTCGTATCATTGATGTATACAACATCATATTTAATATTAGTGCCTTTTACTTTGTCTATTGCTGTAGAAATTTTTATTCTATTATAGATTATAGACTTTACAAACAATAACCATCTAAAGAGATACTTCCAATCATGGATTTCAACAAAAGATGTCTGTTCATAATTTGAAACAATGCAATTACAACCTATCGCTCTTGCTGCTTCAGTAAATTCCCCTTCTGCAGGAGCCAAGACAAAACATTTATGCTTATATTTGTCCTGTAGAATATTAACAACGTCTAATAGAGACCTGTTTGCTCCTCCAATAATTGAAGGAGATTGTGTAATAACTAATATATTCATAATACTTGTTTTCGTTTAATAACCAATGGAATTATTAAAAATGCCATAAAATAATAAAAGGTGGAAAACTGAAATCGAATAAACGAAAAGACTACACCTTGTACTATAAGAGAGAATATAACTATTGTTACAAAATGTCTATTTACAATTGCTGCCTTATAGATTGAATCAGATAATAGTCCATACAAAAAGCAGAGTATTACAACACCAGCAATACCATAATCTAGATAAAACCAAAAGAACAACGAATAGAAAGCATTCATATTGCAATCAACCCCTACATTAATTGTTTCTTCTATATAATTATTAATCCATAATATGAGTTTCATTGCCGGTAATTCATCTCCTCCAATAAATCTCCAAAATGTATCAATAATGGAAATAGGAGAAGAAAATGTTGCAATACCTTCTGTGTGAAAAGAAACAGATTTAACGCCATTATCTAAAAGTGCGATACAACCAACAAAATAGTGATAGAAAGAACGAGGCAAGTCTTCTATTCCACGAGAAATCGAAGCATAAACAAAAGATGAGACCATAACACTTACCACAATCAACATTACCCTTTTCACAGAGCGAGATATTACTATTGTATTCTTATAGAAATACCAAACCACAAAGAAATTAACTAGGAAAAATAATATTGGGCTTCTACCACCAAGTCGTAATACTGATATTGCAACTATTATCATTGAAAATATCAAGACCAACATTTTCTTTCTACCCTTTGCCTTATTGGTTAGAAATATATATGCTGTTATAGGATATGAAAGGAATAAAAATGGTGTCAAAATGAAATTTTTTAAAATTGCAATAACACCAGAAGATTCACTCACTTCACCTGACCTAATTCTAACATCTTCCAATGTTTGACCTGCCATTAAATCTCCAATAGTGTCTATAGTTTCCGGTATATACACTATTATTGTTATTATTTGTAAAGCAAGAACCTTTCTAATATCTATATCAAATTTATCAGCTTTCTTGGTTGCATTGGATGAAAATCTACCACCAATGAAAAAACTAATTACGCCTATAAATATCAACAAATACGTAAAATTGTCTGGATTATTATATTCTATATATTTAAATGAAAATAATACAGAAATAAATAGCCATACAAACACAAACATATTAGAAGGCCTAATTATAGATTTGTCGAGATATCTTGATACCACAAATATCAAAAGCAATCCTATTATTAAATAACTCATCTTTTATACACCTTTATTAATATTGCTTTTATTATTTCTCTCTCATGATTATCCACACCCCAAAACCATATGGCAATAAAAAACAATGCATTTGGTATAACAAATGTAATTATCAGGCGAAACAAGGATGATGGTAAAATAGTAGTAATAAGTATACATGAAATTACAAGTATTATAATTGTAGCAACTTCACTTGCTACGACCTGTCTACAAAACTCTTTAACATCTAAACCTGCCGTTTTCTTCAGAAAGGGAATCCTTAATATTGAACATAAAAGTTCTATTACTACATATACTACTGCCGCTAGTTTTAAATCACCTCCACTTTTAAGACAAATGTAAAACAATGGTAATGTAAACAACTTTGGAGTATACATGAAAACAGAATACCATTTTATATTACCAATAGCTTGATTGATATACGTTAACCCAATTGATAAAGAATCCACCAAAAGTGTCATCATAACCATAATACAAAACAACGATGTGTATTGAGGAACATCACCTAACCACAATATAAGAATAGTATCTATTTCAAACATACATGGCACGCACAGTATCGATAAAAGATAGAAAATAAATTTACTAGTCAAATTTGATAACCATAAAGCACGCTTGCGATCATTTGAAGCTTCTGCCTTAACTATCTGTGGGGTAATAGAATTTACCAAGGATTGAGCTAGAAAGTTTGTGTAACCTGCAACTTGAAATCCGATTCCATACGCTGCATTAACGGTGGCTCCCATCAATCTATTTAAAACTATTGCTATTCCATGTTGACGTCCAATTACACATCCAGAAGAATATAACGTCCACCCTGCAAAAGATCCTAATTCCTTAAGAATTTTAGAATCAATTTTAAATGGGTTTGGAAATGTTGTTTCTATGTATTTAATATAGCAATAAATCGAAATAGCCAAAAAATCAAAGACCTGAACTAATAGCATGATAATACCATAGTATTCCAGCCTATCAATAGGAACTATGCTTATAAATAACACGAGGAATAATTTTATAGCGCCATCAAGGATATCAACTAAAGAGAGATATACAATATTTTCATGTGACACGAGCAATGCCCTGTAAGGAGAAGTCGAGAATGTCAAAAGAATAATTAGTACAGTTATCTGATACACAAAAACAGCAGCATCATATCTATGAGATGGAATATTTAAAAAACCATTAAACAAAAATGGAGTAATGCATTCTAAAATTACAACTGTGATTAACCCCAAACCTATATGAATACACAAGCTACTATTAAACACATTTTTAAGTTTACATAAATCCCCCTTTCCTTGATAAAATGAAACAAATCTTTGAGTCGTAGCAACCATCGCATTAGTTAAAAACGATAGCATAGCTATAACTCCAGCAATTAACGAATATAGACCAAAATCCTCAGCTCCTAACACTTGTAATACAATCCTAATTATATACAAGGATAGAACCATATTTATTATAGTCTTTATATATTGGGCACCAGTATTAAGTGCCACTCTTTGTGAAGATGTCATATTTTTCTATAAAATTTTGAATAAACGTTTCGATACGATTCGCTATTGGCATATACAGTATAAGAGAAAATTTGTCAAATATTATCAATATTACAACTAATATGGTAGACAGTATACAAAATACGATCAACATAGAATAATCATCCAAACCAACATGTAGCAAATTTCGCATAAAAGGATAGGTTACATAATTTTCATGCAACAGATAAACAGAAAAAACAGAAGAAGCTGAATAGTTTATCCATTTATTGTAAAAAGGTCGCATAGTTGCAAAATACATAAAAACAGAAACTGCCATAATTATCAATCCTGGAGAATTATAACCAAAGCACATTAAACTTATAATTAAAGAGATAAAAGGAAAAGTCTCTTTAATACATGCTCCAACAAATATGCATATTACGACAGAAGAATACATCATTATTAGTGATTTTTTGTCAATATACATTCTTTTATTTTGTAATAGCCTTCCTAAATAATAAATAAACAAAAACGTGATTATATCACGACCTCCATTAATCGTCGATATATGCCCAAAGCAACCAAAATATAACATTATTATCCCTAACGAGATTATAAGCATTTCTCTTTGCTTTTCTGTTATTCCTTCCCATAACAGATTTGCAAAAGGGCTCAATATATATAAGATTATATAAGATGTCATAAACCACCATTCTTCATGCATGATAGGTGTTAATGTTGCAAATACATCCTTTATAGTTAATGGACTATCAAGGATAAAAACATCAAAACATCTAATAATAATAGAATAAAACAAACAGGGAACAATTGATTTTGGGGGGGGGGGGGGGGGGGGGGGGAGGGGGGGGGGGGGGGGGGGGGGGGGGGGGGGGGGGGGGGGGGGGGGGGGGGGGG
>ERZ1023666.27-NODE-27-length-73084-cov-36.125005_pt1 | contig 73084 bp, 43 predicted proteins | sample MGYA00380341_ERZ1023666 | MGnify/ENA primary metagenome ERZ1023666 (study PRJEB33179, sample SAMN07448983) | human gut metagenome | biome: Human-gut; feature: Human associated habitat; material: Faeces | host: Homo sapiens | place: India: Bhopal | collected...
GTTTGCAGGTTAGCGGCTGCGCCGCTTAACTGCTGCAAACTTAGAGCGACGCGTCCCGCGTCGGGCATCAAAGCAAAGACTCATACACTAACAGACAACACTAATTACACGCCCGTCTGTGAGCCTTTGCCTTGATGCCCGACGCGGGACGCGTCGCCCCCATTAGAGGTAACGTTTAATGGTAGCGATTGGTGCTTGCGCTTGTTCGCACGCTATCGTTTTCCCAAATGCAAATTATGTTTTTGAGAACCACATTTACACAGAGTATTTGTCTGAACACGTCTTTTTACAATCAGAACAGAATTTTGAGTGCATTTTGACTATTTGTATAGAAGTTTCGGATTTGGCCAAGGCGGGCTGAAAGCCCAATGGAGCACATAGCCCAGGGTGTCGCTTCGCTTGCCCTGGGCTATGTGCTCCTTTGGGCTTTCAGCCCGCACTTGCTAAATCCGAAACTTGCGTTTTGACTATTTATATAAGACCATTGCAAACACAGTCAAAGGGAATGCCTTGATTTTCAGAAATCAAGGCATTCCCTTTGATTTTAGCCCCATAACGCTTCATACAAAGCTTGGCTATTCTATTGGAGGGTTCTCTTAACCATCATTCAATTCGTTAAAGCTCCCTCACCTCTGAAATGGCTATGAACGACATTTCGTCTGCGCTGTATGTACACTCTGCTACCCCAAATTGTGCATCAGGGCGCTCAAGTTTGCGGTAAACAAACGTACCGATATGGCCAGCAGAATGATGCCGAAGAATTTGCGCAACAGGTAGATGGCTGCAGGCGATATGATGCGCTCCACCTTCTCGGTAGCTTTCAACACGATAAATACAAAAATCATGTTGAGCAACAAACCTATCAATATGTTGACGGTGGCATACTCTGCACGCAGCGACAACAGTGTTGTAAACGAACCCGCACCTGCCAACAGGGGGAACACCACCGGTATGAGCGTGGCCGACTTGATAGGGCCCATATTCTTAAATATCACCACATCAAGTATCATCTCAAGCGACATGAGGAATATGACCAACGAACCAGCCACGGCAAATGAGGCAATATCTACGTTAAACAGTCGCAGCATGGCATCACCGGCAAAAAAGAAGCCAAGCAACAGGCCAAGAGAGATGAGCGTAGCCTTCCAAGCATTGACAGGGCGCCCCTGCTGCTTAAGGGTGATAAACACGGGGGTCGAGCCCAATACATCGATGACGGCGAACAATACGATAAAAGCACTTGCTATCTGCTGCACGTCTAATCGCGAAAAGATGTAAGAGAATGACATTTTGCTATAATGGTTTACTATTATTAGAACCACCCTTAAGCCCCATGGCAGGACTGAAAATACCCGGCCGGCAACGTCTCGCACCGCCGGGTCGCCAATCAAGTATGCCAACGGGGTTGGGTTAATTGATGGCACAAAGGTACTGCCTTTTTTTCAACTTAGCAATTTGCCGTCGCACACATATCAAAAAAAAACACTACCTTTGTGCAACTTAGTCATCCGTATCGCAACATGAGCAACTATATCGTATCTGCACGAAAATACCGGCCTGCCACCTTCGACAGCGTGGTTGGCCAGCACGCACTTACCACTACACTCAAAAACGCCATATCGCAAGGCAAATTGGCACACGCCTACCTGTTTTGCGGGCCAAGGGGTGTGGGCAAAACCACCTGTGCGCGTATTTTTGCAAAAACCATCAACTGCCTCTCGCCCACTCCCAACGGCGAAGCTTGCAACGAATGCGAAAGTTGCAAAGCCTTCAACGAGCAACGTTCATACAACATACACGAACTTGATGCCGCATCTAACAATGGTGTCGACGACATTCGCGGATTGATTGAACAAGTGCAAATTCCCCCACAGATAGGACGCTACAAGGTGTTTATCATCGACGAGGTGCACATGCTCTCGCAGGCTGCATTCAATGCCTTTCTCAAAACGCTTGAAGAGCCGCCCGCACACGCCATATTTGTGCTTGCCACTACCGAAAAGCACAAAATCATGCCCACCATATTGAGCCGCTGCCAGATATACGACTTTGCACGCATCACCGTGGCCGACACCATCAAGCACCTCGAATATGTGGCTGGCAAGGAGGGCATCACCTACGAGCCCGAAGCACTGCACGTCATTGCCGAAAAGGCCGACGGCGGCATGCGCGATGCGCTCTCCATCTTCGACCAGGTGACAAGCTACTGCGAGGGGAACATCACCTACCAAAAGGTGATCGAAGACCTCAACGTGCTCGACTACGACGAATACTTTGGCATGACCGACACGCTCATCAAAGGCGACATTCCCACGGCCATGACAAAGCTCAACAACATACTCAACCGAGGGTTCGAGGCCAACTACTTCATTGGCGGATTGGCCACCCACTTCCGCAACCTGCTCATGAGCCGCGACGAGCAGACGCTCCCCTTGCTCGATGTGAGCGAGCGTGTGCGCCAAAACTACCACGAGCAAGCCAAGCGCTGCGAGCCTAAACTGCTCTACCGCGCCCTCAAGCTGTGCAACGACTGCGACAGGCATTACAGCACAGCCCGCAACAAGCGCCTGCTGGTAGAGCTCACGCTGATCGAGGTGGCACAAGCGGCCGTGGGCGACGACGACACGGGGTGTGGGCGTCGCCCTACACGACGACTTAAACCCATATTCAAGCATGCAGCCGCTGGCTCAGCCGTAGCTGCGCGCCCCATCTCCACCACCACGCCCCAAGTGGCTGCCGCACGCCCTGCCACCAACGGTGCCACCCCTCACACTGCCACCGCACAACCAGCCGCGCAAACACCGGCTGCAGCAAGCCCTGCCAATACCCCCAGCGGCATATTGGCCACACAAAGCACCTACCAGCAACTCGTTGCCGCGTCCAACAACAGCAGCAAGCGCATCACACACAATGTCAAAGTGCTGTCCATACGCGAGGAGCTGCAAAAGCAGAACAACACGTGCAAAGCGCCAGCAGCCACCAGGGCCACACAGGCCACTGCCGCACAACAGCCGGCCGAAAAGCTTAACACGCCTTTCAACGACGACCGCCTGACCTACTACTGGTTTCGCTACGCACAGCAGCTGCCCAAGGAGAAGGCTGCCACCGCCGGCCGCATGAAAAGCATGCCGCTCAAACTCGACACCGACACCTGGAGCGTAAAGGCGATAGTCGAAAACGAACTGGTAGAGGCCACCATGCGCCAAGAGCAAATATCGCTGATGAACTATCTGCGCACACAACTGCGCAACGACTACATCACACTGCACTTTGAAATAGCGCCCAACAACATGCCGCGCCGCGCCACAAGCCGTCTTGAGCGCTACAAGTCGATGTTGCAACGCTATCCCGCACTCGAAATGCTGCGCAAGGAGTTCGACCTCGAACTGGCATAAGCACAAGCATCATCTTATTATCAATAAAAGGGCTAACACCCCATAACATTGCGTACTTGCCACGGGCCAGACGCACCAACTATTATTTATGGAACAACAGACACCGAACAAGTATGTAACAGTAGCATACGAACTGTACACCGACAACGACAAAGGCATTCACGAATTGGTTGAGAAGGCTCCCATCGAGCACCCTTTCCAGTTTATCTCGGGCCTTGGCATAGCACTCGACTCTTTTGAAAGCAAAATACTGGCCTTGGCCGAAGGCGAAGCTTTCGACTTTGTGCTGAAAGTTGACGAGGCTTATGGCCCCTACGAGCAGGACCACGTTATCGAATTGCCCAAGGAGACATTTGCCATCAACGGCCGCTTCGACAAGGACATGGTTTACCCCGGCGCCGTACTGCCCCTGGTTAATGCCGACGGCATGCGCTTTCAGGGCCTTGTGCTCGAGCTCAAAGACAACACCGTCATCATCGACCTCAACCACCCGCTCGCCGGCAAGGATCTCCACTTCAAGGGCCAGGTTGTAACCATGCGCGATGCCACTAACGAGGAAATTCAAGCGCTCATCAACCACGAAGGCTGCAACTGCGGCGGCGACTGCGAAGGCGGTTGTGAAGGCGGATGCGGTGGCCATCACCACGAACATGGCAAAGGTGAATGCTGCGGCAAGCACGAACACGGAGAAGGTTGCGGTTGCCACAAGTAAATAGGTGTTCGAAAATACCTGCTTAGCAACATGACAGGATAACGGGTTAACAAGTTGATATGTTTTGTACCTCACAGGGCTGGTAACGACTGTTTTGACACAGCGAAGCCTAACCAAGTGAGCCAAACAACTTGTTAACCCGTTACACCATAACCCCCTAACCCATTAACCCACTAACCCCTTCCCCCCCTACTACATGAACACTTTTGGCCAAATATTCCGCCTCACAACCTTTGGCGAGAGCCACGGGCCCGGCATAGGCGGCGTCATCGACGGCATGCCAGCCGGCATAAAGGTTGACATGGACTTTTTACAACACGAACTCGACCGCCGCAAACCCGGTCAGAGCAAACTCACCACCGACCGCAAGGAGGGCGATAAAGTCGAAATCCTTTCGGGCGTGTTTGAGGGCACAACCACCGGTTGCCCCATAGGTTTTTTGGTACGCAACGAAAATCAGCATTCGTCCGACTACGACAACATGCGCCAAGTGTTCCGTCCCTCACATGCCGACTTCACCTATCAAACCAAGTACGGCATACGCGACCACCGCGGCGGCGGACGCACCTCGGCACGCGAAACCATAGCCCGCGTGGTAGGCGGAGCCTTTGCCAAGATGGTGCTGCGCCAAAAGGGCATACGCGTCACAGCCTACACCTCGCAAGTAGGTTCCATCGCACTGAGCGGCAGTTACAAGGATTACGACTTTGCCGAAATTGAGCGCAACCCCGTGCGCTGCCCCGATCCTGCTGCAGCCCAACAAATGGCCGACCTCATCAGCACCGTCAAGGCCGAGGGCGACACCATTGGCGGCATCATCACCGGTGTTATCGAAGGTTGCCCCGTAGGACTTGGCGAACCAGCCTTCGGCAAGTTGCATGCACAGCTTGGTGCCGCCATGCTTGGCATCAATGCCGTCAAGGGTTTTGAGTATGGCGAGGGCTTTGCCGGAGTCAGCGCACGCGGCAGTGAGCAAAACGACGTGTTTGTGCCCGACGGCCACGGCGGCATCACCACCCGCACCAACCACAGCGGCGGCATTCAGGGCGGACTGAGCAACGGGCAGGACATCTACTTCCGTGTAGCCTTCAAACCCGTAGCCACCCTGTTGCGCGAACAGCAAACGGTCGACATCAACGGACAGCCCACCACCCTCAAGGCCCGTGGCCGCCACGACCCCTGTGTGTTACCCCGCGCCGTGCCCATTGTCGAGGCCATGGCGGCCATGGTTATTCTCGATAATATTATGCTGAATAGCACGTCAAAATGTTAAAAACAAAGGTTTTGTAAAGTTTTCTTTGCAAAACCTTTGTTTGTTAATAACATTGTTATATATTTGCATTATCAAGTTGTCGTGATGATAACGCTTTCAAATAGTTTAGTTAAGTCTAGTTTAGTTTTTGTGTTGGTTAATGGAGGCTCGTGGAGACGCAGCCTCCATTAATTCTTTTTAGGCTGCCCGGTAAAACGTAAATATGTGAACGGACGCAAGCACCAAACGCAAGCACCCAATGCTACCTCTAAACGCAAGCAGCAAACGCTACCTCTAAACTCAAGCACCAAACGCAAGCACTAATGGGGGCGACGCGTCCCGCGTCGGGAAAATAAATAAAGACTCACAGATAGCACTAATTACACTTCTGTCTGTGAACCTTTGTCTCAAATCCCGACGCGGGACGCGTCGCCCCCATTAGAGGTAGCGTTTGGTGATAGCGTTAGTGGTAGCGTTTGGTACTTGCGTTTGGTGCTTGCGTTGGGTGCTTGAGTCCGTTCGCAGTTTACGTTTCACCGGACTGCAATAATAAATACGCACCCAAAAACCTCCGCCGCCTCACCCGAATGACTTTCGGGCAAGACGGCGGACGCAGCACACGTTGTGCTAAAATCTGTATGTCAGCGTGACACCGATGTTGCGGAAACCGCGGTCTATCAAGGCATCACCATGACCAAAGTTGATGGCTACCATGGGGCGATAGTCCACACCAAGGGTCAAAGGCACATCTTTCAGCGTAAAGCCAAACCCTAATGTGCCTACCGGACCAAGGAATGCACCCTCGTAGTCGTCGTGGTCGTAATAGCCTACGCCAGCACCAAAGCCGCCCCACAGTTTCCATGTGGCGAAACGTGGCGTCCAGCCGGGCCACTGCTTGATGTTCCAGTTGTAAACGCCTTGCAGGGCAAAGCCGTCGCTGAGGTTGAACACGCCCGCTGTCAGATCGAGGAAGTTGCGCTTGCTAAAGTGATATTGGTATTCGAGGTCGATGGTTGAGCCACCAAAGTGCGCACCAATGGCATGGGGCGTCTTTTGGGCCGAGGCTGTGAGTGTGCCAAGGGCCATTATGAGTAAGAATGCTAACTTTTTCATAAATAGTAGGTTGTAATAATGTGTTGGTAAACATGTTGACGAGTTAACGGGTTAACGGATAAGTTTGCCAAGCCTTTTTAAGTTGCTAACTATTCAAGTCTTGACATGATAAGCTGCGCATGGCATACTTACTTGTTTACCTGTCAAATTGTTAACCCGTTAACCAAGTTTTCCACCAACGGATTAAGTGTGTGTGTAGTACTTTATATTTCAGACACCGCAAATGTAAACAGTTTGCGCACTTTGGCACTGCCTTAATCACTATAAAACTCCTTAATTTATGTCGTATAGCATAAACTGCACCTGTAAATAGCACTGTTTGTGAGCCTTTATTTGGAGTATGAGTCTCTTCCTTAATGCCCGACGCGAAACGCGTCGTCCCCATTAGTGCTTGCGTTTGATGGTAGCGTTTAGTAGTAGCGTTTAGTGCTTGTGGGGCTTTTACCATACTACAATATCTTACACGCCGAGTATCTTACATCTTACACTAACACGCTACAACTCATTGATTGTCAGCACTTTACTCAGTGTAAGATACTATCAATTCCACCTACACACAACCTACACACCCCACACGCTGCCATACGGCACAAGCACGGGAGGGCGATGTCACGGCATAGGGGAGCAGAAAAGTCTGTTGCTCCGACAGATTTTTCTACGTCCCAGTGGTGTATAACCCACCGCATACGACAAAACCGACTGCGAGGCAGCGGGGTGTGGTGTGTAAGATGTGTGCAAGGGTGTGTAAGATACTTTGAAATCATCTTACACTCTTGAAACATCTGTATATCAGCCTGTTACGCACAAAAAGTGTAAGATGGCAGTAAAAACGCACGCACTCTTTTACAAGAGGGATAACGGGGAGGGGACAAATATTTGTGTACAAATTGTACACTTTTTTTGTTGGGTGCAATGCCTCGGTGTTACCTTTGCAGCACTTTACTTTTGTACTAAAGCAAATTGTATTGACTACCATGAAACGAATGCTTAACAGAATGTGTGCTCTATAAGATTTGCCGCTAACGCGGAAAACATAAGGACATAAGAACAAAAGATATAACGTTTGTGTCAGCCGCTTAGCGCGGAAAACATAAGCAACATAAGTTTACATAAGATACACAAAAGGCCGCTGCGCGGCTGGCCACGGACTAACGTCCGCGTGGCCAAAGAAACATAAGGGCTGACGCCGTAGCGAACCGCTAACGCGGAGAACATAAGGACAAAAGAACATAAGAACAAAAGATATAACGTCTGTGTCAGCCGCTTAGCGCGGAAAACATAAACGACATAAGTTTACATAAGATACACAAAAGGCCGCTGCGCGGCTGGCCACGGACTAACGTCCGCGTGGCCAAAGAAACATAAGGGCTGACGCCGTAGTGAGCCGCTAACGCGGAGAACATAAGAACAAAAGAACATAAGAACAAAAGAGCGTCAAGACATACGGACATGGACTTGCGTCCATGTGACCTCAAGAACAGAAGGGCTACGCCGTTAAGACCTTGAACGTCATAAACAAGAAAGCAATAGCACTAAACGCTACGGCGTAGCCCTTATGTCTCTTGGGCCACGCGGACGTTAGTCCGTGGCCAGCCGCGCAGCGGCCTTTTGTGTATCTTATGTAAACTTATGTTGCTTATGTTTTCCGCGCTAAGCGGCTGACACGAACGTAAATTCTTTTGTTCTTATGTCCTTATGTTCTTATGTCCTCCGCGTTAGCGGCAGATCTCATATCTCACTCAAGCTTTGAATTCAGCCCGCGCTTGCTAAATCCGGAAGTTGAATAAAAACAAGCGAGCTTGTTTTGTATTGCTCTCGGTTTGCACTATCTTTACATAAGATAGGCGGCACCTCGGCAATAAAAACAAGCAAGCTTGTTTTGTATTGCTCTCGGTTTGCACTATCTTTGCAACATGAAGAAACCTATAAAGAAAGCACTTAAATGGCTCGGCATAACGGTGGCTACCCCCATCGCGCTTTTTTTGTTATTAGCCATACTGCTATACATACCCCCCGTGCAAAACTTTGCTGTGCACCAAGTGGCCAACTACCTGTCGGGCAACTTGGGCATGGACGTGCGCATTGACAAAGTGAGACTGGCCTTTCCACTCGACCTGGCCGTACACCACATGACTGCCGTTGAAAAAGGCGACACGCTGCTCAATGCCGACCGTCTGCGGTTGAACGTTAAACTCATGCCTCTGTTTGAGGGACGGGCCGATGTGGACGGTTTTGAACTGTATGGGCTGGTTATTGACACGAAAAGCTACATTTCGGACACTCGCATTAAGGGACATGCGGGCCAACTGACAGCGGCCGCACACGGCGTGGACTGGGAAAAAGAACTCGTTAACCTGGACCATGCCCGGCTGCACGATGCCGACATTTATGTAACACTGAGCGACACGGCCAAAAAGGATACTACCGAGAGCAAGGCGAAATGGAACATTGCGGTGAAGAAGGTGGATATTGAACGCAGCAAGGTGCACCTGCAAATGCCGGGCGACTCGATGCGCATTTATGCCAAATTGGGACGGGCCGCACTGCGCGGCGGGGCCTTTGACACGGGACGCAACTACTATGCGGTGAAGACGCTGCAACTGCAAGACTGTGATGTAAACTACGACATTCCCTACATTAAACCCGTGGCGGGCATCGACCCTAATCACATAGCGGTGAAACGCTTGACGCTCATGCTCGACACGCTGAGCTATAACAACGAGGGGGTGCTGCGGGCCGGACTGCGCGGACTGACGCTGCACGAGAAGTGCGGACTTGACGTGACGCGGCTGAGCGGCAGTGTGTACATGGATACTACGCAACTGCGGTTGCCGGCTCTGCTACTGCGCACTCCGGCCTCGCGCATTGATGCCGATGTGGCTTTCGACTTCAAGGCGTTCAGCGCAGGCAAGGGCGGACACTGTCAGGCCATGGTTGACGCCAGCATTGGCTATGACGACATACGCACCCTGGCCACGGGGTATGTGGACAAGGCTTATTTGCGCGCGCTGCCGCACAAGCCGCTGGCCATCAAGGGCACCGTGAGCGGTAACATTGACCACCTGCGACTGCCCTCGCTCACACTCAACATGCCGGGGGTGCTGCAGGCTTCGGCCAACGGCTACACCAACTATGTGACGAAGGACTGGCGCAACGGCAAGTTCGACTTCAACCTGCGCACCAAGAGTCTGGCCGCCGTGCGCCAACTTATGCCGGCATCGCTCAAGCAGAGCATCAATGTGCCCGATGGACTGAGTCTGCGCGGCAAGGCGGCGTTTAACGGCAGCCGCTACGATGCCGACATCAAAGCGGGCATTGGACGCGGCTCACTGACGGCCAAGGCCAAATTGGACGTTAAACGCGAAACGTACAAGGTGGTGGCCACGGCGCACCAACTGCCCATAGCCAGCATTGTGCGCGGTGTGCCGGTTGGACCATTCAGCGGCTCGCTGCGGGCTTCGGGCTCGGGGTGGGACGTGATGTCGCCACGGGCCTCGCTGACAGCTGACGCCAAGGTGAACGCGCTAAGCTATGAGCGCTATCCGCTTGGGGGCATCAGTGTCAAAGCCAATTTGCATGGAGGCAAGGCGGTGGCGCACTTTGAGGCCGACAACCCGCTGCTGCAAGGCAATGGCCACATTGAGGCGCTGCTCGGCCGACATAACTACGAGGTGGCGGTGAAGGCTTCGCTGCCTAACCTTGACTTGAAAAAGCTTGGGGTGACAACCGACACGCTGTATTTTGGTACCGACATCGACATCAAGGCCACTGCCAACAAGGCTTTTACGGCCTACGCGCTGAGCGGCAGCATTGCCAACAACCACTTTACCACACAGCGCATGAGTGCCATGGCCAAGGACATATTGTTTGACCTGGCCACAAGCCGCGACACAACCACCGCCAACATTTCGGCCGGCGACCTGAGGCTGCGCCTTGGGGCCAAGGGCGACATACCGCACCTTGGCACGCACTTGGCACGCTTTGCCAACGAACTGCAAAAGGAGGCGAATACTTATAACATTGACCAGGAAAAACTTAAAACGTACCTGCCCGTCATGGCCTTTTACCTTGACGCCGGACGCGACAATCCGCTCTACAACATTGCCCGCATGAAGGGCTACTCTTTCTCGTCGGCTTACGTCAACCTTAACACCGACCCGCATGTGGGCATGACGGGCGATGCACGCATGGGGGCGCTGAATGTGGGCGCACTGCTGCTCGACACCATCGACACACACATATTCCAGGACTCGACCGGCGTGCAGATGCGCGGATTGGTGAAGAACGGCAAGAAGAACCCTAACCCGCTTGAGGTGCGCATGAGGTCGTATGTTATGCGCTCGGGGGCGGGCATCGAACTGAGTTACTACGACAGCGAGGGCGAACGCGGCGTGGACGTGGGATTGCAGGCGGCTCTGGTTGACGGCGGACTGAACATTCACCTTTATCCCGAAAATCCGGTGCTGGCTTACCGCAACTTTAAGGTGAACAAGGATAACTACATATTCCTTGGTAAAGACAATAGCATACGGGCCGACGTGGACTTGCTGGCCGACGACGGCACGGGCCTTAAAATATATGGCGAACCCAAGGACTCGGTGAACGACCTGACGGTGAGCGTGAACCAGGTGAATCTGGGCGAGCTCTCGGCAGTACTGCCCTATATGCCCAAACTGAGCGGCATGCTGAGCGGTGATGTGCACGTGACGGACGACAGCCAGCACAAGCAGTTGTCGGCCATGGCATCGCTCACTGCTGACAACTTTAAGTATGAGGACATGCCTTTGGGCAATGTGGGCATCGATGCCGTGTATCTGCCCAAAACGGGCGGCGAACACCATGCCTCGGCCTTTATCAGCTCTAACGGCAAGGAGGTGCTGGCATGCAACGGTACTTACTTTGACCGCAACGGTGGCACCTTTGAGGGCGACGCACAGCTGCACGACTTTCCGCTGCAAATGCTTAACGGCTTTATGGCCAGCACCGACGTGGCGCTCAAGGGCATTGCCGGGGGCGACCTGAGGGTGAATGGTTCACTGGACAAGCCTGTGATTAACGGCTCGCTCGACCTCGACTCGGCACACATTTACTCGGACGTGTATGGCTTTGACTTGCGCACTGACGAACGGGCTCTCGACATTAAGGACAGCCGCATCATTTTCAGCGATTACCGCTTGTTCTCAACAGGCAAGGAGCCTATGGTGCTGAACGGTACATTTGATATGTCGGACTTTGAACGTATGCGCATGGACTTTGCCATGAGGGCAAAAAACTTTGAACTTATCAACACGCGCAAAAAAGCGCAGTCGATGCTCTTTGGCAAGGTGTATGCCAACTATGTGGGCACCCTGAAGGGCACTACCGACAACTTGTCGTTGCGCGGCAAACTGGAGGTGCTCGACCGCACGGACGTGACTTATATATTAAAGGACTCGCCACTGTCGGTGGACGACCGCTTGCACGACTTGGTGCAGTTTACCAACTTTAAGGACTCCACACAGACGGTACAACCCGAAAAGGCTGTGGACGGCGGCATGGACATCACAATGGGCATTAGCATCAGCGATGCGGCCATCTTCCACTGTAACCTGAGCGACGACGGACAGAGCTATGTAAAACTGGAGGGCGGCGGCGACATGACGCTGCGTATGACGCAACAGGGCGATATGCGCATGACGGGACTCTTTACAACCAACAGCGGCGAAATGAAGTATCAGCTGCCTGTCATTCCGCTCAAAACATTCCAAATTGTACAGGGGTCGTATGTGCAGTTTACGGGTGATGTCATGAACCCGACGCTTAACATCGCTGCCAAGGAGCGCACCAAAGCGGTGGTGACTGAGGACGATAAACAACGCTCGGTGGCCTTTGACGTGGGGGTAAAAATAACCAAACCGCTCAACGACATGGGACTGGAGTTTACGATTGAGGCACCCGAGGACCTTAACATTCAGAACCAACTGGCCAGTATGTCGGCCGAACAGCGCGGCAAGGCTGCGGTAACGATGATGGCCACGGGCATGTACATGACCGACGAGACTATGATGTCGGGTTCGGGCTTTAAGGCTAACAATGCGCTGAATGCCTTTTTGCAAAGCGAAATACAGAACATTGCGGGGTCGGCTCTTAAAACCATCGACATTAACCTGGGCGTGGAGAGTGGCACATCGCAAACGGGCACTTCGACCACCGACTACTCATTCCAGTTTGCCAAACGCTTCTGGGGCAACCGCATCAGTGTGATTATTGGCGGCAAGGTGTCGACAGGGGCCGATGCCACGAACTCGGCGGAGAGCTTTATAAATAATGTGTCGGTGGAATACCGCCTTGACCAGGGTGCCACACGCTACGTGAAGGCTTTCTACGACCGCGACACGCAAGACCCGCTCGAAGGGCAGCTGACCAAGACGGGGGCCGGCCTTGTGCTGCGCCGCAAAACTGATAAACTGGGCGAACTCTTTATATTCCGCAACAAGAGTAAAAAGAAAACAGCTGGCAAGAACTGATAATGAAGCACTACATGATGACATACAAACATAAACTTTGCAATGTGCCGTGCGGCTTGTTACTCTGCGGACTGCTGCTCGCGCTGGCTGGCTGCTCAACTACACGCGCCTTGCCCGACGACGAACAACTGTATACGGGCATTGACAAAATAACCTACGCCGACGACCCGGCCATGATGCGAAAAAAGGGACGCGACTCGGTGGGGGTGATTACGGCGGTGGCCGACGCGGTGTCGAAAATTAACAGTGTAATCGAAGGCAAGAGCACACTGGGGGCCGGCGAACTGCTTGTTAATAACAAAAAGAAACTGACTAAGGAAGAACGCAAGGCGCTAAAGGCGGCACAGGCACAGACTGAGGCTGATTTTGCCACTGCCAAAACCGAGGTGGACGCCGTGCTGGCTTATCCGCCCAACAATGCCATATTTGGCTCGTCTACCATGAGCTGGCCCTGGAAAATCGGACTCTGGGTGCACAACGGGTTGTATGACGCCCAAGGCGGGCTGGGCAAATGGATATACAAGACTTTTGGTACCGAACCGGTGCTTGTGAGCCAGGTAAGTCCCGAGATGCGTGCCAAGGTGGCTACCAACACGCTGCACAACTATGGCTACTTTCATGGCAAGGTGGACTATAACATTCTGTCGTTGAAGAACCCGAAAAAGGCGAAGGTGGCATATAATGTGCGGGCCGGGCAGCTTTACCGTCTTGACTCGATAGCGTACTTGAACTACCCTGCCCCCATGGACAGCCTCATCAGGCTGCACGAGCAGGACAAACTGCTGAAAACGGGCGATGCCTTTAGCGTGGTGAACCTGTCGGGGGAGCAGACGCGCATTGAAACGCTGCTGCGTAACAATGGCTACTATTACTTTAATGCAAACTACACAACGTTCCGCGCTGACACGACACAACGCAAAAACTTTGTGCAGCTGCAGGTTATGCCCGTAGACAACCGACCGGCCAAGGCGGACCACCCATGGTATATGGGGCGCGCATATATCAGCATTCGCAACTACGACGGCGAACCGCTCGACACACAACTTGTGCGACGCCGCTACACTTACTACTTTGCTGGCAAAAAGATGCCACTGCGCGCCAACATGTGGCGCCATGCCATTACACACCGCAAGGGGGAGATGTACCGCTTGAGCGACCAAAAGATGACGGTTGAGAAACTTGGACAACTCGGGGTGCTGAGCCAAATGGACGTGAGTTATGTGCCACGCGACACTACTGCCACCTGCGACACGCTCGACCTTGTGGTGTCGGCGGTGATGGACAAACTGTATGACTCGACATTCGAAATGAATGCCACGCTGAAGAGCAACCAACAGGTGGGCCCGGGCATATCGTACGAACTGGCCAAGCGCAATGCCTTCAGAGGGGGCGAAAAGGTGTCGTTCAAGATTTTTGGCTCGTATGAGTGGCAAACGGGGGCCGGTGCCAACGGGCGCAACTCGCTGCTCAACTCTTATGAACTGGGCACACAGCTGGCTTTCAAATTTCCACGCTTTGTATTCCCTGGCATCAGCCGCAGACGGGTGCGCTTTCCTGCCACCACGCAGTTTGCCTTTGATGCTGACTGGAAAAACCGCTCTCGCTTTTTCAACATGGTGAGCATGGGCCTCAGCGCCAATTATCATTGGTACAAACGCGAGACGGCACAGCACGACCTGACACTCTTCAGCCTCGACTTTGACAAACTGAACCACACGACGCACACCTTCGACTCTATAATGAATGCCAACCCGGCCCTGTATGTGTCGATGCGCGACCAGTTTGTGCCATCGCTCAGCTACTCCTTTACTTACCAAAGCCGCTCGTGGCGCACCAACCCTTGGTGGGTGCAGCTTGCCTTCAAGGAGGCGGGCAACATCACCTCGGCCATTTACGCTGCCGCCGGACAGAAGTTTAATAAAAAGAACAAGGAGTTATTTGGCAACCCCTTTGCGCAATACGTAAAGTTTACAGCCGAAGCACACAAGCTGTTTAAGCTGACAAAGGACATCAACATTGCCACACGCGTGTTTGGCGGCATTATTTACAGCTACGGCAACAGTAACAGTGCGCCCTATGTAGACCAATTCTATGTGGGCGGCGCCAACAGTGTACGTGCCTTCACCGTGCGTTCTCTCGGTCCTGGCTCATATCGCCCGGTTAACTCGAAATACTCGTACATGGACCAAACGGGCGATGTAAAGCTGGAGGCTAACGCCGAACTGCGTGCCCGCTTGATTGGTGACCTGCACGGAGCCATATTCCTCGATGCCGGCAATGTGTGGACGCTGCGCAACGACCCTATGCGCCCAGGCTCACAAATCACCACATCTACCATCAAGCACATTGCGCTTGGCACGGGTGCCGGTTTGCGTTACGACCTCAACTTTTTGGTGTTGCGCTTTGACGTGGGCATTGCCTTGCACGCGCCCTACCAAACCGCCAAATCGGGCTTTTATAACATCGAGCGCTTTAAGGACGGCCTCGGCCTGCACTTCGCCATTGGCTACCCGTTCTAAGCTCCGCTACCCTAGCTAAATTAGGGCTGGTACTTCGCAAGAGGTTTCAGCCCTAATTCACTTTAGAGACTATACGCGGTTGTTCAGCCAACCTACAAATTGGGACAAGACACACAGATAACAGGTTTGGGAGCACCATCAAGGAAGCAGCCACAAGACTTATCTTGACAATGAAAACGCCGAAAATTTGCAGTATCTGTCACAACAAAATGCCTCAAAATACAAGAATATACCACCATAAATGAAGATTTCCGATGAATTATCCTTTTGTCTGAATAAGATCCTTTACCTTTATGGTCAATAATTGACAATTCTACCAAGAATATGTCTGGTGGTTTTATCTGCTGGTCTTATCTAGCCTCAGAACAATAACATTGGAAGATAACGCCAAACAGCCTTTAATGGCTGACGCTTCATTGTATAATGGGCTGCCTACCGACACAGGCTCATCGTGTCCGAGTGCAAGACTTACCTCTTGTACGCCCTCCATCTCTAAGAACAAAGGTGGGGTGTCGGTAGAGAATGTACCTAACGCAAGCAGACAATGGTTCGTGCTACGAGTTTCGTATGGCCGCATCATCAAAGCTAAAGCATTTGTAGAAGCTAAAGGACTTGAATGTTATGTGCCTATGCGATACAAAGAAGTTAAGAAGCAAGGTGAGAAGCGAGTCATAACAGAGCCACTTCTCCCCTCTTTCCTATTTGTTCACGCCTCGGCCGAACAAATAGATTCTCTTTTGCAAGATAAGAACATCAAGACTTTTGAAAATAGAACTTTGTTGAGTTACTATTACGACCACACCTCATACTGTAAAAATGCTCCAACCAAAAATCCTCCTCTTATCATTTCTGATACAGCTATGGATAATTTCATCCATTTAACCTCCATACATAATTCTCATATCATCCCTGTCACTTCAGAGAATATCAAATACAAGTTAGGTGATGAAGTTGTGATTACAGAGGGGGAGTTTAAGGATATACGTGGGAAAGTGGCAAGAATTGCAGGACAGCAGAGGGTTGTAGTAGAACTCTTTGATGGGTGCTTGGTGGCAACGGCGTACGTGCCTAAGGTGGCGATGATAATGTATAATAGATATTAAATCGTTACCATACATATGGCAGACAGAACAATAACTTTTTGACTTTCAAATAAAGATATTACGACTTCTCTTGCAAAAGACTTAATGGCTTAAGAACATTTCTGTCAGCGACCAAATAAAGACGGATAGACTATATATACTAATAAGTACATTTTTAAAAACTCTGATATGGCACAGAGATTTACGATATTGGAATATGCTAACATCAAGGGTCTAACGGTCCATGATGTTATTCAAAACGCGAAAGAAAAAGGAGTAATACTACCAGAGTACCCAGAATACGTGTTAGATGATTCGCAACTCAAGCAAGTTGACCCTATCTTCGCTCATCAAAATAAATACAAACATATTAAATTCCAAAGCAGTATTAATTCAAACGAATCCGACCCGAATATTTTCACATTAAAGAGTGAAAATCAAATTAATAAAGATTCTAAAATTAAAGTTCCCGAAGAAATTCATTTAAGTGCATTAAATCAAAGCATTAGTTCTGCTCACGAGTTAAACGAAAAGAATAAAAAAGAACAGAATAAGCAAAAAATTATTCTTTCCGAAGAAGCCATTGCACAGTTAAGAGAATTTGGAAAGACACATCAAAACGAGCGATTTACAGGAAAAGTCCAGCGAGTCTTGCCTCATGGTGCTTATGTAACCATCGATAATCATTCCGCTTTCTTATACCAAAAAGATATTACATGGGGCTATATAGATGACATAAATAATTTCTTGTATGAAGGCATGGAAATTGAGGTCATCATTATAGGTTATGAAGAAGAAAAGAAAAAACTGAGAATTGGAAGGAAACAATTATTGGACGATCCTTTACTATTGCAAATTGACCAATTCTCAATTGGAGATGAAATTCGGGGTGTTGTTAGAAAGATATCTAAAAACCGTGCATATATTGAAATTCAGGATGGTGCCATTATTGAAGCTCCCATTCCGAACGGATACACTTATCCAATCGGAAACTCAATTTCTGGTAATATTACAAATATTGACATCAGTAATCATCTAGTAGAAATTGACATCACAAGTCAACTTGCGCCCAAAACGATCCAAGAGTCAAAACAGCCGAAGAAGAAAAAGCAGAATAGACTTGATAAAAATATTGCTGTTGTTCAATTCTACGATAATCGCGTTAATAAATTCGGAAGAGTTCTAACTAACGCTCTTGGCATAAACAACAAAGACACTTCCGGTACATTATACTCTCTCAATCTCAATGAGCGAAATTGGAATCCATCCCTTCCTCCTGAGGAATATGACTGGATTACAATGAATCCATCAACTTTTAAGGGAAGACGTGAAGCTACAAATGGTGATAGATTGACATATGACAAAAATGGACTATTATTAGCTTTTCCTTATAGAGGCATTTTCTCTAAAATAGGAGGAAAAGATGCCAAAGGATCATATCATAATCATGACGTAATCTGCCATGTAATAGGCAAAATCCTAGAGAATACAGATGGCAAAGAAATAGTAATAGAAACTTTTGCAGAGTATCTATCGGATTATTGTGATGTGAAATGTTCTCAAGTAATTGAAGAATTTCTGCAAGATAGCAATTTGCATAAGCAACTAATTGCATTGTTACCTGAGTTAAGGTCATATACATCCGATAATGACACTTATCGTAATGCTATAAAATCATTAGTAGCTACCGTAGAAAATAGTATTTTCACCAAGAAAGATATACGTATTTTACAGGCTATTCCTGATGACTTCGATTTTTCCTCACACCTTACAGAGACAATAGAATCTCTTGAATATTTGTCAAAAGAGTATTCTACAGATGTTAAACGTTGGTTGTCCGCACATACTTCCATATTAAATGCTTTATTGGCAAATCCGACAAATCTTTCAATGAATCTGCTTTATGTAATTTCTCTTATTACGCAGAATCATTCTATCTACAATGAAGCTGGCAAACCCTGGAACGAGACATACAAATATCTCAAGGAAAAATCTGATTCAGAAGCTTTCTCTTTCTTGATTTGTTATTTTTCAGATAAAGACAAAGCGTTCATAGAACAAGCAAATTTAATAGATGAGCTTGACTATGAGACGTCAAAAAAACTGGTTACTAAGTTATTAGATAATCCACAACATCATTTAGAAGTCCTAAAACTGTTGGCTGGAAGATTTATACAAAATGATTTCAACATCATTAATAATTATATACTAAACGGAATAGATGTACGACATATATACCCACAAATAGGAGAACATCTGAATACTCTGATAGCAGACAAAGAGCCAGAGGTACGTTCGTTTTTCAATTTGTGCATTAATAATAACAACCAACCTGCAGATATTATTTCCATCACTGCCTCAGTGAAGGATGAATTGTATGTTGAACTATTTGCATTAACTGCTAATCCAGATAATTTAAATGAAATAGAAGATTTTGATTCTATACCTCTTTGGATAAATGAGCAAGAGCCTTCATTTGTAAGTCAATTTCTCCTAAGTTGTCAGAAATCTTTTGTTGATGATGAAGATAAAGAAGCTATTGCTGAAACCCTTACATCTATAAATAGTGAAAAATTTAGAGATTCTATAATTGAGTTATCTGAAGATGACCAGTATAAGATTCTGCAGTTATGTCCTGAGACTTATGCAAAAGACATAGTTGTTCGGTATTTTGCTTCAACAAAACTCTTTGATCTGTTTATTGGTGAACAATGGAAGAAATTAAAATCACAAATTCCATATGTGGCTTTCGATTTAGAATCAGATGGGGATACTATTAAGGAATTTGCTTTCAGAAAAGATGAAAGCACAAAGGTGTACCAAGGAGAAGAGCAGCTAAATACACTTCTACGTGCATTAAAAGGAACTGAGATTATTGTTGGTCACAGAATCAAAGCGTGGGATTTGGGCTGTATATTAAGCAAAAAAGGCTTTGAGTCAAATGCATTTGTTTGGGACACTTTAGAAATAGAGATTCTATTAAATCCTTGCAGATACTCATATGCACTTCACACAGGACATACAGCTCAAGAAGATACTGAACTGGTAGATCGATTATTCTGGAATCAGCTTTATAGACTCTCAAAGAATGTGTCTTTGTGTGGCGAACTTAAAGACTTACTTCCTGCTAAAATTAATGAGATCTTAGATGTTTTGAGACAACCAGAATTTTCTGATTTCTTTAGCAAGGATTCTAAAGAAGACAACTTTTATCAGCTTCTTGCTGATACAGACGAACAAGTTGTATCTAGTATAAAAGCAATAAACGATATTGATTCAAGGAGGTTAATCATTGCTCCTAAACGTCTATGGCCAAGAATTGCGGAATACGTGGATATGAAATTTATTCAGAAGCAAGAAGGTCTTGATTACATGTCTATTAGCAAAAAGATGCTTGATGAAAAGCCTCTTAAAAACACTTTCCTTAATGCAATTTTGAATAGATTTATTACTATCTCAAAAACTCCAGTCGTAGCAAATCTTGCTCAATATATTAGACTCAATTATTTTTCTGACAATCTGCTTGAAGAGTACGTTATTGAAAGTTCTGGAAATGTTGACTGTGCAGACATGGAGTTTCTAAGGGATAATAGAAACCTGAAAAGCTACGAGCATATTTGGTTTATTGGTTGTGAAATTGAAAATCGAGTAAATCAATATTCATTGCCAACCCTTTATTCTCCTTCTGATTTTTGGGAGAACAAAAGTAGTATTCCTATGCGATTAGGTGCGTCTAGTTACATTGCTGTTGATGAAGAAGAGCGAAAACTTAATATTTTCGATGATATACCAGCGGAAGCTGCTAACGTATGGATTGAAAGGACTAGAAAAGGTAAGTATGTTGTTAGCTACAATTATAATTTTTACCATATTATAGAGTCACTGAAAAACGCCCCAGACAACTCTAAAATAGAAGAAATTCCATGGATGACGGACAAAGGTGATAACAAATCAATATATTTGGTGTATAGTGAACACAGAAGGGGATTTGATGCCTTACAAAAACGCGTCAGTTCAACATCAAGGTATAGAGCCACATACTGGACTTATCAAATGGCTTTACTTAAAGACGTTCATCTCAATAAGGATCATCGACCTATAATTCTTTTATTAGATGATTCTTTGGAAATAGAAGAAGTTGTGTCTTATGCAAGAAATTTAGGTTTCTATATTCCTGACCACGGTTCTTTGGTCAGAAAACTTGAACTGATAGAACATCATGATAATGGAATGCTTGTAACAAGCAAAAATCATTTCTTTGACATCGTTGATTGGCGAAAAGACACACCCTATTGTTATGTGTGGGACAATATGGCCGTTGAGAAGCACATGATGATGTGGAATGGTGTTACAAATGAACGTAATAAATTATTCTTGCATGATGATATAGAAGAAAAAGGAGCAACTACTGCAATAGGTTCGGTAAAAGACACATATCAGTCTATTTTATCGTCTATTTGGCCAGTGTATGAATATTATTATCGTTTTATAAAAGCTAACAGCGTTGAATCAACGATGTATGTACTTGACTCTTTCCTAGAGGAATATCACTATCTTTCAACAGAATGGGGCGTATCTTCTTATGGGGTAAAACAATTGTGGAATAAAGAGGACGATTTTAATAATTCACTAAACAATAGCAAGAATTTCTTTTCGGATGGTTCATCTATTTATGAAAATGATTCCGATATTGAAAAGGCAAAAGATCTTATATTCTCAATATTAGTAAATCCAGAACATGATCCTGAAAAGAAATGGAGCCCTATTCAAGAGGAAATTATCCCTCATATTCTTAAAAGACAAGGAAACTATCTTGTCTCACTACCGACAGGTGGTGGTAAATCTGTTTTGTTCCAAGGGCCAGCACTCTACAATTCTGCATATACAAACAAACTGTCAATTGTAGTAACTCCATTGAAGGCGTTGATGCAAGATCAGGTAAAAGAACTTGGAGAAAAAGGCTTTATATCCAATGTTGATTACTTGAACGGAGACAGATCATACCAAGAGACAAAGAGAATATATAGAAAAATTAATGGAGGTGAGATTGCGATTCTTTACGTCACTCCTGAACGTTTCCGTTCAAGAGCATTCTTGAATGCTTTATCCACAAGAATGGCAAATGATCATGGACTTGAGTATATGGTTTTTGATGAAGCTCATTGTATTTCTCAATGGGGTATGGAATTTCGCCCTGAATATCTAAATGTTATAAAAATATGTAAGGAGTTCAAGGATGCTTATGGCGATGACATGTGTATATCAATGTTTTCAGCAACAGTAACCGACATGATATATGATCAAATAAACGATATAATTCCTATAAAGCGATTGGGTCAAGAAAATGATAAGAAGATTTACAATCCTATCAGGAGCCACATAAAGATGGACTTCAAAGAGGTTTTTCATGATATTCCTCATCGTTTGAAAGAAATCGTTGACTATATCAAAGAACGTAACATCAATGCTCAAGAGAGCCGAATGCTTGTTTTCTGTAAAACAAGAAATCAATGTGAAGAAATGTCTTTGCTTCTAGCGGATGAATTACACAAGGCAGGAATCCTAAGTAAAGAATTGTCAACACAAGCAATAGGCTATTTCCATGCAGGTATGGATGGAGATGATAGAGAAGATACATATGCTAGATTTAAAGATGACAATGATCCATTATATATACTTTGTGCAACAAAAGCATTTGGTATGGGTATGGATATACCTAACATTCACTATATCATCCATTTGATGCCACCAAGTGTAATGGAAGATTATCTTCAAGAAGTTGGTAGAGCTGGACGAAATAAAAAAATGTATATAGATGCGGGATTTAGTGAATCAAATCCTATACCGACATTGTGTCTGTGTTCAAAGGATGATATTAAGAAAGCTAAAGAGCAGCTCCTCCAAAGCACTCTAAGCTGGAAGAATCTTGAGGAGATTAGAACAGCTATTAATTCGTATATTACAAAAATACAGCCAATTGATAAAACTAAAGAATATCCTATAGTAGTTCCAAATACACTATGGGCTAATGGACAGTTCGATCATGACTTTACAGACTTCAAAATTGGTCAGTATTGGCTTGAGCGAATGGGGAGAATCAAGATGGGATATTTGAGTCCTGCACATATTAATATTACAATTCTTGATAATAATTCAGCAGATTCAAATGAAGAGACGTTAGAAGAAAGAATCAAAAGGCTTTCTGCATCCCGAAATGCAATTCATGCTTCAGCTATTTTAGCTGAGTTGAGATTAATTCAAAAAAAACAGCAAAACTCAAATATTCAAGTCTCCATTCAGGAACTTGCTGCAAATCTGTCAATGCCTTCAGCGAAACTGCTTGATTGTTTGATTTGGTGCGAGAAATATAAAATTATCCGAATAGAACAAGAAACTCGATGCCACATTGCATTCACTAGATTGAGTGAAGTTTCCTACATGCTAGACTGGAATTCACATGAAGTAGCACTTCATATAATTTTGAATGCCACAAGATTACTATTGCAGAATAATGGATTAAAACTCGAGAAGAATTATACTCTTTCCGATATTCGTCGATTCATTAAGGAATCAGATACTCTAGAAGAAATTATAAAGAAGGTCAATAAGACCGATGAAGACGGCAATCAGTCTACAGAAAAATACATGACTTGGTATAATGAGAATGACAAACAAAATAATAAAGGCTTATCTATTGCCCATTCATACCATGACGATTTATACAAGAAACGTCTGAGACAAGTCATATCATTATTGGAGATTATTCCTGATGTTAAAGTACAATCATATATAGATACAAAGAAAAAATGTGTTCTTCAATCTGTAATAGTAGAGAAAGATACATGGAAAGAATTTTTAAATGATTTTCAGGCAGACTGTTTAAAAACCTTGGAATATATCAATAAATGCCAAAGCACTATAATCCGCTGGTCTGATGCTATGGTTGAGTTGGGATTTGAAAATAAAGGATTCTTATATTTCGAAAGCCTTTTACGATATCTAAATGGAATGGCATACATCTCCACGGATGCATTGCTTCCTACTGGCATTGAGATATATACAACTGACAATTCTGAAGAAGTGATTTTAGAGAACGTTGAGCCAGATTCGAAAGATTATCAAGACAAAGTCGCATTTGATGAAGCTATAGAAATCAGAAATCTTCGTTTATGCGTTATGGACGTTCTTACAACGAAGATTCACTCAAAACAGGAATTCCAGGAATTGATCGGATCATATTTTTCATTAAAAAACTCCGAAGACTTTAGAACATTATTAAGTAACTACTATGAAGAATCTGATCCTATCTGGGATGCTCTTCGTGCCACGGCAATAAAAAAAGCGGAAAAACAATTACAAGACAATCCGGAACAATGGGCCATCTACAATGAGAACTCAAATGAAAATGTTAACGTAGAAGCAGGCCCTGGATCAGGAAAAACACATGTCTTGACATTAAAATGTGCAAAACTAATATACCATCAACATGTAAACCCTAAGAGTATCTTAGTGTTGGCTTATAACAGGGCTGTAGTTGTTGAGCTAAAAAGTCGTTTGGCTAAACTATTCGCGTCACTTGGATTGAGTCGTTCTGCAAGTCAATTACATGTATACACTTTCCACAGTCTTGCTAAAAGAGTTTGTGGAGATTCTGTACTCTCTGGATATGAAATGAATGAATGGGAACGGATACTACTTAGAACGATAATAAACAAGCCTAATGACGTTCGAGCTGCGATGCCTGATCTTCAGTATGTATTTATTGACGAGTTCCAAGATATTACTCAAACTAGACTTAATGCGATGTTTGGGTTGAAAGAAATCTATAATGCCCTCACTTTCTTTACAATTGGAGATAAAGATCAAAGTATATATGGATTTGAGAAGGAAGAATCTATGGATCCGAATTTTTATTATGAACAGCTTTATAAGACCTTAAGTCCTAAAAAAATGACGATGAGCACTAATTATCGTTCATATCCTAAGATTCTTAAAGAAGCAAGTCGCTATCTTCCTGAGGCCTCTCAACCCCCAGTTCCATGCAAGAAGAATATAGAAAACGAGCCACAATCAGAGTATGTATATATTTACCAAGACAGTAGAGAATGGTCAAACGATTTTGGTGGATATGTTCAATGGTTAAAAGAGCAAGGCATCACTGATTTGGCAGTTTTCTTCAGAACGAATAATGAAGTCTATCACGGTTACTCACTTATAAAGGCCCTAAATTTACCTGGTATTAGAATCAGAATACAAGGAGCTTCTGTATGTGAGTTATATAGAACGCGAGAAATTTATGCTGTTCTGAAATTGTTGGATAGCAACCGCAACAAGAGATTAAAATTAGAGGGGAACCAGACAGAATTTTCATTGAAGAATACAATATCTTCATGGATAAACAAATTTCCAAACTGGGATTCTTTCTATATGGATTTTGCATTTGTACTAATACTTGATTATCTTGATTTTGCATCGACAGATGAAGAATCACATACTTATGGCGATATGGCCGATAGTATCAGAGAGACCTTAAAAGAAGACAATCCACAGTTATATAAATTATATGATGACAAGCGGTTCCAAAATAGACGCATATTATTAGACCAACAACTTAATGTAGTGCTTACCACTATGCATAAAGTGAAAGGTTTAGAGTTTGATGCTGTTATAATAACACCATCAGTTACATCTCTTCCTTTTAACCCGACTGAAGATATTGATGAGTCTATTCCACTATCCCCTAATGACATTGAACAAATAGAGGAAGAGAAAAGACTACTATATGTTGCATATACTCGTGCAAGAAAATACCTATTCGTTTACAAAGGCAACAGAGAAAGAGCTGTTGAAAACATGCGGCGCTTTACCAGCCTTGAAGACCAATGGGGAATAAGAGAAAGAAAAGTTGGACTCGATAATTATAATATTGGGGTTAATGCTGGATATAATTTTAATGGAAACAAAGCTATCGCATATAATGTGCGCAAAAATGATCCTGTAATAATTAGACGTCACAGAGGTATGACCAGAAACGGTCAGCAATTCACTACATATAATATTATTCATAATGGAAGCATTATTGGCCAACTATCTAGAAGAAGCAGTATAGACCACCATATGAGAGCCGATGATATAGAATTATTGACTGGCTTTTTTGTCAGCGATGTTTTCTATTGGACATATCAAGATACTGTCAATTCCGACAAGCGACGAATGTCAGAATTTCAAAGTAATCCAAGTAAGTTTTACTATAAACAGCCAGAATTGTATGCCTCAAAATGGTGCAGTGAAGCTCGGGAACAAGGTTATATCTTTATTGTAAATATTGCCGGATATGGCAAATAGATTATAAGAAATATGAGTTTAATAACATACGAATTTAATAGAGCAGATAATGCGGGCGAAATCAGACAATTTCGTTCCACACTGCCAATCATGCAAAAACATTATCAAGGAAAGAACGAAGTTGTACTATATTTAAGTGGAAAACTGAATATTAACGGCGTTGATATTGATGGTCTGATTATTAAAGAAGATGCCATTGTATTAGTTGAATTTAAAAACTATGCTGGTGAGATTAAAGCTCAGGCTAACGGTGATTGGTTTCATGGCAGTGAAAGAATAAATGGGGGAGCTAAGAAGAAAGATGGTTCCAACAAAACTGTATTTGAACAACTAAAGATTAACCGTCGAGCTTTACGTGATGGACTATCAAGATATATCAAGAATGAAAATGCATGTAATAATATACAAGCACTTGTTGTGTTTTCTTCTATTTCATCCTTAAAAATGGACGAAGAATTCAAATGGGGAGCTAATTCGTGGGTGAATGTCTCTGACGTAGAGCATATTTGCGAAGAGTTGGATACAATTAAGGCCAAGACCCGTTCGAATAAACCAATAATATTAACCGATGGCGATATATTTGATTTTATCCGAAATAAGGGACTAGATGAGCGTTATATAATCACAAAATATAGCGACACAAACGTGATACCGGGAGATCTTTTCCACGAAGAGTTTGTTCATAACGGAGATGATTTCTCCCCTAACGTCCTTCTCGCAAAAGAAAAAGAGGATAATGCCAAGAACAAAGAAACAATACATGAGGCTGTAAATTTACTTCAGACCATGATGGCTAAAATGCAGAAAATGGCAGAAGAAAAGGATATAATTATCCAACAACAGCAGGCAGAGTTGCTTCAAATTAAAGCAGAACAATTGGAAAAAACTAACAATCATGTAGACACTTCAACAGAGCAATTATCTGTGATTGAAAAAAATGCAACTCAGTTAATTGAGGACATTAAAACCGTTGAAAATGAAGTTGATGATATTGTTAATCAACCTAACAACATTGTAATAGAGCAAACTTCAAAGCCTAAGAAACGATTCGGCATGAGGCAAAAAATATTAAAAGCATTCAATGTCGATACTGAATCTATGGACGATGATCAATTAGATCTTATTGGAGACAATATTGGCAAATCCATGATTGTTGCAGGGTGTGCAGGAAGTGGAAAATCTGTTATTGCTATGTACAAAGCTCAACAGATTCTAGAGTCTGGAGGTGATGTAATATTAATAGCCTACACCAAATCATTAAATAGATATATGTGTCAAGGAAAAGCAAATACACTTGACAAGAAGTTCTTTTACCATTGGCAATGGATTGACCAAGGTATGCCATCAGCAGATTATATAATTGTTGATGAGATACAAGATTTCGATAAACAAGAAATATTGCAGTTCATACATGCTGCAAAAAAATGCTTTTATTTTTTCGGAGATACAGCTCAATCTATATATAAAGCATTTGGGAAAATGACTATGACAATAGATCAAATATCTCAGATGACAGGAGTAGCTGTATCACGGCTCTACAACAATTATCGTCTTCCTAAACCTGTTGCTAAAATTACGCAGGATTATCTTGGTTTGGATGAAAAAAACGATAAAGTCAGAGGTTTCTCTGAAAGCCTTTATTTAAGCAAAGAAAATGCATTACCTGTAATCATGAGCTGTAATTCAAAACAAGAACAAATTAACAATATTGTTTCTATAATAAACAATAACAAATATCGAAACGTTGGAATCTTGGTTGCTGATAATGAAATCGTTCTTGAAATAATGAATTCATTTACATCTTCTAAATTTGCATGCGAATTTAAATATAATGCAGGTTATAACGACTCTAGAAATAAGGATACACTGAACTTCAAAACCGAACGTCCAAAACTTATGACCTATCATAGTGCCAAAGGCCTTCAGTTCGAAACTGTAATTATACCATTTTACGAAGGTGCACGAAACACAGACGAGAAGAAGGCACTTTACGTGGCAATGACCAGGACATATAGGAACTTGTATATTCTGTATGACGGCATATTGCAAGAACCCCTAAAAAGTGTTCCAGAAAGATTATATGAGAGAAGATAATAAAGTTACTTGGACTCGCAAAAACAAGAATCAAGATGGCCTGATAGAAGGTGAGGTTCCACATTACATCATTTCTCTTAGCATCGCTAAGAACGAACATCAGCTGCCTTCTTACACAAAGACCAAAGGATTGGACAAAGAGAAATTACGCCAGATGATACTGCAATTCTTACAAAACGCAGGTGGCGAAGGGGCAAAGCAAGACGGTATTTATGAATACTTGAGGGATGTACTTCCTTCCAACAAAACAGATGAACAACAATTGCGCATGGTGGGCAAATTGCTCGTTGAGATGGATGGCAATAAATTAATAACAACCAAAGGACGAAAGTGGATAATAAGGTCATAATAAGACCTAATTTGTGAATTACGACCTATTTACGACCCAATATGCTCCACTTGAGGTTGAAAAGGTCGTAATTCTGGCGTATAGGTCAAAATTACAGGTAACAATTCCAAGGTAACTGCCAAGGAGATAGCGTCCGTATGTGGCATAAATGAAAATGGCGTTGCTTACCATATCAAAAAGTTGAAACAAAGTGGTCGGATAATTCGCATCGGAGGCTCACGTTATGGAGGCGAATGGAAAGTTATTAAATAACTCTTTCCAATGGATTTGCTATTAGTGATGTCTGGTAAAACACAAAACAAGATGGAAAGCCTATCTACAATGCCCATAAACAGACGTTGCAGATGATTTTTTGAAAAAGTAAGTCCCCATTAGGGGGTAGCGTTTGAAGTCTGAGTCCGTTCGCATGTTTACGCTTTACCGGACAGCAATAACAAAAAAACTCCACAACCTTGCGAGGTTGCGGAGTCTGTTCTTTTTATTTCGTGATATCCCTTGAAGACACCAGAAATGTGTGTTTGAACGTAGATTAGTCGTTCTTGAGCGCAGTGCGCTTTTCCTTGATACGAGCCTTCTTGCCGGTGAGGGCACGGAGGTAGTACAACTTGGCACGACGTACTTTACCAATCTTGTTCACCTCGATGCTTTCGATGTTCGGTGATTCGATGGGGAAGATACGTTCAACACCTACAGTACCAGACATCTTGCGCACTGTGAAACGCTTCTTGTCCTGGTGACCGTTGATTTTGATAACAACACCGCGATACAACTGGATACGCTCCTTGTTACCTTCGACGATTTTGTATGCTACTGTTACAGTGTCACCTGCCTTGAACTTGGGGAACTGCTTGCCGGTAGCAAAAGCTTCTTCAGCAATCTTAATTAAATCTGCCATTTCTTTGATGGGTAATTAAATGTATTGTTGTCCGTCCCGACCCAGCTTAACGGGGAACTCTGCATCCCGACAGCGGCTTGGTGGAAAAGCGGTGCAAATTTACGACTTTTTATGCGCTCAGCAATGCTTAGAGGCAAAAAATGTGCTCGAAATTATTGATTTCCAATAAAACCAGCGCTTAATGTGGCAATGTGCCAAATTGCTAATGGTCTGATGCCGTAGCGGGGGTTGTTAGTTGCTTGGTGCGTTAGCCGCTAACGCGGGAAACAGAAGGACAGAAGGACATAAGAACAGAAGATATAACGTTTGTATTAGCCTTCTGTTCTTATGTCCTTCTGTCTTCCGCGTTGGCGGCTAACAAGCAACGCTACGACGTCAGTCCGCTATAATTGATTTAGGGGGAGCATTGGCGAAGCCAGGAAAGCCCCTTTTGCGTGTTCCGAAATGCCACGATGTTGGTGCTAGCAGCAAAAAACGCCAAGTTAACTTTGCATGATTAACAGAAAAGAGTAATTTTGCCATGCCTTGCACAAGGTATGCACATCGTGTGCAAGGCACAAAAAGCTGAGTAATAACAATCTTAACAACATACAGAAAGAGAAAGATATGAGTCTGAAAATTGTTGTGCTTGCCAAGCAAGTACCCGACACCCGCAATGTGGGCAAGGACGCGATGACTCCCGAGGGCACAGTCAACCGTGCCGCTCTGCCTGCCATCTTTAATCCTGAAGATCTCAACGCTCTTGAGCAGGCCCTGCGCCTGAAGGAGCAGAACCCCGGTTCGACAGTACATATTCTGACAATGGGCCCTCCGCGTGCCACTGAGGTCATTCGCGAAGGTCTTTACCGCGGCGCCGACGGTGGCTATTTGCTCACCGACCGTGCTTTTGCCGGTGCCGACACGCTGGCCACAAGCTATGCACTGGCACAGGCCATCAAGAAGATTGGTGTGCCCGACATCGTGCTGGGCGGCCGCCAGGCCATTGACGGCGACACCGCACAGGTGGGCCCGCAGGTGGCACAGAAACTTGACCTCAACCAGGTGACCTACGTTACAAGTGTGGACGAGGTGAAGGACGGCAAGGTGGTGGTAACACGCCACATTGACGGTGGCATAGAGCGTGTGGAAGCACCGATGCCCATTTTGCTGACCGTTAACGGCAACGCGGCGCCCTGCCGTCCGCGCAACGCCAAACTGGTGATGAAATACAAACGTGCTTCTGCCCCCATGGAGCGCCCCGCCGAAGGACTGCCTTATGCCGAGGAGTATGACAAGAAGCCTTATCTGACCATTGCCCAATGGAGTGTGGCCGATGTAGACGGCGACCTTGCCCAATGCGGTCTGGCCGGCTCACCCACCAAGGTGAAGGCCGTGCAGAACATCGTGTTCAAGGCCAAGGAAAGCAAGCGCCTCACTGGCAGCGATGCCGATGTGGAGAGTTTAGTAAAAGAATTGTTGGACAGCCACACTATTGGATAAAGCACTATGAATAACGTATTTGTATATTGCGAAATAGATAAGACCACGGTTGAGGAAGTGTCGTTCGAACTCCTGACCAAGGGTCGCAAACTTGCCAACGAGCTGGGTGTGCAGCTCGAGGCCGTAGTGGCTGGCACTGGCATTAAGGGACACGTTGAAAAGGATATCCTGTCATACGGCGTGGACAAGCTGCACGTGTTTGATGCCGAAGGACTCTTTCCCTACACCTCAAAGCCTCACACAAGCATTTTGGTCAACCTGTTCAAGCAGGAGAAACCGCAAATCTGCCTGATGGGAGCCACGGTCATTGGCCGCGACCTCGGTCCGCGCGTGTCATCATCGCTCACCAGCGGACTTACTGCCGACTGTACGGCACTCGAGATTGGCGATTTTGACGACAAGAAGAACAAGAAGCACTACGACAACTTGCTCTACCAAATTCGTCCGGCCTTTGGTGGCAACATTGTGGCCACCATCGTTAATCCCGACCACCGTCCCCAAATGGCCACCGTGCGCTCTGGCGTGATGAAGGCCGAAAAGGTGGCCGAATACTACAATGGCGAGATTGTGTATGAAGACGTGGCTAAATTTGTGCCCGAGACAGACTACGTGGTCAAGGTGATTGAACGCCATGTGGAGAAGGCCAAGAACAACTTGAAGGGTGCACCCATCATTGTGGCCGGCGGCTACGGTGTAGGCTCAAAAGAGGGCTTTGACTTGTTGCGCAAGTTGGCAGAGGAACTCCACGGCGAGGTTGGTGCCAGCCGTGCAGCCGTTGACGCCGGCTACTGCGAGCACGACCTGCAAATTGGCCAGACGGGTGTGACCGTCCGCCCCAAGGTGTACATTGCCTGCGGCATAAGCGGTGCCATTCAGCACGTGGCCGGCATGAAGGAGAGCGGCATCATCATCTCTATCAACACCGACCCCGAGGCCCCCATCAACCAAATAGCCGACTACATCATCACAGGCTCGGTTGAAGAAGTTGTACCTAAACTTATCAAGTATTACAAGAGTAACAGCAAGTAAAACAATGGCAAATAATTATACTGACCACGCAGAACTGCGCTTTGAGCTTAACCACCCGCTCATGAAGCGTATCGTGGAACTTAAAGAGCGCAACTTCCGCGACAAGGACGAATATGACTATGCGCCGCTCGACTTTGACGACGCGATGGACAACTACGACCGCGTGCTCGACATCACCGGCGAACTGGCCGGCACTACCATTGCCGACAATGCTGAGGGCGTAGACCTTGAAGGGCCTCATCACGAGGGCGACCGTGTACATTACGCCAGCGGCACAGCTGCCAATCTTGACGCCATGGTCAAGGCTGGCCTCAACGGCATGACCATGCCACGCCGCTTTGGCGGTCTTAACTTCCCCATCACGCCCTACACCATGTGTGCCGAGCTGGTGGCTGCAAGCGATGCCGGATTTGGCAACATCTGGAGTTTGCAGGATTGTATTGAGACACTTTACGAGTTTGGCAACGAGGACCAGCACAGCCGTTTCATTCCGCGCATCTGCGCAGGCGAAACCATGTCGATGGACCTTACCGAGCCTGACGCCGGTTCGGACCTTCAGCACGTGATGCTCAAGGCCACTTACTCTGAGGAGGAGGGCTGCTGGCTGCTCAATGGCGTAAAGCGCTTTATTACCAATGGCGATGCCGACCTTCACCTGGTGCTGGCCCGTTCTGAGGAGGGCACTACCGACGGCCGTGGCCTGTCAATGTTCATTTACGACAAGAACGAAGGCGGTGTGAACGTGCGCCGCATCGAGAACAAGCTCGGCATTCATGGCAGCCCCACCTGCGAGCTGGTATACAAAAATGCCAAGGCCGAACTCTGCGGCGACCGCAAGTTGGGCCTCATCAAGTATGTGATGGCACTGATGAACGGTGCCCGCCTGGGCATTGCGGCACAGAGCGTGGGCATATCGCAGGCTGCCTACAACGAAGGTTTGGCATACGCCCGCGACCGCGAGCAGTTTGGCAAGGCCATTATCAACTTCCCGGCCGTTTACGACATGCTGGCGCTCATGAAGGCCAAGCTCGACGCCGGCCGTGCCCTGCTCTACCAGTGCTCGCGCTATGTAGACATATACAAGGCTCTCGACGACATTGCCCGCGAGCGCAAACTCGAGCCCGAGGAGCGCAAGGAGCAAAAGAAGTATGCCAAACTGGCCGACTCACTCACCCCGCTGGCCAAGGGCATGAACTCGGAGTACTGCAACCAGAACACCTACGACGCCATTCAAATTCACGGCGGTTCGGGCTTTATGATGGAGTATCCCATTCAGCGCTACTACCGCGACGCCCGCATCACCTCTATCTACGAGGGCACCACGCAGCTGCAAGTGGTGGCAGCCATACGCTATGTGACCAATGGCTCGTACCTGGCACAGATGCGTGAGTTCGAGCAGGCCGAAGTGAGCGAGGAATTGAAGGGCATACAGGCACGTGCCAAGGCTATGGCCGACAAGTTTGAGGAGGCTGTGGCCCACGTGAAGGAAGCGGCCGACCAGCCCTTCCACGACCTTTGCGCCCGTCACCTTGTGGAGATGGCTGCCGATGTCATCATGCTCCACTTGTTGCTGCACAACGCCACTGCCAATGCCGACATGTTTGGCAAGAGCGTGCGTGTGTACGCCAACTTTGCAGAGGCTGAAATTGCCAAGCACCACACCTTTGTAATGAACCTCACCCCTGCCGACATCAACGACTACGTGCAGGCATAAGCCACGACACGAAAGCATGGGGGGTGTTCTATAACACTGGTTTGAACACCCACACATATTACGTCTGCATTGCAGCACGAGCTACAATGCAGACGTTTTATGTATTACGGTTGACGGGGTGACGGGTCAACCCGTCAACTTATCAACTTATCAACTTATCAACTCATCAACTCATCAACTCATTACTACATACCATGCACTTTCCAAACATTAGAACCATTGTGGCATACTTATGCCTTGCGGCCCTGCCGTGTTCGGCGTATGCCGATAACTACCTGAAAGTAAAAGTCAAACGGTGCGGCACATTATCTGCACGCGTAAAGGAAGCCAAATTGCAACGCAAACAAGGTCTGCGCATTGAAGGCACGCTCAATAACGCGGACCTTGCCTACCTGCGAAAGCTCTGTGGACGCGACACGGCGGGCAACGCTGTGCCTGCCATAACACATCAGTTAGACTTGCAACAGGTCACTTTTGCCACAGGAGGGAAGCCCTTCTTGACAAAAGACAACACGAGCTATGCCATCACCTCGGCCCATGCCATACCCGCAGGCTTGTTTGACGAGTGCCCCATTGACTCCATATTGCTACCGGCCCTTACCGACAGCATCGGCACAAGAGCCTTTGCCAACACCCATATACGCACTGTCAAACTACCCGACTACGTGGTTCTGGCCAAAGATGCCTATAAGCTGAACATGAAGCTCACCACCGTATATACGGGCAAATGCCACAATGTCAGCACCGATGTGCTTAACCGAGCCTTTGCCTATTGCAATAATTTGTCACACGTCGAAGTGGCTGATGTTGACCGCGTGCCATCATACACATTTGTGGGTTGGCCAAGTTTGCGCACAGTAAACTTTAACGGTATCACAGGCTTCGTAGCCCCTTACACTTTCAGCCAATGTCCCGAATTACAAAGCATTCACTTTAACCACATCACGCTATCAATTGACGGGCCTGCCATTGCCGCAAAGTGTGACAAACTGCACGACATCACGATCAACGGCTTTTGTCTTTCGGCACAATGTACGCAGCCCGAGGCGTGCCAAGCATTTACCCATTACACCAACAACGCGCTGATTATTAACACGCTCGACGATGATTGGCTGGCCAATGCCGACAGCACCCAGCGCGCAAACTACAAACTGTGGCCCGAAACCTACGCAAGCATTATGCAATGGGGCAAGCGCATGCTACAAGTTGATAATCCTATAATAGCAGGTCAGGCATATTCGATCATACATACAATGCACGTATTGGCCAAGATACATAATTTTGAGCCATACAAAGATGCCACAGACTCACTGGCGCAAGCCCTTGACAACAGACTGACAGCCATCTATCGCCAAGAGTTAATTGATGCCGGCGCATACGATCAAACCCATACTGACCTGCCCGCATTTGTCTATGACACACCTGCCGACAGTTTGCTACAACGCACGCGCCGCCTGCTCAAGGTTGACAGCATAGCAGGCCAAGGCAGCGACATCGACCGCATGAAGCGCATCATGACCTGGCTGCACGACCACATAAGGCACGACGGCAGCAGCGATTGGCCGAAATGTGCCTACAATGCGCCCGACCTTTATGCGCTGGCTCAAAGCGAGTCGCGCAGTTACAACTGCCGGTTCATGGCCATCATGCTCTGCGAAATGTACCAGTCGGTAGGCATTCCAGCACGTTACCTCGTTTGTGTGCCCAAGGACTATACCGAGGATAGCGACTGCCATGTCATCTGTGTGGCATGGAGCGACTCTCTGCAAAAATGGGTGTGGATGGACCCTACTTGGGACGCTTATGTCATGGACGAGAACGGGTTGTTGCTGCACCCCGGCGAGGTGCGTGAAAGGCTTGTCAAGGGCAGTCCGCTCTTTATCAACGACTATGCCAATTGGAACCACGAGAACAAAACAAACGTTGACGAATACCTGCGCCAATACATGTGCAAGAACCTTTACTACATTAACACCCCCCTGCGCTTTGGCGCCAACAACGAGGGAAAGGCCTGTCGCTGGCAACCGCAATATATCACGCTCAAGGGTGTCAATGCTCCCGGTTACTCTGGCTATAACACTACCAATGCCGACTATTTTTGGCAATCGCCACGCTGACGCGGCACAATAGCTCACGGATCGCACCGATTGCACGGATTTCGTGCGATCGGTGCGATCCGTGAGCAATAATATCAGAATGGTTTCACCGTACAGTAATAAAATTCATACATATACCCTGCCTTTTTGACGTTTTTGAAATTTGTCATCGGTCACATAGCACGCTATGCACCCTCTTCCAAATTACGGAACCAACAAAAATACAGGTCAAAATTGGCCAACTTATTCTTTCACCACTACTTAGTTACAGAAAAGTTTGTACATTTGCATCACAAAGCCTCCGCCAGACGGCGCCAAGTGCTACATGGCTCCTACAAACAGCAAGTCGTATATGACAGGACAAAGTCAAACTAACACACAGCGTGAAGACGCACGCAACTCGGTGATTGAAACAGCCACTCAGATGTTTCACGCACAAGGCATACGCAATGTCACAATGGACGACATTGCGCATAAGTTGTCGATGTCGAAACGCACACTATACCAACTATTTACCGACAAAGAGGACTTGCTGCTTGCCTGTGTCATCAAGCACGAGGGCGACGTGCGCACCCATTTGGCCGCCATCATATCGCAGTCGGCCAATGTGCTCGACTTTTTGCTTATCATATTCAAGGCAAAGATGAAGGAGTTTGACGAGATTGTGCCAAGTTTCTTCGCCGACCTGACCAAATATCCACGCATAAAGGAACATATTGCACGCAACAAGCAGCAACAGGAGGACGAAGCCGTAAGCTTTTTAGAGAGAGGCATCAAACAGGGCCTTTTTCGCGAAGGCGTCAACTTTCACATCATCACACGCCTCTTGTCGTCCACAATGGAGGTGTGCATACAAAACGGACTGGCTGACCAATACTCGCAAGGCGAGATATTTCTTAACACCATTCTGCCCTACATACGCGGGTGCGCCACCCTGAAGGGGGTGGAAATGATTGACCAATTCCTGGCCGAGAATAACGCACTCTGAAGGCACTGGAGAGAGAGGGGGGGAAGGCCAAAGCCTATGCTATGGCCCTACCCCACCCACCATTTAGCCGGGTTAGTGTTTTACTCCTGGCGACAGTGACCAAGTTGTTTATTGGCAAACCCACACATACAATATAATGAAGAAGTTATTACTTTTGTGCTCGGCCCTGCTGCTGAGCCTGACGGGCGCACGTGCCGACGAGGGCATGTGGCTGCTCAAACTTATGAAACAACAACACCTCGAGGACTCGCTGCGCAAGGCTGGCCTGCAACTGCCACCCGAAGCACTTTATAGCGAGACTGCGCCCTCATTGCGCGAGTGCATCGGCATATTTGGCGGTGGCTGCACCGGCGAGGTGGTAAGTCCCGACGGCCTTGTGCTCACCAACCACCACTGCGGTTTCAGCTACGTGCACCAGATGAGCGGCATTGGCCACGACTACATGAAGGACGGCTACTTTGCGCACAACCGCGCTGAGGAACTGCGCACACCCGAAAGCCTGACATTCACCTTCGTAGTGCGCATTGCCGATGTGACTAAACAAGTGAACGCCGAGGCTAAAAAGCAAAAGGCCGACGAGTATACCATGCAGAGCTATGGTTTTCTTGAACCGCTCGCTGCCAAGATGCTCAAAAAGAGCGACCTTGGCAAGAAGAAGGGCATGAATGCACGCATTGTGCCATACTTCGGTGGCAACCAGTTCTACATATTCTACGAACAGACCTATCAGGACGTGCGCCTCGTGGCCAATCCACCCTATAACATCGGACAGTTTGGTGGCAATAGCGACAACTGGGTATGGCCACGCCAGAACGCAGACTTTGCCATGTTCCGCATCTATGCCGACAAAAATGGCGAACCTGCAGCCTACAGCGAGCATAACGTGCCACTCAAGGTGAAAAAATACTTGCCCATCTCGCTCAAGGGTGTTGACAAGGGCAACTACACCATGATTATGGGTTTCCCCGGTTCTACCTCGCGCTACCTTACTGCCTCCGAGGTCAACTTACGCTGCCAGGGCACCAATGCCCCCATCGTGTTGGCCGGCAATCCGCTGCTCAAATACTACAAGGACCTCATGGACCAAAGCGACTCACTGCGCTTGCTGCTTGAGGACGAATACTTTTCATGGGGTAACAGCATCAAGAACTTTGGCGGCATGAACGAGTCGGTGGAAAAGACTCACCTTATCGACCAGAAGAAAGCCGAAGAGGCCCGTTTCCGCGCCTTTGCCAAACAGAGCGGCAAGGCTGAGTATGCTACCGTCATCGACAGCATCGATGCCCTCTGCGCTGCCAACCTCGACCTGGTGCACGACGCTTCACTCTACCGCATTACGCTGTCTGACCAAAGCCTATGGATGTCGAAACATACACTTGATGCTTATGGCAAGGCTCTGAAAAATGGCAAGGCCAAGGACATCGAGGCGGCCAAGCAAAGCATTATGCGCGAATACTTGAGCACCATCAAGCCGCTCAACCTCGACATTGACAAGGGCAAGGTGAAACTGCTCACACCTTACTTTATCAAGAACCACAAACTTAATGCCGTGCCTGCCTACATGGCCGATGGCAAGGATTGGAGTGCATTCATCGACAAGGTGTACAGCCAGTCGGTATTTACCGACAGCACCAAACTGGCCGATGCACTGGCCAAGAATGACTTCAGCCTTATCGAGAACGACCCGCTCTACCAGCAAATGGCTGCATTTAACAGCTACCGTGCCGACAACCTGAACGGTGCTCTCGCTGCTTACGCTGCCAAACGCAGCGCGCTCGACAAGGTGTATGTGCGCGGCCTTTGCGAAATGTACGACTGGAGCAAGGCCCCCGATGCCAACTTTACGCTGCGCATGACTTATGGCCACATTACCGACCTCAAACCACGCGATGCCGTTTACTACGACTGGCACACCGTGCTCGACGGTATGTTTGAGAAGGAGAGCAAAACTGAGAGCGACTACTTTATCAACGAGAAGTTGCGCACCATGTATCAAGCCAAGGACTTTGGACGCTACGCCCGCGAGGACGGCAAGTTGCCCACATGCTTCCTTTCAAACAACGACATCACTGGTGGCAACTCGGGTTCGGGTGTGCTCAACGCCAAAGGCGAACTCATTGGTCTGGCCTTCGACGGCAACATCGAGAGTCTCAGTTCCGACCTCAAGTTCAACCCCGCCTTGCAGCGTTGCATCAACGTGGATATCCGCTACGTGCTCTTCATCATCGACAAGTTTGGCGGCAGCAGCTATGTGCTTGACGAACTTGACTTGAAGTAAGACACATTGTTGGTTTCACATGCGTACGAACTCAAGCTGCAAACGCTACCTCTAATGGAGGCGACGCGTCCCGCGTCGGAGCATTTTTCAGCAGCCTCTGGACGCGAGAAAGATGCAATGTTCATACACTAAATAAAGGCTCACAGACAGCATTAATTACACGGCTGCCTGTGAGCCTTTGTCTTGATTTCGCGGGACGAGGCTTCTGAAAAATGCCCCGACGCGAGACGCGTCGCCCCCATTAGTGCTTGCGTTATCTATCAGATTGACCGGTTAAAAAGCAAATTTGAAGCCATGTAAAGGACTGTTGTACCAGGGCATTGCGCTCTAATGGGGACGCGTCCCGCGTCGGAGCATTTTTCAGCAGCCTCTGGACGCGAGAAAGATGCAATGTGCATACACTAAATAAAGGCTCACAAACAGCATTAATTACACGACTGTCTGTGAGCCTTTGCATTACCAAGATATTGCACCCATCGAAAGAAGTGTACAATTTGTACACAAATATTTGTTTCCTCCCCGTCATTCCTCTTATAAAAGAGTGTGTGTGCTTTTACTGCCATCTTACACTTTTTACGCGTAACAAGTTGATATTCAATTATTTCAAGAGTGTAAGATGATTTCAAAGTATCTTACACACCCCTGCACACATCTTACACACCCCACCCCGCTGCCTTGCAGTCAGTTTGGACGTATGCGGCGGGTTTTACACCAAAGGGACGTAGAAAAATCTGTCAGAGCAACAGACTTTTCTGCTCCCCTATGCTGTGATATCGCCCTCCCGTGCTTGTGCCGTGTGGCAGTATATGGGGTGTGTAGGTTGTGCAGGTTGCGTGTAGGTGGATTTAGTAGCATCTTACACTGAGAAAAGTATTGATAGCCAATGAGTTGCAACGTGTTTGTGTAAGATGTAAGATGCACGGTAAGTAAAGCTTTTGTAGTATGGCAGATGGTCCCAAGTGCAACTTTTTCGTCTTGTTCCTTTTATAAATTATTGCTTTTCGGTGGAATGTAACCATACGACTACACAATGACGCGCAAAAGTTATGCAAATTTGGAATGCCATTCCAAATTTGCATAACTTTTGCGCGCCTTTATGTAAATTATGACGTACCTTTGCATAAGATAGGCTGCACCTCGGCATAACGTTCAAGCAAGCTTGACGTTCTGCGCTCGGTTTGCACTATCTTTGCGCTTGACCCATAAAGCAAAACACGAGCGAAGTAGCTTGAAACACGCTGCAAAAAAGACGCAAGCACTAATGTAGTCTCACCAGACAGCAATAATAAATAGAGGTTTCGGATTTGGCCAAGGCGGGCTGAAAGCCCAAAGAAGCACATAGCCCAGGGCAAGCGAAGCGACACCCTGGGTATCGTGTGATGGAGCAGTCGCGCCCTGTAAGGGCAAAAGCTTTAAGCCTTTTGTAGCCTTAGCTAATAGCTGAATTTGTGATCTAATATGGAATATCAAGTGTATGTATATTTTGTGCAATAATTGCGGCATGGCTTAAAGCTTTTGCCCTTACAGGGCGCGACTGCTCCAACGCGTGATACCCAGGGTGTCGCTTCGCTTGCCCTGGGCTATGTGCTCCTTTGGGCTTTCAGCCCGCCTTGGCCAAATCCGAAACTTGAGTAAATCACCTTTTGAACACCTGCTTATGACCGACAAATATATCCCCCGCACATTAGAGGCCACCATTCGCGAAGCTTCACAATTTTTCCTGTAATCACCGTAACAGGTCCGCGCCATTCGGGTAAGACAACCATGCTGCGCCACATGTTTGCGCAGCTGCCCTACTACTCGCTTGAGGACCTTGACACACGTGAGTTCGCCATGCAAGACCCGCTGCGCTTTCTACAACTCAACGCCAATGGCATGATACTTGACGAAGTGCAGAATGTGCCACACCTGCTGTCGTACATTCAGGGGGTGGTTGACAACCAGCCAGACCGCCGCTTTATACTCTCCGGCAGTTCAAACTTTACGTTGCTGCGCAATGTCACACAGTCCTTGGCCGGACGTACGGGGGTGTTCGAACTGCTGCCCCTGTCGCTCAAAGAGGTTACCGACGAGGCTTACACATCAGATGTGGACAGACTGCTTTACAACGGTCTTTACCCGGCAGTGTACAAAGGTGCCAACATACCACGCTTTATTTATCCTGCCTACATCAAGACCTATCTTGAAAAGGACATACGCTCGCAACTTGCTATCAAGGACCTTACTCAGTTCAACACATTTCTGCGCCTGTGCGCCAACCGCATAGGTTCCGAATTCAATGCCACCGCACTGGCAAACGAGGTGGGCGTTACGAGCAAGACCATACAAGCTTGGACCTCCATTCTACAAGCCTCGTACGTGGTATACCTGATGCCGCCTTACTACGAGAATACGCGAAAGAGGCTTATCAAATCGCCCAAAATATATTTCTGCGACACGGGGCTGGCATGTGCCTTGCTTGGCATAGAACAACCCGAAAATTTGGCATTCCACCCCATGCGCGGCCATTTGTTTGAGAACCTTATCGTGACTGAAATGCTCAAACGTCGCCTTAACGAAGGCAAGGAGCCTAATATTTATTTCTACCGCGACTCTAATCAAAACGAAATAGATATTTTGCAAACCGCCCCCGAGGGGCTGCATGCCATAGAGGTGAAAAGTGCGCCCAAAGAATTATTGACGTGCTCGAGAATAACCCGAACATGCAATTAAATCATGAGATAGTGAATGAAATATTTGGATTCGCTGCTGATGCAGCATAAAATTTAACGAAGTATTGTTTTAAAGAACAAGTAATTTGAAATCTTATGGAAAATAATAATATACAAATATTCAATTCTAAGCGACCTGTTTACAATCGATATGAGTTAAAGATAAACAGAGATGAAAGCCTTATACAAATAGCCATTAAGGGTGAAGAAATTACCGAGTATGATATTCCATTCAGCACTATAGCAGAAGTTGAGATGTCTACTTATGGTTTCTTGACTCAAGAGCAAATTCGAGAAAAGGAGAGAATAGAATATTCCGAAGCTATACAAACATTGGCTGGTTATAAAAAACAAAAAGTCTCTACCAATAAGGGAAGCATGTTAGGTAGAGCAATCGTAGGTGGATTGATTGCTGGACCTGTAGGAGCTATTGTTGGAGGAGCTACGGCTTCTAAAACAATAGAAGATACGAGCTATGCTTCTAATAATAAAAAAGTATTTCCTGAGCATACAGGATATGCTTTATCAATTAGACTAAATGATATAGATGTACCATATATAAAGTATGATTGCGGTGAAGATTCTGAAGGTGCAAATACAATATATTCAATATTGAAAATTCTTATTAGACAAAACAGTAACAACGGATTTGCTGAATCGGAAAAAGTCGAAGTTAGAAAAAAAGAAAAGGCTAAGCCTATAATTCAAAGAGAAAAAGGTATATCAGAACAGGGCGCCAAAGAAAACATCAGAAAACAATACAGCTCTAGTGTTAATAACGTAAAGCCTGTAAGCAATAAACTAATGGTATTGTATGCCATTTGCCAGGCTATCTTTTTGGGCTTGTTGCTGACAGTATGGAATGCGGGATGGTGGCCAGCCATAATACTATTTATTTCCTGCTTTATTCAAATTTTCCCGTTGGGAGGAATATTCGATTATGAAGAAAGAGGCTTTTCCTTCTTCAGTAAAGGTATAATATTCTCTTCGCTAATATTTATCATGTTTGAAAGTTTGTTGCCTTATTTCGCGACGGCAAGTATTAATTTATATCTGAGAAATATAGATATGAATTTGTACTTACGCTCATATGAAGGTGGATTTATTACTTTTTTGCTTTCTCCACTTTTAGCATCGCTTTTATCAGTGGGAATTGGCTATACTTTTAAAAGCATCTTTCCCAAAAAAAGAAAAAAACAGGAAAATTTTTCCTTACCAGCATTAGTTGCATCAATCATTAATTTTCTTTTAATAGGTGGTGCTTCATTAGTACTAAAAATGGATAACGAAACCTTTTTACCTTGCACTATAATTGCTTTTATATATGCAATAATATCAAGTATCTTTGTATATTATATGACTGTAGAGTATTCAGTCGATAAAAAGGAAAAGTATAACTATAAAGATTTTGCATTAGGAGCCTTATTTCAGTTTTGCCTTATGGTTATAATAATAATCTTGTGTGCAAAATTTGGTATTATTGATGGTTATAGTTATCCATTATCAGCCGAAGATGTTTGGTAAGAGCTGATATATTATTTGTAAGCATCCCATACAGGCCGTATTGAAAAGACTCCAATAACTGGCTCAACAGATTAGTGTAGAGCATACGTGTAAGATATTCGGCGGAAAAATAGGACTGATGTTTTACAATGTGACGCCACTGTACTTTGAAACTGCACAGACAGATGCGCTACGTGAGCCAGGCTTCTCGAAAGACGGCAAGACTGCCGAGTCGCAGGTCGTACTCGGCTTGCTAGTTTCCGAAGGCGGCTATCCACTATCATATTCCTTGTTCAACGGCAGTCAATGCGAGGGTTTTACCATGATACCGATGATAGACGACTTCAAACAGCGCTTCACGCTTGGAGATGATTTTGTGGTCGTTGCCGATTCTGGCTTGATGAATAAGAATAACGTGAAACTGCTACAACAAGCCGGATACAAGTACATCTTGGGTGCACGTATAAAAAACGAAAGCAGCGATGTCAAGCAATGGATTCTCTCATTGGACAAAGGGGACAATGTCAGCCATGAACTCAAGCGGTCCAACGGTGAACGTCTTATCGTCAGCTATTCCGAAAAGCGGGCAAAGAAGGATGCCTACAATCGTGCCCGAGGCATCGCACGACTGAGGAAAGCCTATAAGAGCGGACACGTCACCAAGCAGCAGGTAAATCGAAGAGGTTACAACAAGTTCCTTGAAATTATTGATTAATAAACCAATACCACGGGCTATGGGTTGTAGAACGTGCCTTCCGTATCTCAAAAGGGACTTTGGAAATGCGTCCGATGTTCCATTTTACAGAAAGAAGGATAGAAGCACACATTTGTATCTGCTTCATCGCCTATAAAGTATATAAGGAATTAGAGAGACTTATAGCAATCAACAAAATAGGAATGAGTGTTGACCATGTGCTTGATATCGCCAAAACAATCACGACAATAAGGATACGGATGCCAGAGAATGGGACGTTCTTCACAAGAACATTGTTCCTAACCGATAAACACCGTACTATCATGTCACTTTTCGACCTATCAAAAGACCAATTTTAATTTGGGTGGCGCATTGACGAAGTCAGGAAATGGAGCGAAAGCCAGAAGAACAGAGCCAATATGGTATTTGAATTTGCACCTAAACTGAAAGAGGAATACTCTTTGGTATGCAAGCTCCGTACTATTTTCAGAAATAAGAAATTGACGAAAGAAACGGCAGGGACAAAACTGCATGAATGGTATAAGGAAGTGTCTGCCTGCAGAATGGTAGAGATGATTTCTGCCATGAAGACACTCAAATCCAAGGAAGATGAAGTACTGAACTACTTTGTCAATCGCGCTACTAATGCTGCTGCAGAATCACTCAACTCCAAGATGAAAGGATTCAGATCTGAACTTAGGGGTGTACGTGACCTACCTTTTTATCTGTTCCGTTGTAGCAGGATATTTGGCTAGCAGCCATGCCTCTCAGCCACGGACAATATCGGTAGAGCCGAAAAGTGCCATGACATACAGCCCGAACTTTGAAAAGGTTCTGCTTAAAACCAATTCTCTGATAAAAAGTAATATTGCACGACGTACCATCGTGTACACCGGGCAAATCGAAAGTCACAACTCTGGCGGCATTGATATTACTAACTTCCGCCATTTTGACTGTTGTTGAAGAAGAGAATGTGCCGTGTGCAGCATGGTTTTGATAATACGCCAATGCGTCCGTATGCAAAGAAAGTTATGCAAATTTGGAATGGCATTCCAAATTTGCATAACTTTCTTTACGTTTTTCCCCCATCGCACTATACGTGCTGGCAGCTGTCAAACAGTTTTTTGTAAAACGTGTGCTTGCAAAGCGTTTGTGCCGAACCGAGTATGACGAGTTTGTAGCGGGCACGGGTTATGGCCACATTCATGCGTCTGAGGTCAGACAAGAAACCTATCTGACCCGCCTCGTTGGCACGCACCAAACTCACCATCACTACATCGCGCTCCTGCCCCTGGAAGGCATCGACTGTGTTCACAGTAATCTGCGCGCGCAGCGGACGCAAATAAGCATCGCGCTTTATCAATCCACGCAAATACTGCACCTGGGCACGGTAGGGCGAAATAATGCCGAAATCGACACGTTCCTCCAACAAGCGGTGGCGCCCCATGCGCTCTACATACGCCTTGAGCGTCTGCATGGTAAGTTCGGCCTCGCGCTTGTTGATGCGACCATACGAACTGCCCACAAACTGTTCGTGGTTCAACACCACGCCCTCATTGTCGGCTTCAGGCACGGCCTCGCCCTCAAGGTGGGCCTGGTCGGTGTCAACCCACACCAAGGGGTCGTCAATATAGTCGAGCAGCGAGCGGTTGCGCACCTCAGGCGCGGCCTCAAGCTGTCCGTGGTAGAACCATTCGGACGAGAAACGCATCAGTGCCTCGTTCATGCGATACTGCACACGCAGCAGTCTCACTACCTCGGGCTTGCAGTGTGCCACCTGCTCCATAAGCGTGCGGCCCAAACCACCGCGCATGGCCTCGGCACACTTCACAGTGGGGGGCAGTTGCTGGTGATCGCCAGCCAGTATCACGCGGTCGGCCTTTTGCAAGGGTATCCAGCAGGCGGCCTCGAGTGCTTGTGCTGCCTCGTCGATGAACAATGTGTGGTAGTGCTGTCCGGCAAGCAGTTGGTTGGCGGCGCCCGTAAGCGTGCAGGCTATCACGCGGCTTTGGTCAAACAAGGCATGGCGTATGCGCATTTCCAATTCGTCAGCACGCTCGCGCAACCGGGCTATTTTTTGATGAAAGTTCTCACCCCGCCCCTTGCGCGGCAAGCTATAAAGTTGGCGTATGCTGCGGCGCACTTGCCACAAATCGGGATAGTCGGGGTGCGACTCAAAGCGGTGCTCGTAGGTGTTGGCCAGCATAGCCTCAGTCACGCGGCTGGGGTTGCCAATGCGCAACACCGATATGCCGCGGTCGGCCAACTGCTGACACATCCAGTCAACCGCGGTGTTGCTCTGTGCACAGACCATCACCTGTGGTTCGCGGCGCAGCACCTCGCTCACAGCCTCAACCAGGGTGGTGGTCTTGCCCGTACCGGGAGGGCCATGCACTATCAGCACGTCCTTGGCACGCAACACATCGCGCACAGCCGCCTCCTGTGATGCGTTGAGCCACGGCAACCGCAACGGCACGGCGCTCTCAGCGCCCCAACTGACGGGGGCCGCAGAGTGAAACATGTCGCGCAAAGCCGCCAGGCGGTTGCCCTTTGCCTCTATCACATGGTGCATGGCATCGAACATCACGCGATACGAATAGTCGTCGAAATGCAACTGCACACCAGCACGCTCCAAACTCTGCAACTGTGCCAAAGCACCCTCGCCCGGCAGTTCCACCACCATGCGGTCGGCTTCGGCATAGCTCACCGTGGCCTGGAAACTGAGGTAATGCAGCAAGCCGGCACCATCTTGCGAGAAGAAGCATACTTGGCGCCCATACTCAAAGTTGTGCTCTATGTCGGTGCCCGACGGACGCATTATTTCAACCACAAAGCGGTCGAGCGAGTTGTAATAACTGCGCCCGACCGTTATAGGGAACCAGCAGTCGCCACGCTTCACCTTGCGGTCGATGCCCATCATTTCGGTGTCGTGCTGGAATGTCTGTTTCTCATATTCGTACTCCTTCTTCAACAGAGCCAACTGCTGAACAAGCGATACGTCTTTATTCATCTTTTTCTAATTAGTTTTGGGTTGACATGGTAACGGGTTGAGACTGTCAATAACTACGGTGTTCCACACTCACGCCTATCATGGCGTTGTTACCTATTTTGAACTCTGCCGCTGCCCCTATGCGATCGCGCGGCACATCGAAAAACACGGGGAAGGGGTCGCGCCGCACTTGGCGGCCCCACAGGTCGGTCTGCCGAGGCAAAAAGGTTTTCTGACCATAAGCGTACAAGTTGATGTTGTCGTTCACCTTGTAAGCCACCACACCGCCTATGCCCACATCGGTACGCCGCCAACTGCCCCAGTCAAAGTTGGTGGCAAACACGCCGGCTGCCACCGACAGGCGCGGGGTGAGCGGTTTGAGGTAGGCAAAGGCCGCCGTTTGGCCAAAGCCCACGCCCTTGGGGGCATGCTTGCCAAGACCTGCACTGACACTCAAGCCAAATTGGGCATTGAAACCCTCGTGCAGGCGCCAGCCCCAATCATTATACAAGGCACCATAACCGCCCATGCCATAGGCACCAAGGTTGACCACGGGCACATTCCACGGCAGTTCGGCGGTGATGCTACTCTCCGCGGGCAGTGGCACACTCAGCGAGTCGCAGGTTAATGAGTCGCGCGTCAACGAGTCGGCACGCTGTTGCTGCATAAAGGCATCATTCCACATGCGGTGCTGCGACGAATTATCATTCTTGGTTTGTGCCATAAGGCTTGTAAAGCCTGCCAACAGACACAACACACAAAGTATCAAGCGTTTCATAATTATAATTAGCACACGCCGGCACAAGATGTCAATGAACTATCCGCGCCAACGCATTGTTGTATATGTGCAAAAGTAGACAGAAAAAGCGAAAGCCCACACATAAAAGCTATTAAATAAGGCGAAATAAGTGTACCGCCTCATGCGAGGAGCTAAATATGGCAGCAACATAAAGGCTAAGCAGATTTTAATTTATACTTTTGCAACGCACTACACTGACACACAATGAAAAAGACTCTCACGCTTATCATAGCCTTTACACTCTCAGCCCTTAGTCTGTCGGCCACCACACCCTGGCTCAAACGTCCGTTGCGCTTTGTGCCGGCTGACAGTGTGGCCACTTGGGGCTACGACGGCCACGACTTGCGCACACTGGCCTACCAAACAGACTCGACCATTGCCCCACCCTATCTGCGTCTGACACGACAGGAATGGCAGCAACGCAAGCAGGCCTTCAAGCAATGGGAAAACGGCACCCACGACCGCAACTGCGTGGGCGGTTCGGGCACGGACCTCAGTGCACCGCAAGGGCTGGCTGCCGCGCGGTGGATTGACCTGGCGCGCCAGCTGTTTCTGACTCAAGGGCACGCCGACTACATGGACTATGCCGAAAGGGCCATATTCAACGCCGTCATGCACACGGTGAATGATTCGCTCGAGTCGCGCGGCACCATCGACAAACTGCAGGCGGCGCAAATGTTGCTCTGCCTGCCGGGCATGATGTATGCCACCAGCAACGAGGGCGACTTGTACGTCAACCTCTACGCTAACAGCACCACACGCATTCCGCATCAGGAGGGAAGTTTCACACTCGACCAAATAACCGACATGCCACGCTCGGGCAGCGTAAAATTCCGTTTCATGCACATGCCCGCCCAAGGCATTGCCATGACGATGCGTGTGCGTGTGCCCGACTGGACAGCTCAACGTTCCAACACACCTTATATATATGTAGGCGCCGAACCAACGCAAGCCACCATCTATGTGAACGGTCACGAACTTTCACCGCTCACTATCGACTCAAAGGGCTATGTAAGCATTACCCGCACCTGGCGCAACCTTGACGAGGTGTACATTGACCTGCCGCTACAAGCACAATACATCAAGCCAGCCACCACACCCGACCATAACCGCATGGCACCCGTCTACAACCAGGTTGCCATGCAATGGGGGCCACTGGTGTATGTGGCTAAGGGCGATGGGTGCTACTTTTCGATGCAACAAGTGGCCCAACCCGCCAACGATGTGACGGCACAAGGCTACCCCATACTGCAAGGCACAATGTATCAGCACACCGACACCCCACAAGATGCCGCAGCTACAGGCGTGAAATTCATGCTCAAGCCGTATTGTGAGGAGTGAATACTGAGCGAGGGATAAGCAAGTGCTCAAAATATTTCACTATTATAATCACGGATTGCACCGATTGCATGAGCTATAATACCAGAATAGTTTTACCTGACAGCAATATTTATAAATAAGGCGGGCATGTAATTTGCGCTTTCATGATAATTTGTTACTTTTGCATTGCAACTTGACAAGTCAAAGTGCTACATGCAGCGTGACAAAGCTCTGTGCATGCACACCAGACAAATGCAACAATACATCTAACAACACATAATATCTTTCAAATCAAAATGAAACCTACACTTTTTCTCCTGGCAGCAGGCATGGGTAGCCGCTACGGCGGCTTGAAGCAACTTGATGAACTCGGCCCTCACGGCGAAACCATCATGGACTATTCAATTTACGATGCCATTCACGCAGGCTTCGGCAAGTTGGTATTCGTTATCCGCAAGGATTTTGAAGAAGATTTCCGCCGCATCGTCCTTTCAAAGTACGAAGGCCACATTCCTTGCGAACTCGTATTCCAGAGCCTCGATGCACTGCCCGAAGGTTTCACCTGTCCTGCAGAGCGTACAAAGCCTTGGGGTACTAACCACGCCTTGATGATGGGCGAAAGCGTAATCAACGAGCCGTTTGCCGTAATCAACTGCGATGACTTTTATGACCGCGACGCTTTCCAGGTAATGGGCAAGTGGCTCTCTGAACTGCCCGAAGGCTCAACCGGCAAGTACTCTATGGTAGGCTTCCGCGTAGGCAACACCCTTTCAGACAGCGGTACCGTAAGCCGTGGCGTGTGCGAGAACGACGCTAACCACCACCTTACATCAGTAGTTGAACGCACTAAGATTCAGCGCTTCGACGGTGTGGTTAAGTATCTTGGCGACAACGACGAATGGGTGTCTATCCCCGACAACACTCCTGTGTCAATGAACTTCTGGGGCTTTACTCCCGACTACTTTGCTTACAGCAAGGAGTTCTTCAAGACTTTCCTTTCAGACCCGAAGAACATGGAGAACCTCAAGAGCGAATTCTTCATTCCTTTGATGGTAGACGAACTTATCCACAAGGGTAAGGCTACTTGCGAGGTGCTCGACACTACCTCGAAGTGGTTTGGCGTAACTTATCCCGAGGATCGTCCGGGCGTAGTAGCCAAGTTCCAGAAGCTGGCCGACGACGGCGTTTATCCCGAAAAGATGTTCTAATACATACAGAACACACTAAAGCGAATGCTTGAGGGCGTGTCAAGAAGAGAGGCTTATTTCTCTTTCTTGACACGCCCTCAGTGTTTATTTCCGGCATTTGGCAAAACGCAGCAAATTCATTGCGGTACTTTACAAACATTGCGGCTTATCATTTGATAAGCTAATCTTTCTGCACTACGTGCGCGACTTAAATGGATTATTCCGCAATAGGTAAAGCCGTATTTCTCAACCAAATGCCGCATTATGTGGTTATCGCGATGGGTGTCGATGCGCAAATTGTCGGAGTGTTGTATGCTGTAACTTACTATGGCCGAAAACACACCGTGCGCAGCTGGCAAGCTCGTCACACGATGTATCACGTAATAAGGCATGCTGTCGTCTAACCATTTACCTTCGTATATGTGCCCGTATGACGGGTCGGGCCCTTGACGCAACACAAACGAACCGACCACTTTGCCTGCAGCGTCGCATACAATATAGCAGTCGCCACGCTGCAAGTCGTCATCTTTGACTGCGCTTGACGGATAACCCTCTGGCCATTGGCAGGGGTTACCATTCTCTTGCATCGTGCGGCGCGCCACATCAACAAGCTGCATTATCACCTGAGCATCATCAGGCATGGCCTCTTTTATAATATAACTACCCATTTTGTTATATGACTATTGTGCAGCAAAAAGCGGACTGCCCCCGCTATGTGTGGGAGCATATCCGCTTTTGAATGCTTTTTTCAGTAGGAGTTTCTTACTGATGTAGTGCGTTAAGCGTTAGCTTCTTCAACTGAAACTACGCTGCGGTCGCGCTGACCGCGGTGGAAGGTAACTACACCGTCAACAAGGGCGAAGAGAGTGTGATCCTTACCCATGCCTACGTTCTTACCAGGATAGTGTACAGTACCGCGCTGGCGTACGATGATGTTACCAGCAACGCAGGTCTGACCACCCCAAATCTTAACGCCTAATCTCTGTGAAGCCGATTCACGACCGTTCTTAGAACTACCTACACCTTTCTTGTGTGCCATTTCTTTCTAAAACTTTTAAGGATTAAGCAATTACGTTCTTGATTGTCACTTCAGTGAACTGATGGCGATAGCCATTGAGCTTGCGATAGCCCTTGCGGCGCTTCTTGTGGAAAACGAGTACCTTCTCACCCTTAACGAGCGGAGATACTACTTCGCATACTACCTTGGCGCCTTCTACAGTAGGAGCACCTACCTTTACGTCGCCGTTGTTGTCAATCAACAACACGTTGTCAAATTCAACAGTCTGGCCGTTTTCGGCGCCGCAGATGTGGTTTACATAGAGCTTCTTGCCCTCTTCTGCTTTGAACTGCTGACCGTTAATCTCTACGATTGCGTACATTTGTATTATATGTATAAACGGGTTTTTCCGGGAGGCGGACTGCACCCGCAGTCTCTTGTTTGGCCCCAGCGGACTCTAAATCGGCTGCAAATGTACTGCTTTTTTCTGAAATACAAGCATTTGCGTGTCTTTTTTTGCGCTGTCGGAGGTGTTTGACCGGTATTTTGGGCATACTGGTTGCTCCGTGAGCAAGTTTTTTGGGCTTTTGCTTTGCACTACATATCGTTTGCACTAACTTTGCAAACAAAACTAAAAAGAAGAAACGCATTATAATAATGATGACAGCTAACGAAATCCGCGACTCGTACAAGAAGTTTTTCGAGTCGAAGGGACACACCATTGTGCCGTCTGCTCCGATGGTGATTAAGGACGACCCCACTCTGATGTTTACCAACGCTGGTATGAACCAGTGGAAAGATATTATCCTTGGTCAACGCGACCCCGAGCCACGCCGCCGCGCCGACTCGCAAAAGTGCTTGCGCGTGAGCGGTAAGCACAATGACCTGGAGGAGGTTGGGCATGACACGTACCACCACACCATGTTTGAGATGCTTGGCAACTGGAGCTTTGGCGACTACTTTAAGGAGGGTGCCATTGACTATGCCTGGGAGTATTTGGTTGACGTGTTGCACCTTAACCCGGCCGACTTGTACGTGACGGTGTTTGAGGGTTCGAAGGAAGAAGGCCTCGACCGCGATGACGAGGCTGCCAAGTATTGGGCCAAGCACGTGCCTGCCGACCACATTATTGATGGCAACAAACACGACAACTTTTGGGAAATGGGCGACACAGGTCCCTGCGGCCCCTGCTCAGAAATACACCTTGACAGCCGTACACCCGAGGAGAAGGCCAAGGTGCCAGGACGTGAACTCGTGAACAAGGACGACCCCCAGGTTATCGAAATATGGAACATCGTGTTCATGCAGTTTGAGCGCAAGGCCAATGGTTCGCTCGTGCCACTGGGCATGAATGTAATTGATACAGGTATGGGCTTTGAGCGACTGGTGCGTGCTATTCAAGGCAAGAACTCTAACTACGATACCGACATCTTCCAGCCCATCATCAAGAAGATTGGCGAATTGTCGGGCTTTGAATATGGCAAGGACGAGAAGATTGATGTGGCCATGCGCGTAATTGCCGACCACTTGCGTGCCATTTCATTTTCAATAGCTGATGGCCAGTTGCCGTCAAATGCCAAGGCTGGCTATGTGATACGCCGCATTTTGCGCCGTGCCGTGCGTTATGCCTACACTTTCTTGGGCCAGCGCGAAGCTTTCCTTTGCAAACTCGTACCTACCCTGGTGCATGAAATGGGCGAAGCTTTCCCCGAACTCAAGGCACAGCAGGTGCTTATCGGCCGCGTGATGCAAGAGGAGGAGGAGAGTTTCCTCCGCACGCTTTCAACTGGTATCAACATGCTTGAAAACGTGATTGCACAGACCAAGAAGGAGGGCAAGACGGTGGTTGACGGCGAAAAGGCCTTTACACTGTTCGACACTTATGGTTTCCCGCTCGACTTGACTGAACTCATCTGCCACGAAAATGGCATGGAGGTTGACGAGGAAGCCTTTGACACCGAAATGCAAAAGCAAAAGGAACGTGCCCGCAACGCTGCGGCTGTTGAAACCGACGACTGGGTAATCCTTGCCGAAGGTGAAACAGACTTTAAGGGTTGGGACGTAACGGAGTGCGACTGCCACATTTTGCGCTACCGCCGTGTGCAACAGAAAAAGCAAACTTACTACGAATTGGTGCTCGACCAAACTCCTTTCTATGCCGAAATGGGTGGTCAGGTAGGCGACCAAGGCGTACTCGTGGCTGGCAACGACAAGGTGGAGATATTTGACACCAAGCGCGAGAACAACTTGCCTATACACCTTACAAAGAAATTGCCCGCCGACGCTAAGGCTACCTTCCATGCTGAAGTGAACGTGAAGATGCGCCGCGGCAGTGAGGCCAACCACACCGCAACCCACTTGCTCGACCAGGCGTTGCGCGAGGTGCTCGGCACGCATGTAGAGCAGAAAGGCTCACTTTGCACCCCCGACTACTTGCGTTTCGACTTCTCACACTTCCAGAAGGTTACTCCCGAGGAATTACGCCAGGTGGAGCGCATCGTCAATCGCCGCATACGCGAGGACATTCCATTGCAAGACCACCGCAACGTGCCCATGGAGGAGGCCAAGAAACTTGGTGCTATCGCCCTGTTTGGCGAAAAGTATGGCGACAAGGTGCGCGTGGTACAATTTGGCAGCAGCGTAGAATTTTGCGGTGGTTGCCATGCCAAGAGCACCGGACGCATTGGCCTGTTCCGCATCGTTAGCGAAAGCAGTGTGGCCGCCGGTGTACGCCGTATCGAAGCCATCACTGGCGAGGCTGCCGAGGAGAGCGTCTACGCACAGCAAGACGTCATGAGCAACCTCAAGTCATTCTTCAACAATGCCAAGGACCTTACCGCTGTCATCAAGAAGACGATTGAGGAGAACGACGGTTTGAAGAAACAGGTTGAGAGCTATGTGAAAGAGCAACTTGTTGCCTTGCGCGACAAACTCGTGGCCAGTGCCACCGACGTGGACGGCGTACGTCTGATCAAGTATGTCATTCCTACTGCTATCGAGCCTAATGCCGTCAAGGACCTCGCCTTCCAAGTGTCAGGCATATTGCCCAACGACACCTTGTGCGTGTTTGGTTCAACACACGAGGGCAAGCCTTTGCTCACTGTCATGATAAGCAAGAACCTTGTTGAGAGCAAAAAACTCAATGCGGGCCAACTCGTGCGCGAAGCAGCCAAGCTCATCAAGGGCGGTGGCGGCGGTGCACCCCACTTTGCCACTGCCGGCGGCAAAGACGCCAGCGGACTTGAAGAAGCCGTAAAGAAGGTGGTTGACTTAGCACTGGCTTGATAAGGGGGGCACAACTCGTTATCAGATAATACAATATATTGAAAAGGCTGACGCGATAAATAGAGCATACTATTTGTTGCGCCAGCCTTTTGCTTAACGACACACGCCATGGAAAACTACGAGGAACAACCTGTACTGACCCGCCAAACGAATTGGGACGTATTGTTTTTCTATCAAAAGTCTGACGTTATCTATCAGCTGTCGTTTGCCTTCTGCAACAGATTTATACACCCTTACAAGGACCGCACACGTGACCAAATGATACAGGCCGCACGCTCGTGCAAACAAAACATCGTAGAAGGGCTTGCCGATGGCGTAACGTCAACCGAGATGCAACTGAAACTGCTCAACGTGGCACGCGCCTCGTTAAAAGAGCTGCGCGAGGACTTTGAGGATTATCTCAAGTCACGCCATAAGCAAATCTACACCGCATCGCACTTTCAATACGAGGCCATGCTCAAATACTGCCGCTACCATAACAAGCTGCATGACTACGCGCCCTACTTTGACCAGTGGACCGACGAGCAGATGTGCAACTATGCGCTCACCCTCTGTCACATGACAGACAAGATGATGATGAGTTTCTTGAAGAAACTTGAGCAAGAATTTATCACGCAGGGAGGCATAAAGGAGCGCATGCACCGTGCACGCACGGGGTTCCGCAATAAGCAAGACGAGCGTCTCAAGCAGTTAGAAACAAGTTTACCTGCCATCAAGCAAGCATTGCAGCAAGCCCAGTCTGAAGCTGAAGCATGGCAAAAGGCTTACAACGACCTCAAACAGCGCGCCCTGGCCGCTTACTATCGGCAAGCCGATGAAATAGCCGCCCTTAAAGCTGAAATAGCAAAGCTAAAGGGCAAAGCTTGAGGCGCCGCCATAGCACCCTCTCCTTTTGCATAACCTTTCACAAAATGAGAGCATATAGTAAAATTGTGCATAGCCAAGCGCGCACGATAAAACAAAAATCGTAAATTTGCTTGCGAATAGTAACAACAAACACTCTTAACGACCCTATTATTATATGGTAAAGATAACAAAAGAGGCCGCCTTGCACTACCACGAAATGGGCAAGCCCGGTAAAATCGAAATTGTACCAACAAAACCCTACCGCACTCAGACCGACCTTTCGCTGGCATACTCACCAGGCGTGGCAGAACCCTGCCTTGAAATTCAAAAGGATCCGCACGATGCCTATCGCTATACAAACAAGGGCAACTTGGTAGCCGTCATTTCTAACGGCACCGCCGTGCTCGGACTGGGCGACATAGGCGCCATGAGCGGCAAACCGGTGATGGAAGGCAAGAGTCTCTTGTTCAAGATATATGCAGGCGTCGATGCCTTTGACATCGAGGTGAACGAAAAAGACCCCGAAAAGTTTATCGCCGCAGTTAAAGCCATTGCACCTACCTTTGGCGGTATCAACCTCGAGGATATCAAAGCACCCGAATGCTTCGAAATAGAACAACGCCTCAAGGCCGAGCTCGACATACCGGTAATGCACGACGACCAGCACGGCACGGCTATCATATCGGCAGCAGGCCTTATCAACGCCCTTATAGTGGCTGGCAAAAAGATTGAAGACGTCAAGATTGTTGTCAATGGTGCAGGTGCTGCCGCCATATCGTGCACACGCCTTTACTGTGCCTTTGGTGCTAAAAAGGAGAACGTAGTGATGCTCGACTCCAAAGGTGTTATTACAGCCGACCGCGACAATTTGAATGCGCAAAAGCGTGAGTTTGCCACCACACGCACCGACGTACACACCTTAGCCGAAGCCGTTAATGGCGCCGATGTATTTGTAGGTTTGTCAAAGGGCAATGTACTCACGCAAGACATGGTACGCTCTATGGCCAGCAATCCTATCATCTTTGCACTGGCCAACCCCGTGCCCGAAATTTCGTACGAAGACGCCACAGCAGCACGTCCTGACGTACTGATGAGCACAGGCCGTACCGACTATCCCAACCAAATCAACAACGTAATTGGTTTCCCCTACATCTTCCGTGGCGCGCTCGACACCGCAGCAAGTGCCATCAACGAAGAAATGAAGATGGCAGCAGCCCGTGCCATTGCCGACCTGGCGCGTCGTCCGGTGCCCGACATTGTCAACCGCGCCTACCACGTGCGCAACTTCACCTTCGGCCCCGACTACTTTATTCCCAAACCCGTCGACCCGCGTTTGATTACCGAAGTGTCAATGGCCGTTGCCAAAGCCGCAATGGACAGTGGAGTGGCACGCACACCTATCAAGGACTGGAAAGCCTACCGCCAGCACCTGCGCGAATTGATGGGCCAAGAAAGCAAGTTTACCCAAAACCTCTACGACACAGCACGCAGCAACCCAAAGCGTGTGGTCTTTGCCGAAGGCACACACCCCACCATGCTCGAAGCCGCTGTGCGCGCTAAGGAGGAGGGCATCTGCTTCCCCATATTATTGGGCAACGATGTGCAAATACGCAAAATTGCCGAAGAGCTGAAACTCAACCTCGAAGGCATTGAAATACTCAATCTGCGCAACGACACCCAAAACGAGCGCCGCCACCGCTATGCACAAATCTTTGCCAAGAAAATGGAGCGCAAGGGCTATACCCCCCAAGAGGCTGAGGACAAGATGTACGAGCGCAACTACTTTGGCATGATGATGGTAGAGACAGGCGAGGCCGATGCATTCATCACGGGTCTTTACACCAAATACTCTAACACCTTCAAGGTGGCACGCGAGGTTATTGGTGTGCGCGAAGGCTACAACCACTTTGGCACAATGCACTTGATTAACACCAAGAAAGGCATTCTGTTCGTAGCCGACACACTCGTCAACCGCCACCCGAGCGAAGACACGCTCTACGACATTGCACGCCTCTCTGCTGAAACAGTACGTTTCTTCAACCGTACACCGTCTATCGCCATGCTTTCATATTCGAACTTTGGCTCAGACAACGACGGCAGCGCACTCAGTGTGCAACACGTGGTTGAACGCATGCACAACGAAATGCCCGACTTGGCCATTGACGGCGAAATGCAGCTCAACTTTGCCATGGACAAAGACCTGCGCGATGAAAAGTACCCCTTCAACCGCCTCAAGGGCATAGATGTCAACACACTCATCTTCCCCAACCTCTCTGCTGCCAACTCATCATACAAAATGGTAAAGGCGCTTGAAGACGATGGCGAAGTAGTTGGCCCTATCCAAATGGGACTTAACAAGCCTATCCACTTTACCGACTTCGAAAGTTCGGTAAGCGACATCGTCAATGTCACCGCTGTGGCCGTGATTGACGCCATCGTGATGGAGAAGAGAAAGTAAGAAACAGAAATAAGCGCAACAATACAGAAAGACACAAGCGGCACAGCATGAGTATGCAGTGCCGCTTGTGCCGCTTTTACACAATATGTATGCTATGAACAATATATTAAGGCCCTTGGCATTGTTTGCAAGCATCTTCCTTGCTGGCACACTCGGTGCCCAGACCATCATTCCCCTGCAACGCGGACAAGGGGGCATCAGGTCGAAGACGGTGGACGACTACAAGCGCGAGCAACATACCGACAAGCGTGAGCAATCTGACTCCCTGGCGTATGTTGACAATTTGCGGCGCGCCTTCAACGCCCTATACGCCGACTCCTTGGGGCAGGCCGAAACCTTGTTTAACGAGGCACTGAAACTGCGTCCCGCTGCCGAGGGTAATCACATAATAAAGTATAACCTGGGATTGGTAGACATGGCACGCGGTCGCAACGTGCAAGCGGTCGAAAAACTTACCGCTGTCATCAAGGACTACCCCAACTACTTCGATGCCCGTTTGGCGCGCGCCGAAGCCAACCTGCAACTTGGTCGTGCCGCCGAGGCGCAGGACGATGCGCAGCAAGTGCTCGACCAGCCCGAACTCGACGGCATCACACCCCAGCTGCTTGAACGTGCACGCTTTGTGCGCGCAGCAGCCCGCTATCAGTTGAGACTCTTTACCGAAGCCCATGCCGACCTGCAGCACATCATATCAGCCAACCCGCAAAACACCAACGCGCAAATACTCGATGCTCTGACACTGCAACAAATGGGCCAGCCCAAGGAGGCACTCAACCGCCTTAACCTTATTGTGTCGGCACACCCCAACATGGTAGATGCCCTCAGCACCCGTGCCGCAGTAGAGGCCGAGCTCAACATGCCAGCCCTTGCACGTGCCGACTACGACCGTCTTGTTGAACTGCAGCCCAACGAGAGCGCCTACTATATTGAGCGGGCCAAGATGCTGCTGCGGTTGGGCGAGAAAAAAGCGGCACGCACCGACCTTGACAAAGCTATCAAGTTAGGCGTGCCGCATGGTATGGTGCAGCCCCTTTTGCTGCAGGCAAAGTAGCGGGGCAAGGAGTTCGTCACCGGTGTTTCTTCAGCACCAGCCGGTGGTCGATGCACGAAGGCAACTCTTCTTCATAATGCGTAACCATGATAAGCGTCTTGCGCGTATTACGCATAAAGCTGTCAATAATGGCTTGAGCGCGCTTGCGGTGACGGTTGTCAAGCCCGTGAAAAGGCTCGTCAAGAATAAGCAAATCCGGGTTCTTGACAAAGGCACGCACCAACATAATCAAGCGCTGCTCGCCCGACGACAGCGTCATATAGTTGCGATCAGCCAAATGCGAGGCATCAAAGGCTGCGAGCCACGCCTTGCAACAAGCGCGTTCAGCCTCCGAAGCATGCTGATACAGCCCTATCGTGTCGCGCAATCCACTTGCCACAATATCAATAGCCGGCAGCGGTTTGCGGTAGGCCGAGTACATCTCAGGCGACACATAACCAATGCGGCGCTTTATGTCCCAAATGCTTTCACCACTCCCGCGCTTATTGCCAAACAACCTGATATCGCAGGCATAAGCTTGCGGATTATCAGCACACACCAGCGACAGCAGCGTACTTTTGCCCGCCCCATTCTCGCCGGTCAAGGCCCAGTGTTCGCCCCGCATCACCAGCCAGTTCAAGTCCTTCAATATGGTGCGCTGGCCATAGCGTATGTTAATGTGTCTGAAATCAATCACCTCATTGCTGGCAGCCGGTGTAAAGCGCTCCTCGGTTGGCGGGGTAAAAGCCGGCACCTCACCCACGCGTGCCCCGTCCTGCTCTATCTGAGCATAAGCGGTGGCGGGCAGCAGATTGCTCACACGCTTGCCATCCACATAAACTATGTGCTTTACAAACGACGGCACATCGGCCGGACGGCTCACCACCAGCACCAGCGTCAAGCGTTGTGCCAACAGCCCAAGCACCCGCGTCAGCATCACGCGGGCGTCCTTGTCAAGGCCGATGTAAGGATTGTCTATCACAAGCATCTGCGGACACGACATCAGCATCTTGGCCAACTGCATACGTCGCAGTTCGCCGCTCGACAGTTGGTTAATAGGCTTGTCGGCATGCTCGTCCATGCCCAGTTCGGCCAGCAAGTCCAAGTCTATCTCGGGCGAAGTGCCTTGGTGCAAGTCAGTCCAAGCCGCACGAGCCTGCTGCAGCACCTCGCTCACAGTGGGAAACGTCTGCTCGTCGGCCTGGTTCCAGCGCTGCTGATAGTAAGCCGGCTCATTGCCACCATACACATCGCGAAAGGTCACAAGCCGCACATTATCGTCCACGCGGTCAGCATTATTGCCACCAAAGTCATACCGTGCAGCATCGCCCAGCAGCGGGTGAGCACCGGTTATAATATCCACCAGCAGCGATTTGCCGCCACCATTAGGGCCACAAATTGCCAGCGCCTCGCCAGCCTCTATTGTGAGATTGAGCGGCTCGGCCAAACGATAATCGGGGTGACGCGTCACCCCGTTTGTTATTTGTAGTAAAGGCATACTTATTCGTAAACGTTTTCTATCTCCACCACATACATGGTGTGCAGCGAACCGCCCGGCTGGTCATTGTACCAGCGTGCAAGTGCCTCTTTGTCAACAAACTCGTCGGCCTTGAGCTCCGTGCGGAACATTTTGCGTCCCTCTATGGTCAGTCGAGCCTCCTCAAAGCCTATGGCACCGTGTTCCGTTTCAACGGGAGTCAGTCCGGTCTCCTTCACCTTGTCATAGTCGCGTCCCGACTTTGAACCACAGAAATTGTACACCTTGCGCATGGCCTCGCTGTGGCCAAGGAAAGAGAGTGTCAAGTATTCATTCTCTTCTATCAGCGGATAGGTGGCACGTTCCGGACGTACAAAGACAAATGCCACAGGCTTGTTCCACAACCAACCTATGCCGCCCCACGAGGCCGTCATCATGTTGCAGTGATCCTTATTGCCAGCAGTTATGAGCATCCATTCCTTGCCTATCAGTTCAAAGGCATTCTCTTTAGCCAAAGTTTCAACAGTTGTCTTTTTCATTGTTGCATTTTTTAGTCATTCGTATTATGCCGCTAAGTTACAAATTTATTTTAGTTACGCGCTGACCGGATTATCAAACAAATTGACAAGTCAACGACTTTACGTGTAAGTCATACCTCAAATACGCAACTTCGAGGGTAAGGATATTCTACCAGCCAAAGAAATCAAAAGCTGTTCATATTGAGTTTATTGTTTATAACAAGAGCGCATACTCAAGTTTCGGATTTGGGCAAGGCGGGCCCAGGTATTTACATAACCTATGGCCGTTGTAGAAATCATTGGGCCCATACCGCGCACGGCACGCTTTATTTGACTCCACAATGCGGCCCACATCATTGTTCCACACCATGCAGCCCCGTTTGTGCAGGTCAATCACCATCGTGTTGCGCACCAGTTTGCTCGCGGGTACAAACCCTTTGTCCGCCTGGTCGTACCGTTGCACTTCGGGCGTGCGGTCAAGCACATTATAGCGAATGTCATACAGTTCGTCCATAAGGGTGATGGTCTGTTCGGTCAAACCGCAGTTCGTCGTGTGGTCAGTTGTTTGCGGTGCGCAGTCAGTGTCGTTGCCCATGCGTTTTTGCGGCTGGGGTGTTTCAGTGTTTTTACTTTGTGGTTCTGCGCTATGCGCGATAGCATCTATCAGTTTGTCAACGCCACGTTTCACAATGGCATCAGCATAGCGCAGCATTTTGTTCAGCATCCGTTTCATGGTAGTCAATACAATTTGGTTTAGTACAAAATTAAAGTGCTGCAAAGGTAACACCGAGGCGTTGCAACCAACAAAAAAAGTGTACAATTTGTACACAAATATTTGCCTCCCCCCCGTCAACCTACATGTAAATGAATGCGTGTGTTTTCACTGCCATCTTACACTTTTTGTGCATAACAAGCTGATATACAGGTATTTCAAGTGTGTAAGATGGTTTCAAAGTATCTTACACTCCCCTGCATACATCTTACACATCACGCCCCGCTGCCTCGCAGTCAGTTTGGACGTATGCGGTGGGTTATACGCCACAGGGACGTAGAGAAATCTGTCGGAGCAACAGACTTTTCTGCTTCCCTATGCCGTGATATCGCCCTCCCATACTTGTGCCGTGTGGCAGCATGTAGGGTGTGCAGGTTGTGTGTAGGTAAAATTAGCAGCATCTTACACTGAGTAAAGTGTTGATAGCCAATAAGTTGCAACGTGTTAGTGTAAGATGTAAGATGTTCGGTGTGTAAGTTGTTGCAGTATGGTAAAAGTTCCAAGTGTAACTCTCTTGTCTTGGTCTCGAGAATGTGCTTTCTATATGAAAATAATTTCGAACACCTACTCATAATTACGCCATGATGGCAAGTGCTCCCATTTCTCTGATTTTATTTGTACTTTTGCCATATCGTTCAGGCTGTTGTTTGCCTTTCATCGCAGCAGCAGGGAAAGTGACATTTCTGACACAGCTAAATCCCGGACAGCTTTTTATTGTCCAAATGCTTAAATATTGATTATAGTGCTGTGGATATTAGGTACACCATTGAATATCATAACTCAAGTTTCGAATTTGGACGGGAACGGCCTGAAAGGCCAAAAGCACCAAGCCCAGGGCAAGCGAAGCGACACCCTGGGTATCGCGTGTTGGAGCAGTCGCGCCCTAAAAGGGCAAAAGCTTTAAGACATGGCGCAAGTATTGAACAAAATATACATACGATGTTCCACTTTAAGACCGCAAAATCAGTTATCAAGTAAGAATAACAACATAAAGGGTTAAAGCTTTTGCCCTTTCAGGGCGCGACTGCTCCAACACGCGATACCCAGGGTGTCGCTTCGCTTGCCCTGGGCTTGATGCTTTTGGCCTTTCAGGCCGTTCCCGTCCAAATCCGAAACTTGAGTATCATAACATTCGCATTAACGCAGCACTTAGAGATGCTTTCATAATATGACAGACGAAGATATAGACCAGTTCACATTAAGATTGGTACAAGGATCGATCACCCTATTCAAGTGGATAGGGTTGCAGTTTCTTATCCTATTCTTAACACCATTTACCTGGAGCATTATGCCTTCAAGAATGCCCTTATACATCGTTTCCTACACCTTGATTTTTAATGTGTATTGGGGGATCATGCCCAAAGACAAGCGGCTAAACTTCATTTGGAAGCCTTATGTCGGGTATCTATGCATCACGGCAATATTAAGCCTTGCTTTGCTTGACTTTCTCTCCTTGCCTGGCATCGTTTTAGCCCCTTTGTTTGGCCTGTTGTGCCTCATCATGGTCAGAAGATACAAGCATTTCCGAAAGATTTACGCAACAACGTTTGCCAGACGCATGACAATCAATGTGGCATCAATCGCACTAATCATAGCTATCGTTACAATACCAAAAGTCTGGAGCGTTTCTGCCGAATGTCAAGGTCACGGAAGTTTCAAAACTGAAAAGGAGGAAATTCTGCAACGACGCAACTACTTGGCAAGCAAACTGATTGCGCCGCCCAAAAAGGTGTTGCATGAAATGCCCTCAGGTATAGGAGCGCAATTTCAAGGAGAGTGGGCACTCTATTCTTGCTCCATGTTTGCCATGTCACTTTACAACATTTCTCAAATATATCCGGAGACACGCACAGAAAATGTCCACTACATCGACAGTCTGATAAGCATTGTTCTCTCACCCGAACTAAGGGAATACGATTCAAACCGATGGAAAGAAGACGCTTTGAGCACATTGCAGTCTTATGAGACGAGCCACATATCCTACATCAGCCATTTGGCATGGATGATAGGTGAATACAAGGCTGCAGGAGGTGGCAACAAATATGACAAACTTTACGCCCAGCTTTGCAATGCAATGAACGGCCGCATATTACACAGCGCCGCACTAAATCTGCAAACCTACCCTAATGAGAGTATTTACATGCCAGATATGCTTGTTGCCATTGTGGCATTGAAGCAATACGCTGCGCTCAACAAAGGGAACTACGCATCTACCGTGGACGCATGGGTGGACAGAGCAAAGAAGGAATGGCTCGACCCAAAGACGGGTTTGTTAGTTTCATTCCTCAACGTGGACGGAAGCCAAATTACAGATGCACCTATTAAAGGCTCATATTCTGCCCTAAACTGCTCTTACCTGACTCTCATCGACCGAAAATTCGCACAAGAACAGTATTCGCTGCTCAAGAGTTCTTTTTGGAAAGAGGGCACACTTTCGGGCATGAAAGAATATCATGACCATTCTCCTATCATCGGCATGGACATCGATGCAGGCCCCGTTATCATGGGACTGAGCCCTTCTGGAACAGCCTTCTCAACAGGAGCTGCCACCTTTTTCAATGACAACGAGATAAGGAGCAACATTCTCCGCACCGCCGAGATTTGTGGAAATACGCTATCATCGGGCAACAAGAAACACTACGCACTTGCAAACATAGCCCTGGTCGGCGAGGCTATCATGCTTGCCATGCGTACAAACGCACCGGCTAACCTGTAACGCCAACGGGTTTAATCACTTGTACATAAAGGCGTTATGCACATTTTTTTGTAATTTTGCAGCCGGAAATACAAAATCACACAAACTTTATTGAATGACAACCAACTCTGAACTGACAAGAGAGCAGCTAATCCGTCACAAACTCGACTTGTTGCTGCGCACCGGTCAGCTACTGGTGGAAAGTGCGGCCGACACCAACCGTATTGTACGCAACATGAACCGTGTTGCAGCCTTCCTCGGACTGCCCGAGGAACACTTGCACATCTACGTGCAGTTCAACATGTTGATGGTAAACCTCAGCGACGACGAACACTCCTTCACAAAGTTCCAACGCTGCAACAAGCATGGTATCAACATGACCACCATCTCACTCATCAGCAAACTCTCGTGGAAGGCTATACGCCAGGACTACAGCATTGAGCAGTACGCCCAGGAGCTTGAAGAAATAGCCAACCGTCCCCGCAACTACACCCCCGTACAGGTGGCCATTGGCACCGGCTTTGCGTGTGGCGGTTTCTGCATACAGTTCGGTTGCGACTGGACAGCCTTTTTCTACGCCTCGTTTGCAGCAGCCATTGGCATGTACCTGCGCGGTTTGATGCTGCGCAAGGGGCTTAACAACTACATGGGCATAGCCATTGCAGCATTTATCAGCACCGTAATAGCCTGGGCCACCACCTATTTGCCCTCATCGTGGACAAGCACACCGCTTCACCCCCTGTTGGCTTGTGCCCTGTTCATTGTGCCGGGTGTGCCACTCATCAACTTTGTCGACGACATGCTCGACAACTACATACAAGTAGGACTCACGCGCGCCATCAACACCTTCCTCATGATTGTGGCCATGTCGTTTGGTATTGCCTTCTTCCTCAAGCTGTCCAACTTCGACCTCACGCAGTTCTACACCATACCCATGATACCCCACAACTCTTACTTGAGCTACGCTGCTGCAGCAGCCATCTCGGCCATGGGCTTCTCTATGATATTCAACATTCCACGCCGCCTGTTATGGGTTGTGGCCATAGGCGGCATCATAGCCGTGTGCACGCGCAACTTTGTCAACCTTGGCCCGTCCAACAACAACATCGGCCTCGACATGGGCCTTGCCATCGGCTCGCTTGCCGGCAGCGCCTTGGCCAGCTTAATTGCCGTCAAGGCCGTACACTGGGTGCATGCCCCCAACCACGTGCTCTCCATACCGAGCGTAATCCCAATGGTGCCTGGTGTACTGATGTACCGCGCCCTCGTTGGCTTGATTGAAATGAACGGTGTGGTGGGCGAACTCACCAACGCCATGAAATTTGGCATGGCATCTGCCGTCACCATCATGTGCATCGCCCTTGGCGTGGCCATACCCAATGTCTTTGCCCGCCGCTGGGTGGCCAAAGACCGCCAGCGCAAACTCAATCAGCTCATTGAGGAGCGTCGCAAACGCGGCCACTTTATCGATTTGGCAAAGCTCTAATCTAACGGACAGAAGGGCTGGCAGACACTGGCAACACAAGCCAGCCTGCCAGCCCTTCAGCTTTTCATCTGTTCATACCCTACCACCACATTAACGATATTAGTAAACAAGTTGACAAGTTCACAGGGGGAAGGTACAGGTAAGTTTGTCATGCTTCTTAGCATTCTGACGTTTACATGATAAACTGCATACTTGTTAACCCGTTATTCATTGTATCCTCTCCCACAAACGCGCCAATATTCTGAAAAACACTTAATTTCCGAACCCTTGATTAAAGAAAGTCAATAAAACACTTGGGGGGTAAATTATAAGTATTTACTTTGCAAAGAATTGACAACCAATTCAAAAGGCAAGTTCCTTGCAGCACGAATGCACTAACACCAGAGTATCAACAAATCTTTTTTTACTTAAACCTATTTTAATGACACATTATTTACGTTTACTAAGCCTTGTTGTATCAGCCATGCTGTTGGCTGTCAAGGCTGTAGCTGGCATCAAGGTGAGCCAGACACTACCCTCTGCGGGTAAGCCAGAGCATTGCTACACCATGATGAATGCCAACAACTACTACTGCAACGCCACCACATCGCCCACGCAGACAAAGGACAACTATGCCCAGTTTGCCTTTTATGCCGCCAGCGACAAGGCCAACACTTACTACATCTACAACGTAACAGCCAGCAAATGGGTGAGCTACGACCAGGCTGCTAGTTACAGCGCACAAACTGGTTTTGTAAAGATGACCGACAGCAAAGTAGATGCCGCGGTCTACAAATTCAACGAACTCAGCACTGGCGCCTACGAAATTCAGCCCTACACCACTACTGGCGTAGCAGCCATCTACCTCAATTGGTACAAGGGTATCGGTAATGACAACCCCGTAAACGGCAACGTCACACTCGGTCTTTGGACAGACAATGGCACCAAGGACAAAGGTTCAAACTGGACACTCAAGGAGGTTGGTGTGCTGCAAAAGTACACCTTGTTCAGCGATGGCATGCCGAGCAATGCTACGGTCATCATCAACGGTCAAAGCTTTACAGGACTCAATGCCCAAGGCGACCAGTCAATCAATGCTGAAGAAATACTGGCAAGCGACATCACCGTCAAGGTGGGCGGAGGTTATCTGGCTAAAGTGACCATCGACAACGCCAACTATCAGATTGACTTCAAGTTCATACAATACTTCACCCCCACGGCGAGCATCGATGCCGAAAAGCAGTATCCCTACATTTTGAAGATGCCATCAGCCTACATCAAAAAGTCGGGCGACAACCTGGTACACACCACAAGTGCCAGCGATGCCGACCGCTTCGTGCTTATCGAGGCTGAACAGGGCCAGTACTACATCTACGACCGCACCGCCGGCTGCTATATTTACTACACCAATGTGGCAAACGGCAGCAATCAAACTACTACTGCCAACAGTAACGTAAAGTACACCACCGACAAGGCCACTGCCAACACCTGGCAGTTGATGATGCTCTCCGAAGAAACAGTAGCCATCATTCCTGGCTCGGTAGAAAGCCCCACGGGCAATACACCGTCGTTCAACTTTACTGGCGGTATCGACAACAACGCCGTACTTAACCTGTATAACGCTAATGACCGAAATTCGGCCTGGCAATTCATCGACCCCTCAAAAACTCCGATGCCTTTTGCCACACTGATGTATGCCCTGCCCGATGCGCAATACATTCACAAGTTGCCCACCAAAACTGGCGAGACCGTTACAAGCGTTGACTTTGGCTCAATCTCAACACTTGCACTGCACGACGACCGCGTGGCCATTGGCAACAGATACAAGTACATCAGCGGTACAGCACCTGCCGAAGAGGGCGAATACGAATACACCCTTAACCTGACTAACGAAACAGGCGACGAAATTCAATCAAAGGTACGCCTCATTGTCAGCAGTCATCTGCAGTCACCCACTCCCATGATGGCCTGGCTCACATGGAACTGGTTTGCACGCGCCATCAGCCACGACAAAATGGTTGAAATAGCCAAGGGCCTTGAAAAGTACGGCTTAATCGAAGCAGGTTTCAACACCATCGTACTGGACGATGCTTGGGCCAGCCCAACCAACGACAAGGCAGCCCTGACCTACGATCCCGCCAAGTTCCCCAACGGCATCAGCGGTCTGAAAACAGCCTTAAAGGGCATCAACAACAAACTGAAAGTGGGCATCTACAGCGACGCCGGTTCTATGACCTGCGAAAACTACCAGCCTGGCTCATACGGCTACGAGGCTGCACACCTTGCCCTGTTCGACTCATGGGGCGTTGACATGCTCAAATACGACTATTGCAACTCTCAGGCCGGCACCAAGGTGAGCTACACTCAAATGGGTAACGCCGTGGCCAAACTCAACGAAGAACGCCAAGCCAAGGGCGAAATTCCCTTTGTGTTCAACATTTGCGAATGGGGTAAGACCAAGCCTTGGGAATGGGGTGCCGAAGCCGGCGGCTCAAGCTGGCGTGCCACAAGCGATGCCCGCGAGGATTGGATAGGCAACAACTCACGTCCTGGTGTGCTTGGTGGTGTTGACGAAGTGCGCAAACTCTGGATGTACGCCGGTGTCAACCGCTTCAACGACCTCGACATGATGTGCATCGGCCTTCACGGCCTTGGCGGTCCCAGCAACAACACTGCTGGTCACCAAAGCAATGGCGGGCAGATTACTGGTTTGACCGATGCCCAAGCCCGTTCACAGATGTCATTGTGGTGTATGTTTGCCAGTCCACTGGCCCTCACTTGCGACCTTCGCGAAACGCCTAAGGGCGAGGCCAATGCCAACGTACAGATGCCCAACCCGCTGATAACCGATGCCGACATCGCCACACTGACCAACACCGAGGTACTTGCCATCAACCAAGATGCCCTTGGCCAGCAGGCTGAATACATGGAGGCCCTGTCAACAGGCACAAGCAACTATTCTAACACTGGCTACGACGTTTATGTCAAGGACTTGACCAACGGCCGCATGGCAGTTTCTGTAACCAACCGTGGCACAACTGCAGTTAGCGTGCCCGACATTCAGCTTGCCTCTATCTACCTGAAGGCTGACAGCAAATACACTTGCCGTGACATCTGGGCTAACACCGAGTCTGAAATTGAAAACACACTGAGCCCGGGCACTCTCCAGCCCTGCGAAACAAAGGTATACGTACTGACCGAAAAGGCCCCCGTCACCTCACTCTCAGGTGTTAACACCTCACTCGCTTCAAAAGGCTCAACCCGCTACGACGTCTCAGGCCGCAAGGTAGCCGAGGACTACAAAGGATTGTCTATCAAAGACGGCCAAAAGACGCTTAAATAAATTATCCAACGGATAATTAGTAAAATACTTAAAATGCGAAACGACAGCGCTGCATGGCGCTGTCGTTTCGCATTTTGTTATTATTGCTGTCGGGTGAAACCCTAAAGTGCACATTACTCAAGTTTCGGATTTAGCAAGTGCGGGCTGAAAGCCCAATGGAGCACATAGCCCGGGGCAAGCGAAGCGACACCCTGGGTATCGTGCGTTGGAGCAGTCGCGCCCTGAAAGGGCAAAAGCTTTAAGACATGGCGCAGATATTGAACAAAATATACATACGACGTTCCACTTTAAGACCGCTAAATCAGCTATCAAGCAAGAATAACAACATAAAGGGTTAAAGCTTTTGCCCTTACAGGGCGCGGAGACTCTACTATGCGGAAGCCCCAGGGTGTCGCTTCGCTTGCCCTGGGCTATGTGCTCCATTGGGCTTTCAGCCCGCCCTTGTTAAATCCAAAACTTCAGCACATTATATTTAGTCAATCTTGCGCTTCACAATGGCCGAGGCACGCTCAAGCGCCACATTAATGTTGGGACAAATGTGATCCTTGCCCAACAAGTGGCAGAAACCATTGTGCTCAAGCACACTATACACATTGGGCGTAACACCCGAAAGCACAATGTGGGTGCCCTCGCGATGGCTCATTTCACACAAGTTCTGCAGGTTGTGAATACCCGTTGAGTCGATAAACGGCACACGACGCATACGAATGATGCGCACCTTGGGGTGATCCTCCATGGCAGTCATCAATTCCTCAAACTTGTTGGCTATGCCAAAGAAATAGGGACCATTTATCTCGTACACCTCAACACCCTGCGGAATGCGCAAATGCTCCTCGTGCACCTCGGCATCAGTCTCGTCATTGGGGTCAATCTCGTCTGCTATCACCTTGATTTGGGTTGACTCGGCCATACGTTTCATAAACAGCAAGCAAGCTATGAGCAAGCCCACCTCAATGGCTATGGTGAGGTCGAAAATAACGGTAAGCAAAAAGGTGATGAACAACACTATCACATCGCTCTTGGGGTTCTTCATCAGCTGCATGAAAGTGCGCCAGCCACTCATGTTGTACGACACAATTACCAGCACACCGGCCAGACACGACATCGGGATATAAGCAGCCAAAGGCATCAGCACCAAAAAGATGACGAGCAGCACGGCAGCGTGAATAATACCTGCCACCGGTGTACGGCCACCATTGTTGATGTTGGTCATGGTGCGGGCTATGGCACCCGTACACGGTATACCACCAAACAACGGTGTGCAAAGGTTGGCCACACCCTGGCCTATGAGTTCCTGGTTTGAGTTGTGATGGTCGCCACACACACCATCGGCCACAGTGGCCGAAAGCAACGACTCAATAGCACCCAACACGGCAATGACCATGGCTGTGGGGAAAAGGCTCTTCACACTCTCCCAACTCAGGTTGGGCACCTGCAGCGAGGGAATGCTTGCCTTTATCTCGCCAAACTGGTCGCCAATGGTGAGCACCTTCATGTCGGTGTAGGTATTCAAAAAGTAAACGCCTATGGTCATTACAATAATGGCCACGAGCGAGCCGGGCACCTTCTTCGACACCTTGGGCGTAAGGGCTATTATCACGATGCTCAACACACCTATCGCAGTGGTCACCCAGTCTACTGTGTCAAAATTCTGAAAGTACACCAACCATTTCGACAGGAAGTCGCCAGGCATTTTGCCCGCAATGGTCAGGCCGAACAAGTCCTTGATTTGCGTGGTGAATATGGTCACGGCAATACCGCTCGTAAAGCCCACCACAATGGGGTACGGAATGAACTTGATGATGGTGCCAAGATGGCAAACGCCCAACAATATCAAGAAGATACCCGCCAACATAGTGGCCAGCATCAATCCCGACAAGCCCAAATTGGGGTCGCTCACAATACCGTAAATAATTACGATGAAAGCACCCGTAGGGCCACCAATCTGCACACGGCTACCGCCAAGGGCTGACACAATAAAACCGCCAATGATGGCGGTCAATATGCCCTGCGAAGGCGATACGCCCGAAGCTATACCAAAGGCTATGGCCAATGGCAGTGCCACAATACCAACAATTAAGCCGGCCATGAGGTCGGCTGCAAATTTGGCTTTGTTGTAATGCCGCAACTCGCTCAGCAAGCGCGGCGCAAAGTAAGAATTACTCATTAAAAGGAGTTAGTTATAAGTGATTTAGTAATTGTGCTGCAAAGTTAAGGATTTTGACCGAGATATTAAAATTTGTTGCAGTTCTAATGCTCGCAGTGCTCGCGTTAATGTGCTAATGTGCCAATGTGATGCTCGCTAATGTGCTAATGGACTGACGCCGTAGTGTTTACAAAAGCATCGCATCAGCAGCAAACACTACGGCGTCAGTCCATTAGCACATTGGCATATCAGCAAGCCAGCGACCAAAGCAAATATACATTAAGCCCACTCACCAGCGCCGCCAAGGCGTAAAGCAGCACGGTGGTAAAACGGCTGTTGCGATAAGCACCCATCACCTTGGCTGATGACGTGAGCCGCACTTGGGTGAACATAGTAAATGGCAACTGCATACTCAGCACGGCCTGCGACACAATAAGCGCCTTAAAGGCATCGCCAATAAAGAGCAACAACACAAAAGCACCTACAAACGATATCAATATGCCCGCACGCGAATGCACGTCCTTCACATCGTATGGCTCATTATAAATGCCCGCAAATATGGTGCCTGCCGCCATGCCACTCGTCACAGTGCTCGATATGCCAGCCAACAACAGGGCTATGGCAAACACCACGGCCGCACCACCACCAAGCATGGGGGTGAGCAGTGCACCGGCCTTGGGCAACTCGTCCACCAGGGTGCCGTGTGCAAAGAAGGTGTCTGCCGCCAGTATGATCATGGCCGAATTGATGGCCCAACCTATGGTCATAGCCAGCAGTGTGTCGTAAAACTCATATTTCAGCGCATGCTTTATTTTGTCGGCACCCGTAAGGTGTATTTGGCGACTCTGAATTACCTCTGAGTGCAAAAACAAGTTGTGTGGCATCACCACAGCCCCCAACACGCTCATCACCACCAGTATGCTGCCCTGCGGCAACGATGGCACTACCATGGCCTCGGCCACTTGGCCCCAATGTGTGTCGGTCAGGGTAAGTTCGTACAGAAACGAGAAACCTATGAGCGACACAAAGGCTATGATGCCGCGCTCCACCCGCTTGTACGAATTGGTGAGCAGCAGCACGCCGCAAGTGAGCGTGGCTATGGCGGCCCCCACAATGAGGGGCAGGCCGAAGAGCATTTGCAGCGCAATGGCCGCGCCCAATATTTCGGCCAACGAGGTTGACACCGAAGCCCCCATGGCGCTCCACAGCACGGGGCGGCTCACCCACCGGGGCAGGTGGCGTGTGGTGGCCTCGCTCAAGCACTGCCCCGTCACAATGCCCAAGTGTGCCACGTTATGCTGCAACACTATGAGCATGATGGTGGACAACGTAACCACCCATAGCAGCGCATAGCCAAATTGCGAACCGGCTGCAAAGTTCGACGCCCAGTTGCCGGGGTCGATAAAGCCCACCGTCACAAGCAGTCCGGGACCGATGTGACGCAGTATGTCAAGCCCGCCACGCAACGACCCCTCGCGCATGGCCCAATGCGTACGCCAATGGTGTATGATATCTTTCAGCATAATGATAGTAATAATTGGTTGGAGATATTGGTTGGCAAAAATACCCACACAAGTTGTGAATACAAAAATAGTATTTTATGCACAAGCCAAGGCTGTGCGACAGCCAAAATACCCCCTTTTGGGTATGCCTTAATTACACAATGCGGGACGCGTCGCGCCCATTAGCGGTAGCGTTTGGTGGCTGCGTTTGCTGGTAGTGCTTTGTGGTTGCGTTTGGTGCTTGAAGAAACGCAAGCACTAATGGGGGCGACGCGTCTCGCGTCGGGAAAAGAGGCAGCTATTATTTAGTAGCGTTCGTATTTTCCTCCTTTCTCTATCCCGACGCGGGACGCATCGCCCCCATTAGAGCTTGCGCTTTGTGGTAACGCTTTGTGGTAGCGTTTGGTACTTGAAGAAACGCAAACACTAATGGGGGCGACGCGTCTCGAGGCTGCTGATAAAATAGCGGTTTATAGAGTTAAGTATTCCTTTTCGAGCCTA
>ERZ1023666.28-NODE-28-length-72614-cov-13.037004_pt1 | contig 72614 bp, 43 predicted proteins | sample MGYA00380341_ERZ1023666 | MGnify/ENA primary metagenome ERZ1023666 (study PRJEB33179, sample SAMN07448983) | human gut metagenome | biome: Human-gut; feature: Human associated habitat; material: Faeces | host: Homo sapiens | place: India: Bhopal | collected...
GTTTATGAGAAAAATCAGAAACTTTTTATGCTTTTTTATATGTTCTTTCCATCTTAATACCCCAGTTCGGGATAACAGAACGTCTTCTTCAATAAATGCTGTGTGAAAATTCCTTTTCACCACGCCTTTAGGAGTGAGTTACAACAGAGAAATGAAATGAGTGGATTTGCCCTTAGAACAATGAACGTTGCTTGGTGTCTTCGATGCAGTATCCTTGCAATGCCTTTGGCTTGTTGTCAAACTGTCATTGCACGCAAGGTGGAGCTTAAAGCCATGGCTGCGTTCCCACCTTTTTCAATGTTATTTACATCAAACATCTTTGCCCAACGTTTTCAGGAGTTGATGGTTGGCATCGGCAAGTTGTGGGTCGAAGAGGCTCTTTATGTAGATCATGGTGGTGGAGGTGCTGGTGTGTCCCAAAGCCTTGGAGATAAGTCGTACATCGAGGTCGTGCTGATAGGCAATGCTCGCCCAAGTGTGTCTCACCACATAGGAGGAAAGGGGCTGGCTGGCAGAGATGCGCTTCGACAGACACGACAGGTTGTAGTTGTAGCGACGAAGCTGGTTTTGGTATTGCCCATGTGCCAATACTGCATCGGGAGAATTGATGATGGGAAAAACATACGGAGTATTGCTGTAAGCCTCATACTTTCTGATAATTTCGCTCATACACGGTTCTATCGCCACCACTATCTCCTGACCAGTTTTGTGGCGGGCATAGTGAAATCTTCCGTCTCTGATTTGTTCCTTTCGCAGATAGGCAATATCTACGAAAGGCATTCCCATGGCATAAAAACTGAAGAGGAATATGTCGCGGGCAAAAGCAAGCGATGGCTTGTCTTCGAGATTGAGGTGGCTCAGCCGCAGGATGTCCTCTTCTTGTGCACTGCGCTTGCGAGTATGTTCCTTCCCGGTGAACACTTTGCGGAAAGGTTGCGTGTCGGCAGTCATCTGCAAGGCTACACCTCTATTATATAAGGTACGCAAGGAACGCATGTAGCACGAAATGGTGTTCATGCACAATCCCCGGTCTATGAGCCATCGTTGATAACGTTCCATTTCTTGCGGCAAAATGTCTGCCATTGTCCAGTCGTCTCTTTGCCAGAAAAGGGTCAGCGAGTTGGCTGCGGTGCGATAGTTGGCTGCGGTCTTGTAGCACTTTCGTGCCTCGGCGCTCTCTACCTCCTTACTGATGAAGTTCCAAGCAGGCTGTGCTTTGGAATTTGTTTTGTTCTCTGCACGATGCTTTCTACCTGGCAGGTGAAAGCCAAATTCTAACTTAAAATATACCATACTATAAAATCTTTTAGGGTTTATCTTGTGTCACTCACCTTTTACCGCTTCAGAAGTTGGCGGAGTTAAAGGAAGTGATCGTTTCCTCCGGTCGTTTGGGAAGTTAAGGGACAACAGCAATGGAAGGAATGATTAATGGTTAATGTTGTGTCCACAAAAGCTGTTGTCTTAACTCCTTAACTCCTTTAACTTCCCCATTGGCAAGAGTTAAGTAGCATCGTTTTTTCCACCTCGGGGCACGAGGTGGATACAAAGATATGAGAAAAGAATAAACTTTATACATTCATTTTAAAAAAAAGAGAGAGATTTATGGAAAAAAGACTCATGACGTTTATCGCCTGCCTGTTCCTTAGCATAGGAATGGCTTTGGCACAAACTCAAGTTTCCGGAACGGTCACCTCTTCCGAAGATGGCTCGCCAGTTATCGGCGCCAGCATCAAGGTGGTAGGCACCAATACCGGTACTGTTACCAACATCGATGGTAACTTCTCACTGAACGTATCAGCCAACGCGAAGTTGGAGGTATCGTACATCGGCATGGTCACTAAGACCGTCAAGGCCGCAAAGAACATGAAGATTGTATTGGATCCGGACAACCATTCTTTGGATGAGGTAATGGTTGTTGCTTATGGTACAGCCAAGAAGAGCGCCTTCACAGGTTCGGCAGCTGTAGTAGGTTCTGAGGAACTTTCCAAGAAGGTTACCACTAACGTAGCTGATGCTTTGGTTGGTTCTGTATCTGGTTTGCAGATGCGTGGTAGCTCTGGTCAGCCAGGTGCAAGCCAGGGTAGCATCAACATTCGTGGTATCGCTTCTATGTATGCTGCTACAGACCCATTGGTAATTGTCGATGGCGCTCCTTATTCTGCAAGTCTTTCTAATATTCCTACCGACGATATCGAGTCGGTTACTGTATTGAAGGATGCTGCCTCTGCTGCTCTTTATGGTGCACGTGGTGCTGCTGGTGTTATCATTGTTACAACCAAGAAAGGTGCTAACAAGGAAGGAAAAATCAACGTAGATATGAAGTGGGGTGTTAACTCTCGTGCCGTTCCAGAGTACGATGTTATCACAGACCCAGGTCAGTATTACGAGGCAGTATACTCAGAGTACTACAATAAATATTATTATGGTAACGGCATGAGTGCCAATGCTGCAAATGTGAAGGCAAACAAAGATATGTTAACCAAGTTGGCCTATAATGTATATTCTTATCCTACTGGTGAGCAACTCATAGGCTTGGATGGCAAGTTGAACCCTAATGCGACATTGGGTCGTATGGTAACAGCTGCCAATGGCCAGTCTTATTATTTGACACCTGATGACTGGAGCGACGCAGTGTTCCAGAACTCTTTGCGTCAGGAGTACAACGTAAATGCAAGTGGTGGTACAGAACGATCTTCTTACTATGCCAGCTTAGGTTACCTGAATGATGAGGGTATCATTAAAAATTCAAGTTTCGAACGTATCACTGCTCGATTGAAGGCTGACTATCAGATCAAGAAGTGGTTAAAGTTGGGAGCTAACATTGCATTTGTAAACTCTACACAGGATGCCAATGCCAACTTAGGTACCAGCTTGAGTTTCACATCCAGCATGGCTCCTATTTTCCCATTGTATCTGCGTCAGAAAGATGAGAATGGCAATATCTTTATTCCAACAGATGAGAGAGGATTGCCTTTGTATGATTTGGGTAGCTCAACATTAGGTGTCAACCGACCATTCCTCAACAATACCAACCCTGTTGCTTCCAACAACTACGACAAGAGTCAGACCAAGGGTCATCAGTTGAATGGTACATTTACTGCAGACTTCCAGATTACAGACTTCTTAAAGGCCAACTTGACCAGTACCATTATTTGGGGACAGAGCAACTCGACAGCCTATGCCAACCCATTCTTTGGCGCAAAAACTGTAGTGAAAGGTGAACTTGGTAAGGCTTCTTCAGAAAGCTGGCGTCAGAATCATGTTCAGACCCTTACCTATTTCGACAACTTTGGTAAGCATAACGTAACCTTGATGCTTGGTCACGAATATTACAAGATTAACACTACCTATCTTTCAGCTACAGCTGCAGGTGGTTTCTCTCCAAGTATTCTGCAGATTAGTGCTTTTGCTAAGAAGAAAGACAGTAGCGGTTATGAAAGTGGATACAACGTAGAAGGTTACTTCGGTAATGCGCAGTACAATTATGACAACAAGTACTTCGGCTCTTTCTCTTATCGTCGTGATGCATCTTCACGCTTTGCCAAAGAGAACCGTTGGGGTAGCTTCTGGTCGGTAGGTGCAGCTTGGCTTATTAACAAGGAGGCATGGTTTAATGCACCTTGGGTAGACGAGTTGAAGCTGAAGGCTTCTATCGGTCAGCAGGGTAACGACAATATTAAAAACTGGGCTTACACTGACCTTTATACCTTGACGCAGGTATCAGATACCGAAATGTCGGCATCTTTTGCTCGTTTGGGTAACAAGAATATTACTTGGGAAACCACTACCAACTTCAATATTGGTACGGAGTTCAGTTTCTTCAAGGGCAGACTGAGTGGTAGTTTCGACTTCTATACCAAGAAGACTACCGACTTGCTCTTCTGGCTGAATGTTCCTGAGTCACAGGGTACTCGTGGTTACTACAACAATGTAGGTGACATTCGCAACACTGGTGTTGAGTTGACTTTGACAGGTCACATTTTCCGCACTAAGGATTTCGACTGGTCAATTACAGCCAACTTGGCACATAACAAGACAAAGATCTTGAAGCTCGACTCAAGTAAAAAGAACCAGTATGGCGGTTTCTATCAGTCAAGTGCTATGGATTATACCTTGTATTGGTATAAAGAGGGAGGTCCTCTTTATAATGGTTACCTTCACAAGTATGCTGGTGTAAACGAAAAGGGCGAAGCCCTCTATTGGGTAGATGAAGATGTTGCAGAAAATGAGATTACCGGACATCCTGGTAAGAAGTTGTCTTATACTACTACAAACGCTTCCAAGGCCAGTATGTACGAAACAGGTTCTCTGCTTCCTAAGGTTTCAGGTGGTTTGAGCACGACAGTTTCTTATAAGGGCTTTGATGCTTCGCTTAGCTTCGATTTCCAGATTGGCGGTAAGGTGTACGATATGAAGTATGCTAGTTTGATGAGTCCTATGACAGAAAACTCCTCTGGTGGTGCTGCCATCCACAAGGACTATCTCAAGTCTTGGAGTACAAACAACACTTCCAGCAATTTGCCTCGCTGGCAGTTTGGTGATGACAACGGTCAGGTATCTGATCGTTTCCTCACCAATGCAGGTTACTTCAACTTCCAGTCATTCACATTGGGTTACACTCTTCCCAAGAATCTGGTACCTTACTTCTCTAAGATCAGAGTTTACTGCTCCGGAGAGAACTTAGGCTTCATCTCAGCTCGCAAGGGTCTGGACCCACGCTTTTCTTATGATGGCGTGACTGGCACAAGTTACTCACCTACACGTAATATCTCTGGTGGTATTCAATTGACGTTCTAACAACATTAAATGACGAAACAATGATGAAAATAAATAAAACAACATGGGCTGCCCTTGCTTTGGCTGTAACTTCGTTCACCAGTTGTATCGAAGAAATTGACCCACAGAGTAGCACTGTCACCGTCGGTCAGGTTTCCACTGCACCTAACTCGTTCAACAAATTCGTTTCTGCCATCACGGCAGATATCAATGGACGTGCATGTTATGGTGGAGATCCTGGCGACTTCAATTGTGATTTCGGTTATCCTTCACAGATGATTCAGCGCGATTTGATGGGTCAGGATATGGCTTTTCCTTCACAGCATAGTGGTTTTAGTTGGTTCACCGTTTGGTATAATTATTTCGATGTATTGACCCCATCATATGCGGCATGTCAGATTCCATGGACTGTTTATTATGCGTGGATAAAGAACTGCAACCTTGTTATCAAGATGGGTGCAGCCAATCCTTCTGCAGACCACAAGACTGGTGTGGGTATCGCATATGCCATGCGTGCTTTCTTCTATGAGGATATGGCTCAGATGTATGCCAACGAGACCTATACCAAAAATCCTCAGGCAGAGACCGTTCCTATCGTTTCTGATGACGAGAGTATTGATATGAACAACAATCCTCGAGCTACCAACGAAAAGATGTGGGACTTCATCATCTCCGACCTCGACAAGGCTGAGGAATACCTTGCAGGATACCAGCGTCCCGACAAGACCACTCCCGATGTATCTGTGGTTTATGGTCTGAAGGCACGTGCCTATCTTGTCATGGGCAAGTGGGACAAGGCTGAAGAATATGCCAAGAAGGCTCAGGAGGGTTACTCTGTCATGACAGCAGCAGAGTACACTGACCGCGATAAAGGCTTCAATACGCCTAACGAGGCTTGGATGTTCTGCGTAACATATAAGGACACCGACCCATGTATTAAACTCAACGACGGTGATACTTCATGGGGCTCGCAGATGACTCTTGAGATTGATCCTGTAAATTCACAGTGTGGCTATGCTGCCAACTATGGTGATGCTAAGTTGATAGACCGTCATCTTTACGAAACAATGCCTGCTACCGACTGTCGTAAGAAGTGCTTCGTAGACTTCTCTACCAACGATATGGAAGGTGAAGAGCTGACTAATAAGTTGAAGGAATATTCAGATTATCCTTCTTGGTTGATAAAGTCTGCCTCTGCTGCCAGTTGGCCGGGTACAGGTGGACTTTGTTTGAAGTTCCGTGCTGCCAATGGTGCAGAAGGACATGCCAATCAGCATTTAGGATTCCTCCAGTCAGTGCCTTTGATGCGTGTTGAGGAAATGAAGCTTATTGAGGCTGAGGCTGCCGGTATGCAGGATGAGGCACGTGGTAAGCAGCTCCTTGAAGCTTTTGCCAAGACTCGTGATCCGCAATATGTATACGGAAAGCATGTCAACGATAAGTATGGCAACAGCAGTAACTCAGGCTTCCAGAACGAGATATGGTGGCAGCGTCGTGTAGAACTTTGGGGTGAAGGCTTTGCTACTCTCGATATCAAGCGTCTGAACAAGGGTGTCATTCGTAGCTATGCTGGTACCAATCATACCGAGGGTTATCGTTGGAACACTACAACCGTACCACAGTGGATGACACTGATGATCGTAGAGAGTGAGGGTGCATACAATGCTGCTTGTACTCAGAACCCGATGGTAACAACTCCTACAAGCGACTCAGAAGAGTATGCATGGTAAAACATTAGTTTAACAGATAAAAGAAAAGAAAATGAAAAAATATATTTATGGACTGTTCTTTGCCCTCGTTTCGGTAGCTATGTTTACCGCCTGCTCTGAGGATGAAGGTTCCGACATCGGTTCTGACAGCCAAGCTAAAGCAACTCTTTATCAGTACACAGCCACAGAGCCTAATGATGCTGATATTGATACGCAGATTCGTATCGCTACCAACAGCGCTACACAGAGTGCTTATCTGCTGGTAGAGAAAACTGCTGATTATGAAAGTCGCCTTACTCAATTAGGCGAGGAAGGCTATAAGGACTATGTGGTTGAGAATGGTGAGAAGATTGAAGGCGCAGAAGGTGCTGCCAATATTGACAAGACCATCAAGAATCTTAGTGGTGACAACACTATAGCCGTGGTAGCTGTAGGTGGTGGAAAGTCTTTGGCTACAGTACAGTTTACTGCCAACAGCTGGACTACAGTAGCCGAGGGTACTTACAATTTCAATGGTGCCGGTGCTCAGTTGTTTGGCGCTTCCAAGGCTGCCACCTTGCAGGTAAATGATGCCAATCCGAAACTCTTCCGCTTCAAGAACTTCTGGGGAACAGGTAAGCACATGACCTTTAATCTTACAGATAATAAGGGAACAGACCAAAATGGACTTACCATCACCCAGCTTGTAGTTCCTGAGCAGGCTACTCCATATCCTTATGGTGAGTACGGATTAATCTATTATGCAGATGGCCTTACTCGCCAATCGGTAAACTCACCCAGCTTCATGTACGATGACTATTACTGCAAGATTTTAATGCAGTGGTATGTAAGTGTAAGTAACTTGGGGCAGATCTCAGGTTACGATACATTCGAGCCCAACGAGTAAACAAAATGTTTATTATATTCTATAGAGAATGGCGAAGCCACAAGTGCTTCGCCATTCTTGTTTAGAGTCAGTTTTACCCCCCAAAAAATTATATAATATGAGAAAGACTCTTACACTTTTTATAGCTTCTCTGCTCGCTCTGCCAAGTTTCGCTGAAGACCGAAGCGAACAGGAAATGCAGACAATAGCACTGCAGGCTCTCTGCTCCTCAAATCTTCAGGCAGCTGGAGCCAAGAAGGCAGCAGCCAATATTGCCGTTGAGAAATATCAGTCATTAGATATGGTCAATGTCTATGGAATCAAGGGCAAAGGGGTGGTGTTCATCAGTAAAGACGACGACATAGAGCCTGTGCTTGGAATTTCTGATGAAGACTTTGATGTAAATAATATGCCTTGTGGCATGAAGTGGTGGCTGAATACTGCCAACAAATCACTTGAAAGGATGAAAGCCAAAGGTATTACTTATAGTGCTAACCCAATGGCTGCGAGTGGACGCCCCACCTATTTTATCAAGACCTATTGGAATCAGGGAACTCCTTTCAACAATCTTTGCCCTCAGATTAATGGCAGCGCCGCCCCTACGGGTTGTATAGCTACAGCTATGGCACAGATTATGAAGCACTATCAATATCCTGCTACAAGTAAGGGTACAGGCATATATTCCGTAACTACGTATAAAGATAAAAATGACAAAGAGGGCACCACTAAGTGGTATAAGCGAGAACTGGGACATACTTATCAATGGACAGCTATGCTGTCGAGCTATGGAATGATGTCAGAAGACGAGAATGATGCCGTAGCCACACTGATGGCTGATGCCGGTGCTGCCAGTCAAATGAATTATCAGGCTAATAGCAGTGGTACTATAGAATGGTATGCTGCCAAGGGATTTGCCGAGAACTTCAGATATGATTCTTTGGCTATCAGTTGTCTGCAGCGCGACTTCTATACCGATGCGGAATGGATGGAAATGGTACGCAAAGAAATGGAAGCTAAACAGCCTGTTCTCTACTGCGGTAGCGATGAGATAGAAGGAGGTCATGCCTTCTTGCTCGATGGCATACAGAGCGATGGTAAAGTACATGTCAACTGGGGATGGGGAAAGTCTGGAGACGGATGGTTTGATATTGATGTTCTGAGACCTAATATCACTGGGTTTACCGGAGAGGGTTTCAACATTGGTCAGAGTATGGTTTTAGGCTTCAAGAAACAGGAGACTCCGAGCGCTGACGAAGAAAACATTTCGCGATGGGTAACTGACGGATATAGTTTTTATATCAGCAATAACGAGTTGCACGTCAAACTGACTAACGCCTATAATTACAGTCATCGCGTGTTCGAGGGTAGATTAGACATCGTGCTACAAGGCATGGGTGACAATAATAGTAAACTCTATACCGATCCGATTTTCGAGACGGATACAGAAACACCTTATGTCGGTATGTTGAGTGGTTTTAATTACGGTGACAAAGATCATCCTGAAGTTGACTACAATCTGAGTCAGGAGCCTGAGTTGAAAAATATTTCTGCAGGAACTTATAAACTGTTTCTTGGTTCTAAGTCGACCAAAGAAAGTTCTTATCAATGCTTACGTGGCGTAGGTGGCACCATCATGTACACACTTACCGTTGCTGCCGATGGCACGATGACATTAGCACAGGATGGCACTTCTGCTATCTCTGCCGTTGCTGTTAAGCACAACATCTCTGCTCCTTACACCTATATATATAATATGCAAGGTCAGGAGGTGTATAAGTCGAAGACACAGGACTTCTGTCTTGATGATGTTCCTGCTCATGGCGTATTGATTGTGAAGCAAGGCGACACAACAAGAAAGGTTGTGAAGTAAAACACTCTTCTATTATTCATCATTCATTAAATACATTGCCCACCCATGGTTACTTACCGTACCAAGGGTGGGCAATATTTATTTGTGTCAAGAGAAACGAATACTCCTCTTCGTTGTTTAAAATTTTAGGCACATGTGCCAGTTTTTTTAAATACAAAGATATCCTTTTATACTTTAACTGCAAAAAAAATTAAATAATATTATGAAATTAAATGAAGAGGAGATATATAATGCCCACCCATGGTTACTTACCATACCAAGGGTGGGCATTTCTCTTTATCTTCCTCACTCTCAAACATTTTCCCGTAAATTTCTTGCATCTTTCGGAAGAAAAGTGTAATTTTGCATAAGATTAGCTGCGCTCGGCAATTTGAAAGCAAGCTTTCATTGCGCTCACTGGCATAATCTTTGCAATCGAGAAAAGAAGAATCATAAAAACAAGGAGGTTAAGTATGGACAACAAGAATATTTCATCAGAAGCATTTCTCTCCAATGATGGAGATATGACTTCTTTTAGATATGGCAATAGTAATATCCGATTTCGTACTCCAAAACGCCTCAAACGATTCACAGAGGTTAAGGAATGGGATAATGGATATATTGTTGTCATGGCTGATTATGAGGGCATTGGTGAAACAGAAGAGTATATTGACCTTTTGCCCATATTGAAGAATCTATATATAAATCCTACGACATTTCTCAAACCAATCAAGTCAGTTAAAATAGATTATCATGAAGGAAGAAGAAATTAAAGCCGTAGCTGAAAAAGCAATAATGATTGTTTGCGGATATGCATTTTCGCAAAGTGAAGAAGGCTTTATACGTGTAGTATATCTACACCCGCCATATCATGCTCTTGTGATGACAAGAGAGGGTGATGTAATAGAAACCAATATGGATGATATTGAAATCAGCATTGTTCAAAAGTATTGGAAACGAAACAAGAATTTAATGGAACAAACTTATGCCTAAATATTACGATTTTATGATATGTGGGTATTACCTATATTTTACTTCACATTGTATAGTAGAAGCTATGCATGTACATGCGAGTGACCGACACTTAACGGAATCTGGCTCAGCCAAGTTGTTTGTTTTAGGAAATGGTAATACAGTCGTAAAAGAGCAGGGTGTTCTGACCAATAAAGAAATGAGAATAATTCGTGAATTCATTAAAGACAACTATCAAGAAATGTTCTTGAAATGGTCGGAAATGAGCAATAATGGATTTTATCGTGGAGAACATTAATATAAGAAGGTTGATATGAGCAAGTGCTTTTCACATAATATTAGCTGCGCTCGGCAATACCTATAATGCCCACCCATGGTTACTTACCGTACCAAGGGTGGGCATTATTGTTTTTTCATCATTACTTTTCCCTAAGGAATATCGCTGAACAAATCATCGGATGATGACTTTACGTACTTCGCCATTGGCGTAACGTACGATGCAGACTCCAGGGCGAGGACCATTGAGGCGAGTTCCATTGAGCGAGTAATAAGCCACGATGCCATTCTCTTCGCCCGCCACGATGTCATGAATGCCAGAGTCGATGGTTGGGTCTACTACCTTCACCTCATCAAGGAAGAAACACTTCTTGTCGGCCTTGAAGGTAACCTTTACTGTGCCAGTAGCTGTGATGTTGACACCAAACTGTTTCCAGGAGCCTCTCGGAATCGTAACGATAGTCTTCGACAACGTGCCATTGTTGACAGAAAGCGTCAGGGAGGTGGCATCATTAGTGCCGTCCCACCCTCCTGCCTTGAATGACAGATAAGCCGAGCCATTGACGGAAAAGGCAGGAGTCGTGATCACACCAGCCGTACTGCTGTTGCCCAATCGTACACATTGATTGCCAGAAAAGATCTTATTAGAACTGGTCCAGCCATTATTGTCGAACTCCATACTGAGAGCTTCAGACCCAGCTACTCCATTGCCACTCCACTTACTATCATTGCCTCCCGTTCCTCCACACTTATCGAACGACTCGTAGAGCAAGACTGAGCCAGATGGTGTGACAGGAGTATCGGGATCGGTACCGCCACTACTGCGGTCTGCCTTGCTGAAGGTGAGCGAGGCTGTTCCGTCAGATGCCACACTGATATCCGTGATGTCGATGTGCATATACTTGGTGCCATCGCTATTCTTATTATATAAGGTGGCAGCAGGATTGGACTCGGCGGTAAGACTATTTTTGGTGTTATAAGGATAAAGATCGGAAGCTACGCCATAATCTGACGTAGAACGTCCTGCACGGAAGATGGTCAAACGCTGATGATCGTTATAATAAACATTTTTATTTTCATCATAGTAATTCCCCTTTGTATTGGGCATATTATTCCACCAAATATAGGCATCATAGTCCACATGAGTAATCATCACACCGTCAGAAGGCAGATAAGCATCCCAGCCTGTCTTTTGTCGGTTCTCGATGATGTAATATTCGTCCTCGTGCGCCTTGTTTTTCAGCACATAGGCACCGCCACCCTCGCTGATGGCTTTCAGTCCTGTGACGTTGAGGGCTTCATCTATATGGGTAACATCCTGATATGTCAACCAGCCACACTCATGCTTCTCGTAAGCCGAATAACCTGCAGGACATTTGCCGTCACCATTATAATTACCTGCACACATCAAGTCGTAGTCGCCCATACCAAACCATCCTGAATAGCTGGTATCATAAAAGTCAGGGAATCCCATGCAATGGGAGAACTCATGACAGAAAGTACCAATACCATCGAGTTTGCCACGACCATTCAGCTCTGCACTGCAGGCATAAGTATCCACAGTGACGCCACTAAGGGAAAGCGACTTACCATAATCGGATGCAGAAAGAGCAAACTCGTGTGGCCATATCGTAGATACAGCACCGCCATCAGCCTCTCCCTTTCCAGCATAAAGCACAAATACCTGATCTACTTCGCCATCGCCGTCCCAGTCGTATTTGGAGAAATCGACGCCTTGAGTGGCTGCCCACTGACAAGCCTCAGCTACCATCTCGCCGGCATGAAGGTCGTCGCCAGTATAAGCATCATTTCCTCCATAATAGGAACATGGGTTCTTCAGAGGACAAATACCTACGACATCAAAGTCGAGTTCGAACTGTCCTGCACTCTGCGCCTTGAAGTAATCTTTCACACTGCCTTTGAATCCATTGTCGGTATAGTTCTCAGCATTGGCTATCTTGTTGTACAAAGCACGGTCGTGACCACTCTGAAACTTGGAGTCGGTAAACTGTGCCAAGATGATCAGTCCCTTCTTCGTGCCTTGGAAAATATTAGTAACATCAGCCTTTCGCCTCACTGCGCGACGGTTGTTGGCCTTGGCTCTCCGTGCCACAGCCTTGCGACGAGAATTCGAGAATTGGCTATCAGAATAAACCTGATAAGTTGCTGAAGCAGCATCATAGAGATAACGTGTTCCGTCCGCACTCTGGTAATAGTGCATGAACTCATCGCCAACCAACTGTACCTTGACCTGTGTACCATCAGTAAGCGAAATGGTGCGCCAGACTCCTGGCTTGGCGGGTACTGCCATTGCCGATAAGACAACAAAGAGCACAACCCATAGTGTAAACCATCTTTTCATCGTAAGTCTTTTCGTTGTGTTATAGTAATTGAATGTTATAGAACTTCAGCAAGTTCAGAAGTTATAGAATTTGTGTAACCATCCATTAAGTGACGCAAATTTACACATTTTATTTTCACCCCACAAGATTTTCTGCATAATTCTTGAAAAAAACTATCGACTTTTCGCTAATGAGGAAGTTATCTTTCCCCAAAAAGACACTACATAGAAATGTGGGATAGAAAGAAAAAAGTCCCGCATCATAAACATGACACGGGACTTTTGGATGGATTATCCTATCCTACAGAGAACCCCAAAGGCTCTCTGATGGATAGATGAAAGAATTTACTTGAGTGCGAACTTAATGGCAGAAACCTTACCATCGATGTCGGCTACGAGGTGATAAACACCTGCTATAGAGCCAGACAGGTTAAGGCTAACCTTATCGCCTGCATGTACAGGAGCGGCTATCTGCTGAGCCATCAGCTGACCGGCATTGCTGTAAACACGGAGCACGGCCTTGTCGGCATTGACATGGAGAGTAACCTCACCATTCTCGTTGACCGTTACATCACCCTTGTTGCTGCCATCGACCTCAACACCGTCGATGCCTGTGGTCTCTGATACGGTCAGAGAGATGACACCAGTAGAAGAAGCACCGTTGGCATCGGTAGCCACTACGTTGATGTGGGTCTTACCTGCTGCCTTGCCAGCCACGATGAATCCATCCTCCGACTTGAAGACAGTAGCTACAGATGCATCCTCAACAGAAGCTGTGTAGGTCATCTTGTCGCCATCCACATCCTTGAAGAGCTCAGCGAAGTTGTACTGACCAGAGGTCTCGCCAACCTTCATAGCCAACTCTGTGGCACCTACGTACTCAGGAGCACGGTTGGTATGCTCTACATTGTAGTTGACAATAGCTGAGCTTACATTGCCAGACTCGTCCTTGGCATTAACAGCGAAAGAATGCTTTCCTGCAGTACCATAATCAGGAGCAAGAACGACACGGAGTTTCAAGCTGCCGCCAGCCTCAACAGAATAAGTACCATTGCTTTCAGAAATACCTTCCTGAGTGCCGTCCTCATTCTCATAACTCTCAACAGCAGCGATACCGTCAGCATCGTTCAAGCTTACGGTGAAAGCCTCACCCTCAGCATCAGCAACTGTTACATCAACAGCTGCCTTGCTTGCCTCAGGAACAGTGGTCTCACCTTCAGGAGCGGTGATGGTAGGAGCAGCATTCTTGTCGAGATAGATGTGATAGTTGTAGAGCTTGTTCATAGGATCATTGCTCTTCACTACGAGAGTAGCCTTATTGTTCTTAGAGAAGTAAGCGCTCTTGGCATTCACCTCAAACTGTACAGGAATAGCCTCGCCAGGAGCAATCTCACCTTCCTTCTTCTCGTTGAGCAACTTAATCCATGGCTCACCCTTCTCCTTCTCGATACAAGTCATGAAGTAACCGAAGGCACCATAGCTGTAAGCATTGTCGTAGAGTGTCTCGATGTCAACCCAGCCACCCAATGACTTCAAGTGTGCCATGTAGCGATTGGTCTCCATATCGCCATCCTTGGTAGCCATCATGGCTGATGACTTGTAGCCGGCAGGATACTTCAATACGACATAGAAGGTATCAGCAGGATTGATGTAGATAGGGTTGTCAAACTCCAACATACGTGCAGCACCCTGGTAGCTGCCATCATCACGAGGTTCTTCCTTGTCAATATGAATCTTGCCATGACCGATGGTCTTCTCGGTAGCAGTAACATCATTGCCCAGAATAACAGAAGCCTCGATGTCCACATTCTCCAAGTCGCCTACAGTACCGACGAAATAGAGATGGGTAAGATTGAAACCTTCTGCAGGAGCCTCATAGCGAGTTGCTGCATAGAAGTTCTCATCCAGAGCTGTAGCACCCGTACCCATCAGGGCAGCCTGAGCATTTTTTACAGGGTTGAGTACTGGATAATAGAGCGCATTGCCCTCATAGCCTGTAGGCAAGTCGTAGATGAACTTCTGATCGTCCTTCACCTTCTTCAAGCCAAGAGCCTTCACCATGCCCTTCTTGCCGGAAATCTTCTCTACACAGGTAGCCACGAAATTCTTGGCTGCATCCTGTGAAGGATAAGAGATGACGTTATAGGCAGGAGCAGGATCGTTGCCGTCCTCATACTCATTGCCTGCATCACGACCAGATGGATCGAGACTCAATGAGTAAGTAAGCTTATACTTGCCATCGTTCATCAGATTGACGGTAGAAGTGCCCTTATAGTCAGAAGCCACATTTTCAATATGCAACTCCTCTGGATCGAATGACAAGACAGGAGCCTCTGTGATATTCAGCTTGATGAGAGAGGTGTGTGTCTCCTCATTCAAGCCCTCTACTGTAAATACGAGAGGGAAATCCTTCTTATGTACCTCATAAACATTATAAGGAGCGATTCTGAACTTCACGGTGTCGGTACCTACCACGATAGGTTCCATCATACCGCTCTTGTATGGAATCCATGCCTTGGCTGTAGCATCGTCAGAGAGAGCCAATGGACCTGGGTCGATACCGTCGTCACCGCCATTGTTGCTTTGTGCAGCATAGACCTCAAGTTCACCTTCTGGAGCAGAAGGCTCCTCAACATCAGGGTCATCAGACTCCGAGCCAGTAAACATCTCAGAAGCAACGTCTGTGATAGTGAATGCCTTGGTTCCCTTATTGACTACATAGAATTCATAGTATGAAGGATCCATTGCGTTCTCATCTACAGGCTGCTCAACATTGATTATCTCTGGGAACTCAGCCTGAGCCTCACCAGTGATATTCAGCGTAACAGGAATCTTGACGTTTGGCTTAGAAGGATCGTTGGTGGTAACGTTCAACTCATAGTCGTAAGTATCAGCCAACTGGTTAGCCTTCAACTCAACCGGCATTTCAACCTGTTCACCTGGAGCCACAACATAGTTCTTATAAGGAGTAAACTCAACGGTATTGCCGTCGGTGATATACATATCGGAAGGAGTAATACCGCGGGTACCGGAATGATCCATGATACCACAGAGTCCGAATACGCCCAACTGGAATCCATCAGGATCTACATTGTACTGGAACTTGAAGGAACCGTCCTTGCGGAGAATCACCTCGAAGTTCATACCCTGCATCATCGTATTGCCATAGTTCTTATAGCTTACGATCACCTCATCATCCTTTGCCTTGTAATATACACCATCAGAAGATGGAGTGTTCATAGAGTGGTTACCCCAGAATGGGCAGATGATGTTGGTATAGAAGGTTTCTGTTGTTGGCAGACTTGCTGGTGGCTCAGGGAACTGCTTGTAATCCTCTACCGGTGCATCGAAAGATACGAAACCAGTATTGTAGATATACATCTCCTTGTACTTCTTGCCATAGAATGGGAACTCGAATGGAAGTTCCACCTTCTTGAAGTCTGTCTTATCAATATAGTATGCATAAGGCATGTGCTCAGTATAGTCGTTGGTGATGTCTACCCACTTGTAAGGTATATCGAAGCCATCGAGCTTAGACTTGAACACATAGTCTACAGTAGACTTATCAGTAGCCTCCTGGTCGGAAGCTGTATACCAAGAAGCAGGCTCAGCAGAGAACGTAAGGTTCTCATCGCCCTCGTTGGTTACCTGGATTGTCTTTTCTACGTTGGTACCATAAGGAGTTTCAACCTCCAGGCTCTCTGGATTACTCTTCCAGGTAGGATTACCAATCACCTCAGCCTTCAATGGTATTTCCTTGGTTGTACCATCCTGATAGGTGATGACGAGGACATCCTCTACAGCACCCTTCTCGGTGGTAGGCAATGTCACTACGATATCCTTGCCCTGACCTGCAGGAACAGAGAATGCCGCATTCATATCTTCAGCGAGAGTAAACTTGCCGTTCTTGACAGTTACACTTGTCACGTTGAGAGCATCCTTACCGTTGTTGCTCAACAATACGGTGCGCTGCTGGGCAGAAGTACGGAATACCCTACCGAAATCTACGCTGGTAGAATCGAGAGCAGCCTCAGCCTTCAGGTTGTCGCCAACGATGTTGGCAGTCAACTTGACAGAAGCACTTGGGTTGATTGGGTCGTTGGTGATAACGGTGAGATAGTTGGTCAGAGGTCCTGCCACCAATTCATCGTTGGCTGCCAATGTTACCTTGATTTCCTTGCTTTCACCATTGCCTACATAGCCATCAGTGCTTGACAGGCTCTTGATCATAGACTTGGCAGGAGCCACAATCTTGATGGCGCTGCCTGTCTGGATATCATAATAAGGAGCATCCAGACCACCATTGCTCTCCTGTACCTTTTTGGCATCAACAAATATACAAGGGTCGGCAGCAGCAATATCGCTGACACCTACGAAGTTGTGACCACCAGAGCCGAATACGCCTGCTGGATTATAATCATCGTAGTAAACCTCTACACTTCCGTCAGGGCAAAGAGCCATGTGGAAGCTGATGGTTGTGGTCTCGCCGGCACCATTGGTTGCAGGAGTTACCACATCCTTGAACTTGATATAGAGTTTACCGTTCTTATGACCATAGGTAATCTTGCTGTTGGCACCCATGTCCATCCAGCCAGAGTTGGTATAAGCCGAAATATAGCCCAATCCCTGTACACAATCGCCGGTAGGAACCATACAAGAGATACGGCCATCCGCCTGCTGCATGGAGACACCACCATAAGAAGATACGTAAATCTGCTCGTAGTCCTTGCCATAGAATGGGAACTTGAAGCCCACCTTGATGGGACCCGACTGCCAGTTGTCGTTGGTGAACTGAGAGGTGATATCCTTCTCATCGGCCAACTCTGGGGCTGGCTCATACTCGAATGATTCATCGCCGGCAACATTAGAGATGGTAGTATAACCAAACTTATGTACTTTGGCAGTAGAACCTACTATCTTCTCGGAAGAGAACTTAGGGAAGACATACTGCAAAGGATAGTTACCCGTATTCTTGATAGTGATGGTAGCAGTCTTATCCTCACCGCCTACCTTCAAGTCGCCAGCTTCGTAAGACTCAGGAGTTACACTCTGCTGGGCAGGAACTGAAGCGACACCGCGAACCAGGAATGAATACTGCTGACCATTCTTATCGGTCAGGGTAATGGTGCTGCTGAAGTTGCCCTCCTTGGTAGGAGCGAACGTCACTGGCAACGTACCGGTAGAGCGGGCTGCAATATCATTGGCACCCTTTGACACATTGAACTGATCGGATGAAGACTTCACTTCGTTCCGTGAAGCCTGGAGCCTACCATATTTACCACCGAATACACCATAACCGCTATTGGTCAACTCTACATCAATGGTCTTGGTCTGACCAACCAGCAAGTCACCGAAGTCAACCAGCTGCTGGCTGTGCAATTCAGGCTTATAGCCCTTTACGGTCATAGACAAAGCAACCTGCTGCTTGGAATCAACAGCCTCATTGCTCTTGACATGGATATTGAAGTTGTAAGTACCATTCACCAGTTTCTGACCATCATTCTTCAGAGTAACCTTCTGGCTTTCGTTAGGACGAACCTCACCGCTGATAGGCTCAGGGTTGAGCACCTCACTCCAGTCTGGGTTCTTGCTGATGGCCTGTACTGCCCATGTGAGCTGACTGGCTACAGCCTCGAAGCTGGTGCCCTTGAGCACCTCACTCAACTGAGTCCAGGTTGTACCGTTATCAGAGCTATAGAAACTGTACTGGGCAACATCAGTTCGGGTAGTCTTGCCTGTAGCCAATGGGTTCTTGGCACCTGCAGGGAACTTAGCCACTACCCAGAAGCTTGAACCAGGAGCAAAGTGAATCTGCTCTTTCAGGGTGATAGGATAATTGTATTGCCAGAAGTTATAATTAACCTTCTGAATCAAACTTGCAGTAGAGATAGAACGTGATCCGTCGTAGATCTCAATCACAGGATTCTGTCCGTTCTGTCCCTGAATACGAAGATCGGTCAGGTTGAAACCATTAGGATAAGTTGCCTTATCTACATAGAAATACTGAGCCAAAGCATTTGGCAGCTTGGTATCAGTTTCACCGATATAGCTGTACACCTGGTTGGAATAGGTCAAAGTGTCTGGCCAGTCCTTTGCCTGATAGTTGGAAGTAGCCACAGCATTGCGCTTCACAAGTGTTGGGCTGACTGTACCGCTGAAAGGAAGAACCTGACCTGGGTTTGGATTCTTGATACGACCGCTGGTAGACATAGTAGCTCGGGTCGTAGCAGTAGTAAGCTGATACTTCAGCACGCCCTCACCGGCATTCTTTACATTGAAAGAAGCCTCGGCTGTGGAAGCCTTGGTGGCATCTACGGTCATATAAAGGTTCTTCTTGTCTACCTGAACCTTAGGACCTGCATTGGTGGTAGCCTCCTTGATGGGAGAAACAGCAGAAGCCTTACCCCAACGGTTGTAAGCCACAATGGCGAAGTAGTACTTGGTAGAAGCCTTCAGACCGTCCAACTCGTAAGACATCTTGTCGCCTGAATACTTGAACTTGGTATCTACTGACACTGAGCTCAACTTGTTCAAGTCGTCTGTAGCAGTGAAAGCCTCTGTGCTATAATAAATCACATGATGGTCGATGCTCTTCTCTTCGGTTTCAGGAATCGTCCATTCGATGAGAGCATTGTCGTGAGATGCAGTAACAGTGAAGTCGGCAACAGCCTCAGGCACGCTACCCTCCTTGCCCTGCAAAGCCTTGTAAGCATCGATATAACCGGAACCCATCAAGCCCTTGTACTCAGGATTCTGAGTATACAGGTCGTTTACAGAAGTGGTAAGCAAGGTGCGGAGAGTCTCATTAGAGAACTGCTTGTTACCATACTTGGAAAGAATCAAGGCTGCAATACCAGATACATGAGGACATGCCATAGAGGTTCCCTCATTATAACCGTAGGTACTGTTAGGCAAAGTACTCAATACGCCATACTGCTGACCATTGTCTTCCAAACCACCAGGGGCTGTCACATCAACCCACTTGCCACGGTTGGAATAATAAGCCACGCTTCCGTCAGGAGCCATGGAACCAACAGCCACAACCTTGTCAAGACAACCAGGATAATAGTTGCCTTCCTCACCATTGTTACCGGCAGCAAAGATACAGAGACCACCGTTCATCTTGTCGCCACCACCATTCTTGGTGAAGTAATCTATAGCCTCGGTAACCGACTTATCCTCATCGTCTGCAACACTGGCACCCCAAGAACACTGGGCAATGCTGGCACCGCGATCGGCAGCATAAACAATGGCTTTACCGAAATCAGCTACAGCTGAACTGCTGGCACGGCTGTCGAACACCTGGCAGACCATCATCTTGACACCGCCCTTACCGTCGCTACCACCGGCAACACCGCAGACACCGATACCATTATTATTGGTGGCACCTACGGTACCTGCTACGTGAGTACCATGAGAGTGAGCGTTGATATCGCTTGAATTGATAACGAAGTTGTAGCCGTAGATATCATCCACATAGCCATCACCATCATCATCAACACCAGGCTTACCGTTCAACTCGGCTGTGTTGATCCACACATTGTCCTTCAGGTCGGGGTGATCTACCTGGAAACCACCATCAATGATGGCAACCACAACATCCTTAGAACCGGTAACACCTGTTTCCCAAGCCTTGAACACATTGGCATCGGCACCCACCTTGGTACCTGCAATATGACCATCGTTGTTGTAATGCCACTGGTCATTGAGCAATGGGTCGTTGAAAGGCATGGTAGAAGCAGCCTTGGCTGCCTTTGCCACTGCTGCTGGCGAAACCTCAAGGAAACGCTCACCGCCTTGGGGTTTGTAAACCGGTATGCGCTGGGCATAAGCCACACCCTCTGTAGAACGGAGCAAGTTACGGGCTTGTGCCAATTTCATACCTGATGCCTCGTAATGGACATCGTACCAAAGATCCAGTCCTGCTGCCTTGTGCTTAGCCTCATCCTTACCGGCATAAGGGAAAACACGGGTCATAGAGACTGCCTTTACTTTCTGACTGACCCTGTCGAGCGGGGTCACGCCAGTCTGAACATACTTCTTGCTCGTACCTTTTACCGACAGCGGAAGCTTGGCAGCCACCAAACGGTCGGCTATCTCGCGCTGGAGTTTGACACGAACGACACCCTCTACGTAATTACCATCCGCAGAGGTTGCTGTAGAAGAAGATACAGACTGCGCCTGAATACGTACGCTACTGCATAGACACAGCATCGCACATACTAACAAAAGTAATCTTCTTGTCATCTTGAAAATGTTGTAAAAAATAAATATAAAACAAATAATAGTATATTATAATGCTATCCGTAAATAAGTGTCGAAACAATCTGATAAGTGTTGATACGCCCTCATGAGTGTCTGTACGACACTAACTTTTTCTCTCGGGTGCAAAAGTAAATAAATTAATTGATATACGCAAGCATTTCTGACAGTTTTGTATAAAAAGATAGTAAAAATACATCATTTTGCACTTTATCACGACTGCAACTTACAGCCATCCCATTTTTCCATACTTTAACTTACAAAATATTATTTTTAGTTATTCTGAAATTAAGAGGTTATCGCATGACTGAGGTATTAAGGAATCAATTCCTCGAACAAAGATCATCTGTAATGGAAGTTAAACTCGTTAAAGGAAGTTAGAGAATAGGTTGTCTTCACCATGGAAAAGAGAAAAAGGCGTACCTTTACAAAAAATAACACGCAAAATAAAAACAAAGCAGAAAAAAGAAAAGAGAGAAATATTATGAAGAAAACATTCGCATTATTATGCTTTCTGTGTGCATTCATCATGAATGCCACGGCACAGACATGGGTAGGAACCTGGGCTACAGCTCCACAGGCTGCCGTGAAGAGCAAAGTGTTATACAGCAATACGCCCCACTCCATCAGACAAGTGGTGAAGGTATCATTGGGCGGCGAGGTGATACGACTGAAACTGAGCAACATCTACAGTTCTGAACCCGTGGTGATACGTTCGGTCTATATCGCCCATGCCAAAGACTCATTTGGCGTAGACGCCAAGAGCGCTGAGTACCTGAAGTTTCACGGCAAGTACAAGACTGTGATTCCTGCTGGCAAGGCGATAGAGAGCGACCCACTGAAGTTCAACCTCAGACCTTTGGAGCGCGTTGCCATTACCATCAACTACACCTCATCGCCAGCCAAGCCTACCATGCACCCTGGCTCCCGTACCACCTCCTATATCATGAAAGGTGTAACCAATGCTCACTCCAATTTCAAAAAAGCACAACGCGTGAACCACTGGTACACTATCGCTGGCATTGATGTGTACACGATGAAAAACAACCTGAGCGCCATTGCCATCATAGGAAACTCAATAACCGATGGTCGCGGAACAACCGACAATGCACAGAACCGATGGCCCGACATCATGAGCGAGATGCTGCACCTGAAACATAAGATTACCAATCAGGGCGTACTCAACTTAGGTATCGGATCCAATCAGGTGGTAGTGCCCGGAGGAATAGGGACATTGGCCAAAGACCGATACGACCGCGACATCCTGGGACAATGCGGTGTGAAGAAGGTGATTATCTTCGAAGGTGTCAACGATATAGGAAACACTAAGAGCGGAAGCAGCGAGACAACAGCCCGACTGCTGATAGAGAGTTATCAGAACATGATCAAGAAGGCAAAGGCCAAGCGCATGAAGGTGTATCTCGCCACCATCACGCCTTTCAAGGGTGCAGGCTATTACACTTATTTCCACGAGGCTTGCCGACAATACGTGAACGACTGGATACGCAGTCAGGGCAAGGAGAAAAAGGTGGATGGCGTGCTCGACTTTGCCAAACTGATGCAAGACCCTACCGATGAGCACAGAATGAAGAAGGAATATGTATGCAGCGACTGGCTGCATCCCAACGCCGCAGGATATAAGGTAATGGGAATCTATGCGGCAGAAATAGTCAAATAGATTTGGAGGAGTTAAAGGAGTTAAGGCACTTGAGGTTTGGAGGAGTTAAGGAGTTAAAGGAGTTATCGCTCCCTGCGGTCGCTGAGGAGTTAAGACAACAGCTTTTTTTCTTATATTTCAAACAATAAGGCATTTGTCTTAACTCCTTTAACTCCTTTAACTCCTTAACTCCTTAACTCCATGAAATAACTCCTTACTTCAAAACAATCTTGCAGTCTTCCAGGCTCTCAACCGTAGCGAGCGCCTCATAGCGCATTCCCTCACGGCGCAGGAAGTCGCCACCATGCTGGAAGGCTTTCTCAATGATGAAGCCCATCGCCTCTATCTTGGCGCCAGCCTTTTCGCAGAGTTCCATCACGCCCTTGGAAGCATTGCCATTGGCGAGGAAGTCGTCGATAAAGATGACATGGTCGTCGGGAGTAAGATAGCTGTCGCTCACACAAACCGTATAGTCGCGGTCCTTGGTGAAAGAGTGAACCACAGAAGTAATCATACCCTCCATCGTCTTGGGCTGTTTCTTCTTGACGAAGACCACAGGAAGATGGGTCAGATAACCTACCATGATGGCAGGAGCGATACCCGATGCCTCAATGGTGATGATCTTGTTGTACTTAATGTCCTGGAACAGACGAACAAACTCCTTCGCCAAATCCATCATCAAGATAGGATCCATCTGGTGATTTACGAAACTGTCTACTTTTAAGATTCCACCAGGAAAACATCTGCCTTCCTGCATAATTCTTTCTTTCAGCAAATCCATTATGAATAGAATTTTATAGTAATATTAGCAAATAATTCTCTTTTTATTGTTCCAGATCCTTTGGCAACACGAGGTTGAGAACCACAGCAAGCAGGAAGACCACAGCCACGCAGTTGTCGGCAAACACCGTGCGGACAATCTCAGGGAAGATGTTGAACATGCCTGTAGCCTGGGTAAAGCCAAGGCCTACACTCAGCGAAAGGCTCACGATCACCATGTTGCGCTGTGAGAAACCCGTACGCGCCATCATACCGAAACCGGCAAAGAGGATGCTACCAAACATCATAATGGTGCAACCGCCCAAAACAGCCTGAGGAATGGTGGTAAGCACATAGCCTATGGCGGGGAACACACCACCGATAATCATTATCAAGGCTCCCATGGCAATGGTGAAACGGTTGACCACACCCGACATGGCTGCCAATCCCACATTCTGACTGAACGAGGTGATAGGAGTACAACCGAAGAGACCAGACACCGTGCTGACGAAACCATCGCAGCAAACGGCAGAGCCCATCTCCTTGGTCTGAGGATTGCGCTTCAGCGCACTGTTGCAAAGGGCAGAAGTATCACCTATCGTCTCTGTGGCTGACACAAGATAGACGGCTACCACCGAAAGGATGGCACCGATATGAAACTCGGGAGTGAAAGGCAGAAGCTGGGGTAAGGCAACGAGCGAGAGGCCGGTGAGTCCACTGAAATTGACCATACCCATGAAGCAGGCAAGAATGTAGCCTACTATCAGACCCATAAGAACAGACAGCGAACGGAGGAAACCCTTGGCAAAAATCTGGCAGAGCAGACAGGCCAACAAGGTAACACTTCCAACAATCCAGTTGTTCACACTGCCGAAATCTGCAGCACCCTGTCCTCCAGCAAACGAGTTGGCACCTACAGGAAGTAGCGAGAAACCGATGGCGGTAACCACCGTAGCAGCCACAACGGGCGGAATGAGTTTAATCCAATACTTGGCAAAGAGTCCAAGCGTTCCCTCTATCAATCCACCAATGATAACCGCACCAATGAGGGTTCCCATGCCCTGAGAACCGGCAATGGCAATGGCCAGAGAAAGGAAGGTGAAGGAAATGCCCATTACGATAGGCAGGCGCGAGCCAATGCGCCAAACGGGATAAAGCTGTACCAACGTACCGATACCGGCTATGACCATACAGTTCTGGATAAGCACGGCGCTCACTGAACTGTCCAAGCCTACGGCTCCGGCAAGAATCATAATAGGAGCAATGTTGCTCACAAACATGGCCAGCACATGCTGAAGGCCGAAAGGAAGTGCTTTGGCGACGGGCACTCTGCCGTCGAGCTTGTAGAGATTTTCTATTGACTGTTCCATTGTCACATATATATAATTTCAGAAAGATGCGGCAAAAGTACAAATAAAATCCGAGAAATACAGCCCTTTCATCGCATTATTTGAACAACAGGAGAAAAAATATGCATCAATAATTTTGTTTTCACTGCAAATAACTGTACTTTTGCATCATCATTCCGGATAAAACAACAAGCAATGGAAAATCAATACATCAAGCAGTTCCCTGACCTGATGCAGGGCAAGAAAATCATGTATGTGCACGGCTTCCTCTCCTCGGGACAGAGCGGCACGGTAAAGATGTTGCAGGAGTTGATGCCTAATGCCACACTCGTGGCTGAGGACATTCCTGTGCATGCCGAAGAAGCCATAGAGATGCTGCGGGATATGCAGCAGAGGGAGAAACCCGACCTGATTGTAGGCACCTCCATGGGTGGTATGTTCACTGAGATGCTCCATGGCACCGACCGCATCTTGGTAAACCCTGCTTTCGAGATGGGCAACACCATGAGCAGTATGACGGGAAGACAGGAGTTTCAGAACCCGCGCAAGGACGGAGTGCAGGAGCTGATGGTGAACAAGGGACTCATCAAGGAGTACAAGGACATTACCGCCCTGTGCTTTCAGAATGTAACACCCGAGGAACAAAACCGTGTCTACGGACTCTTTGGCGACAAGGACCCTGTGGTTCATACCTTCGACCTCTTCCACGAGCATTATCCACAAGCCATCCGCTTCCATGGTGAGCATCGGCTGATAGACAAGGTGGCATTCCATTATCTCGCACCCGTCATCCGATGGATAGACGACAAACAGAACGGAAAGGAACGCCCCATCGTGTATATCGACTTCGATGCCCTGCACGACAGTTACTGGAAAGCCACCAGCTCAATGCACAAGGCCTATGAGATGCTGATAGAATATTATAATGTGTACATTGTGGCACAAGCGCCCACCAACGACCATGACTATATGGCTCGTGTCATAACCTGGGTAGAGGAGTACCTATCTGCCCCAGCCTACAACCACATCATTTTCTGCAACCAGAAGGCATTGCTCTATGGCGACTACTTCATCGCCCCCTGTCCCGACAAGGGCTTCATGGGCACAGCCATCAAGTATGGCAGCGATGAATTCAAGACTTTTGAGGAAATCATCACCTTCTTCGAGCGCTTGGGAGGACAATAAAGATCCTCTCCTTATTCGAACTCGATGAGGAAATCGGTGAGCGACTTGTCGGTAGGAATGCCCAACTTCTTTCTGAGTCGGTATCTTGCACCTTCCACACCACGGATGGTAAGGTGAGTGAAGTTGGCTATATCCTTCGTATTCAGGTTCAGGCGCAAGAGGGCACATACCTTCAGGTCATTCGACGTGAGGTCGGGATATTTCTCACGCAGACTGCGGAAGAACTTCTTGTGTATCAGGTCGAAGTTGTTTTGGAACGTATTCCAGAACAAGTCGTTGTCGCCACTCTTCATCTGCAACAACAGTTTGCTGGCATTCTTGGTGGTGATGGTTCCCTTGCGCATGCCTTCAAGCAAAGTTTCCTTCGCCTCACTGATGGAGTTGTTCATCGCCACCATATCGAAAGCCATGCTTGCCACGTCCTTTCCCTTAAGGGCGAGTTCGTTCTCCAAGAGTTGCTTCTGCTGTTCGGCAATGATGCGTTCCTGTTCCAACGATTTCATCTTCTGCTCCAGGAGTTCTTTTTCAGCAATCTTCTTATTGCGACGAATAATCTTGTTGGTGCGCCAGCGAATAAAGCCATACACCAAAGCCGAGAGCAACAACAGATACATCAGCCACGCCCACCATGAGAGCAGGAAAGGTGTGGGGAAAGAGAAACAATAGACAAGAGGCTTGCCTATGATGTCGCCCTTGAGGTTTTTGACCACCACCGTCAGTTCATAATCTCCAAAGCCAAAGTTGCTGTACACGATCTCTGGCGAATAAGAAGACTCGGTAAGCGTATTGCCTCCACCCTTCAGCGTATAGCAGAACAGCAGCTTGTCGTTATCGTAGTTGGGGAACGACACCCTGAGCCGAATGTTACCCCATGCCTTCACCTTGCCATCGCTGACCACAGGCAGCTGATGCGCCACATTATCACGGTCCTTTGTCGTCACCTCGCTGAATGAAGCCTGATAGCAGGCGGGCTTCTTTCCCATTTCAGCACCTGTGCCCAAATATCTGCCTATACCATCGTTGAGGAAGAAATAGGTGGCACGCCCCGACACATACATCGAATGTCCATAGATGTTGCACTCCTGCCCAAACGAAGAGTTGGAGATAAAGAACACCGGCAGGTTCTCCTTACTGCCCGAATGCATGAGCCAATAGCCATCGCTATTGAGCAACCAGAAGGTTTTCTTATCAAGGAAGGCAGACGACATGATGCCCATGTCGCTCAACCTGCCACAACCATAATAGGGCAATATCTGCTTGCGTATATCATCGTAAGTAAAGAGACGGCCACCATACGAGAAGACCACACGTCCCATGATGGTCATCACATGGAATGCATCACCCTTGCTATTGGGCAGCGAAGAATAGAAGTTCACCCTTTCGAATCGCCTCATATCCCTGGAAAGTTCCAGTCGATAGAGACCTTTGCTCATGTGGGCTGCCCAGATGACACCCTGGTTGTCTATTTCTATCTCTCTGATAGGAGCACCGAAGCCTTTCACCGTCCAACCATAGCGCCATTTGTCGCCATCGCGTAAATAAATACGGAAACTGTCGTAGGAAGACTCTATCAATGCATGCTGACCATAATGCTGATACTCACGCATCATAGTACTGCCCTGATTGTCGTTTAAAAGGTCGAAAGACTGATTGCCCACAAGGGCCTTTGTGCCTAAATTGTTGCCGGCAAACACCTGGTTGTCAAACTGAGATACATACCAGTTTTGTCCTTCGCAGCCATTCACTGGAACTATATTGTGTTCCTTCATGTCATATCGCCACACCGACTGGTTGGTGGCAATATACATATCGCTTCCCAAGGTAGCCACATCGTAGACCATACCGATGCCCTCGAGTCTCATCACCGAAAGGGGCAAACCCGTATGGATAAGGGCGATGCCATTGTCCAAGGCTGCCCATAAGTTGCCCGTTCTGTCCACCAGGAGGTTGAGCACGGTATTGTTTCCCAGTCCGTTAGCCTTGCTGTAGTGCCACAACACCTTATTGGTATTGAGGTCGATGGCAAAGATTCCACTCTTAATGGTTCCCACCACCAAGGTATGCTTATTGAGCATGACAGTACGGTTGATCAAGGCTTGTCGGAGCAAAGCATCGACATCAGTACGAACAGGCTTCACCTGCTGTCCGTCGTATAGGAAGAGTCCATTCTGGTTGGTGGCCAACAAGAAAAGACTCTTGCCCAACTGGTGCAAGCCCATCACATGATCGTTGCCATAGTCTCTACGATGTAGGATGGGGGGGTAATACGTCTTGCTGACCCGGCACAATCCGTCGGAAATCAATTGAGCATAGAGCTGACCGCCTGTTTGGAAAAACCAGAGCGGCAGATGCTCCTTTATATAATAAGGTGTAACTTTCTTGCCATCGTAAACGAAATAAGAGCAGAATGACTGGAAGTAAATATGTCCATCAGCACCCTTCACGATATTCCATATCTCGTCATTATGCGACTGATATTTTTGGGGCCAAAGAGAATGATACACCATCTTACCCCATTCATCACGCACAAAATAACCGAAGTCGGTATAAGAGCCGACATAGATACGGTCGCCATCAGCAAGAATTGATCGCACCAATCCCTTGCTGGGCAAGGCTATGGTGCGCCACGAATAGCCATCAAAACTGAGCACACCATTATTGTTGGCAAAGTACATAATGCCCCTATCATCCTGCGTACAGCACCAGTTCTGCATGCCATAATGATAAGTGAACGAGTTATAGTATGAGATAATAGGCATAAAAATCTGTGCCTTTGTCATCATTGGACATAGACAAAAGATTAATATGACAAGCCATAAAAACTGCTTTTTCATTCTTTGATTTAGACGGGTTTGTGGTTATGTATTTGCAAAATTAATAAATTTATACCATCTACCAAAGAAAAAAGGCAAAATTTTGTCGTTTTCCTATCTTTCTCTTTTCCAAACGTTTAGAAATTGGCATCGTAGTAAAATCGTAGTGCCAAGAAAGCGCATCGTAGTTATATCGTGGCAACAAATTTGCCCAAACCTTTAAAAAGTATTTACTTTGCACAGCAGTTTTGAATTAACAATTATCTTAAAACAAAAAAACATGAAAAAGAACCTATTATTATTCATTTGCGCTTTTGTAGCCCAGCTGGCATTTGCCCAAGCTCAGGCTGTCAAAGGTACTGTCTTGGATAGTTCTGGCGAACCAGTCATTGGCGCCACTGTCAAAGTACTCGGTACAAAGCAAGCTACCGTTACGGACATAGACGGTAACTTCACCATCCAGGAAGTTAATCCTAACGCATCTATCAACATTTCTTATGTGGGTATGCAGCCTGTTACCCTCAAGGCTTCAGGCAACCTCAATGTCACATTGAAGGATGATTTCCAGAACCTCAACGACGTAGTTGTCATCGGTTACGGCTCTGCTAAGGCTAAGGACCTCACCTCTCCTATCACCGTGGTTAAGGCAGCCGACATCCAGTCTGTTCCTTCCGCATCACCTATGACAGCCCTTCAGGGTAAGGTGGCAGGTGTGAACGTGGTTAGTTCAGGTGCACCTGGTAGCGCACCTACCGTACGCATTCGCGGTGCTGGCTCTTTCAAAAACTCTTCACCTCTTTATGTAGTAGATGGTATGTTCTACGATGACATCACCTTCCTCAACAACGACGACATTCAGGACTTCACCATTCTTAAGGACGCTTCGGCTGCTGCCATCTATGGTGTGCGTGCAGCAAATGGCGTGGTGCTTATCACTACAAAGAAGGGTGCTAAGAATCAGAAAGCACAGATTACATACGACGGCTATGTAGGTTTCCAGAAAGCCTCCAACGTATTGGAACTGTGTAACGCTAAGGAATATGCTACTATGATGCTTGAAGGTAACTACGATGCTTATGTTTCTCATTTCAAGAAGAGTATCGACAACTATGGTGGTAGCTATTCAGATCCAGATTTCCACAACTGGACTTACAACACCGACAACGATTGGTATGATCAGATGCTTCGCACAGCCCTCATCACCAACCACAGCCTAAGCATTGCCGGCGGTTCAGACAAAACCACTTATTCTTTGGGTGGCAGTTACCTCTACCAAGATGGTATCATGGATGTTGACAACAACTATAAGCGCCTCAACTTCCGTGCTGCTGTAGACTATAACGCAACCAACTGGTTGAAGGTGGGCTTCAATGGTGTATTCAGTCAGTCAGAGCAGCAAGTGCCAAACAATGCCGCTTGGCAGAAGGCATTTAACTGTCCTCCTATTGTGGCTCTGTATGATAAAAACAATGACAAGGCCTTCCCGAACAAGTATGGTTCACCCGACGTATTAGGCTACTCTTCCAACTTCTACAACCCAATTGCTTTTGCTGAGTATTACGACTCTAAGAACGAAAGCTATCAGGCACTGACCAATTTCTATGCACAGATAGACTTTATTCCTAACAAGTTGAACCTGCGCAGTAACTATTCTTACAGTTTCCTCTCAACACAAGGTCGCGAGTTTACACCTGCTTACTATGTGAGCAGCTGGCAGCAGTCAACAACAACCAAATTGAGTAAGAGCGAGAACAAATATTACAACCGCATCTGGGATAATACATTGACTTACAACGATCAGTTTGGCAAGCACAAGGTAGGTGCCATGGTTGGTATGTCCATGCGTGAGGAACAATGGCGTAATCTCAATGGTTCTGCCAGCAACGTACCCGATGGCGAGGATGAATACTGGTACATTAAGAACGGTGACGCTACTGGAGCCACAGTAGGCGACGACGGCTATTGCTACCGCGGTCTGTCTTACTTCACACGTCTCAACTACAACTACGATGACAAGTATATGCTCGTCTTCACCATGCGTGCTGACGGTTCTTCAAAATATCAGGAGAAATGGGGTTACTTCCCATCAATCGGTGGAGCCTGGGTTATCTCACAGGAAAACTTCCTGAAAGACCAGAAATGGCTCGACATGCTGAAACTTCGTGCAAGCTGGGGTAAGCTTGGTAACGACCACATCGCAGCTTCTGATGGTTTCAACTCTATAAGCACAGGTAACAAATTCTCTGGTGTATTTGGTAACACCACTATTCCTGGTTATGAGAACTCAAACTACTTCAGTTGGCTGAAGTGGGAGGTTGTAGAGGAGTGGAATGCTGGTTTCAACCTCATTGCTCTCGACAATCGTTTGAACGTTGATATCGACTATTTCCACCGTATGACCAACAATGCTGTGATTTCTCCATTGTTGCCTTTCAGCACACAGACATTGGCTGGCAACTATGGTAAGATTTTGAACCAAGGCTTTGATATCACTCTCAACTGGAACGACAGAATCGGCAAGGACCTCAAATATCGTGTTGGTGTCAATATGTCAACTCTTCGCAACCGCGTAAAGGAGCTTAGTGGTCATAGTATCATCAGAGGCGGAAAGACCGTGAATATCGTAGGCAAGGAGATGAATTCATTCTACGGATTCAAGATGATTGGCGTTTACCAGACACAGGAAGAGGTTGATGCTGACCCTATAGGCAAAGCCAATGGTTGCCAACCTGGTGATTTAAAGTATGCAGACCTGAACCATGATGGTGTGCTCGATGGTAATGACCGAACCACATTGGGTTCATATATTCCAAACTTCACTTATGGTATCAACCTTGGATTAGAGTGGAAGAACTTTGATTTCGAATTGACAACTTACGGACAGACTGGCGCACAGATGTTCAACCGCAAGCGTGCTCTACGTTATGCTTCACAGAACTACAACTTTGATAAGGATCAGTATGAGAAGCGTTGGACAGGTCCAGGCTCTACCAACTCTGCTCCATCTGCTGCGGCACTGCTTCGCACATGGAACGTGAGCGACCAGAAGTACAGTTCTTACTTTGTTGAGAGCGCTGACTACTTCCGCATCCAGAACATTACATTGGGTTACACCTTCAAGAACTTGAAGTTCGGAACATACACATTGCCATCTGTCCGTCTCAGCATGACGGCCGATCGTCCATTCACTACATTCAAGGCAAACACCTTCTCACCAGAATTGACCGATCCAGAGGGATGGGATACCGAAGTATATCCTCTGACTTCTACCTACACGTTCAACGTGAAAATCAATTTCTAAAGATCAACCTCAATTAAAATTTGCTACATTATGAAAATTATCAAAAATACAATCATATTAGCGGCAGCTGCCCTCATGATGGGCGCAGTTTCGTCATGCAGCGACTATCTTGACAAGACGCCGGAAGGCAAGGTTCCTGACACACAGGTCGACTATGCCAACTTAGACAATATGTATCAGCCCGCATCTGGTATGTATGCCCGCTTCCGTAATAGTGCTCTGCACTGGGTAATATGGGAGATTACAACCATTCGTGATCAGGATGTGTTCAGCGGTCAGTGGAATGGTAGCGACTATTACAACTTATCAGAGTATAAGTATAACGACTCTTTCTGGGGCTTCAACGAAATATGGATGCAGTATTATAACATCATCAAGAGCGCCAACTCAGCCATTGAGGCTCTTGAGGGCTATGCTCAGCACTGCACCACAGAAGCTCAACAAAAGGCCAACCGTGCCTACATTGGTGAGGTAAAGTTCATGCGTGCTTACGCTTACTTCCGCCTCATTCAGGCATTCGGAACTTGCACTATTCTGCGTGATAACAACCAAAGCGATCTGAGACGTTCTACCACAGAGGCTGTTTATAAGTATGCTTTGGAGGATTTGCAATATGGCATGGACAACATGCCTCGCATCCGTCCTAACCAAAGCGAGCACAAGGGTGCTGTAACTGCATTCACTGCTGCCACATTAGCTGCTAAGATTTATCTCAATCAGGGCAACTACCAGAAGGTGGAGGAGCTGACCGATGACATCATCGCACATGGTAACTTCCATCTCTATCCAGACTACTATCAGTTGTGGAAAATTCCTGGAAAACTATGTGACGAATCTATTTTCGAAAGCCAGTGTACAGACTTCGGCAACGGCTCAGGCGAGTTGATAGACCCCGACCAATGGTTTGGTTGTCAAGGTCCAAACAACTCAGGCAGCAACATCTCAGGATGGGGCGACTGCGGTATCTTGAAATCGTTCCGTGACTGGGCTTATGGCCGTGGCGAGACCATTCGTGCAACCACATCGTTCTTATTGGCTGGCTCAACCACCCCCGATGGTGACTACATCAAGCCTCAGGACAATCCTACAAAGACCGATTGCTGGAACGGCAAGGCTTATACACCAACCACTCAGCTCACTCCTGGACGTACAAAGTATGGCACAAACAACAACATCCGAGTACTTCGCTATGCAGATGTCCTGCTGATGAATGCAGAAGCAAAGGTTAAACTTGGTAAGAATGGAGATGGTCCTTTCAATGAAGTTCGCCGTCGTGCTCACATGCCTGAGCTTACTAATGTTACCTTCGACCAGATTATTGACGAGCGCCGCATGGAGCTCTGCTGCGAATGGGGTGAGCGTTACAACGACCTCGTACGCACAGGCAAGGCTGCCACTGAACTTGTAGGTTGGTCTAAGGAGAAGGCTCTTATCCCACTACCTTTCAATCAGGTAACAGCAACTCCTGACCTTCTGAAGGATCCTATCGACGAATAACGAGAAAACGTCATTCATATTGAATAATTCATAAGCTCTATTTCGATTTCATGAGCCAGTCCTTCGTTACAGAAGGCTGGTTCATGAATCTTCCGACAACTCTTTATCACTATTCACTACTCACTTTTCATATACTCTATACACACTACTATGCATATCTTCAGAAAAACTCTCTTCTTACTTTCTCTCTTCGTTGCAGGCTTTACATCGCAAGCCAAAGCACAAATCAGCGTCATGTCGTTCAACATACGTTTGGACGCCTCGGTAGACAATGAAAACCGTTGGGACAACCGTAAAGGCGAGGTGGCAAAGATGCTCACCTATTATCAGCCCGACCTCTTGGGCATGCAGGAAGTATGCCCCAACCAGATGGCAGACCTCAAGGCTGCTCTCAATGGCATGTACGAGGGCATCGGTGTAGGACGAGATGACGGAAAACATCAGGGCGAACACAGCCCAATCTTCTATAACAAGCACAAATTCAGTATGGTAAAGCATGGCGACTTTGCCTTGAGCGAGACACCAGAACAGTTCGGAAAGAAGGGCTGGGACGCTTCTTACAACCGTGTTTGTACCTGGGCGATACTGAAAGACAAAAAAACCGGCAAGCAGGTGGTATACTTCAACACCCACCTCGACAACGACGGTAAGATAGCACGCAAGGAAGGCATCAAGCTCATCCTTTCCATGATGAAGGAAGTAGCTAAGAACATGCCTGCCATCATCACCGGCGACTTTAACTGTACCGATGAGGAAGAACCTTCGGCCATACTGAGAGCCAACAAAATGGAAAATGCCCGCAACAAGGCTGCCATCGTTTATGGTCCAGACTGGACATGGCACGACTACGGCAGACTGCCACTCAACGAGCGAAGCATTATCGACCATATCTTTATCAGCAACCAGCTGAAAGCTACTCGCTACAGAGTTATCGGTGATAAGCCCGACAAGGTTTATCTGTCCGACCACAATGCAGTATTCGTCAACTTAGAATATACAAAATGAATTTTACCAAGCTATCATTCGCCACATGGATGCTGGTAATAGCCGCTTCATGTTTCGCCAGCCAGGACTCAGTCAAGGTTGTCAAGGGACAAGTGAGCGACTATTACATCCCTGTGGTTAACGAGTATGAGCTTACAGGCAAAATTACCGACGAGCATGACCAGCCCTTAGAGGGAGCCACAGTCATGTTTTTTGCAAGTCCCGCACATTGTAATACCGATGCTGCCGGCAGATACACTCTGAAGGCTACCGACCACGACCGCCATCTGTATGTATACTATCCCGGCAAATCCTTTTCCAACATTATCAGAGAAAAAGCACAGAAAGTCATCAATATCAAGATGACCGCTCCTGTGCAACCTCGCTCCTTTCTTCACCGCGAAAAAGCACAAACCACCCCATGGTATCATCCCTACAAGGAGAAGACCAATACCTACTGTAACCCGATGAACATCAGTTACAACTACGAGCCATATAATAATAATGTGAAAACCAACGGCTCGTTTCGTTCATCTGCTGACCCCATGGCGGTGATGTATAAAGACCAGTATCTGCTGTTCTCTACCAATCAGGGAGGTTTCCATTACTCAGACAACCTGAGCGACTGGAACTTCTGTCAGGCCACCTTCCAGCGCCACCCCAAAGACGATGACCAGTGCGCACCGGCAGCATTCGTTGCTGGCGACACCTTGTTCTATACAGGTTCCACCTATGAAGGATTGCCCGTATGGTATTCTACCAACCCGTTCTCAGGAAGATGGAAACAGGCCGTTCACCGCAACACCCTCCCCTCATGGGACCCTTGTCTGTTCCTCGACGACGATGGAAGGCTCTATCTCTACTATGGTTCCAGCAACGAATATCCTCTTAAAGCCGTAGAGGTGAGCCGGGAAGACTTTTCGCCCATCAGCAAGATACACGACGTGCTGTTTCTGAAGCCCAATGAGCATGGATGGGAACGTTTCGGTATGAACAACGATGACGAAGTGACACTCAAGCCCTTCACAGAAGGCGCTTATATGACCAAGCACGATGGAAAGTACTATCTGCAATATGGCGCTCCCGGCACTGAGTTCAAGACTTATGCAGACGGAGTCTATGTAGGCGACTCTCCATTAGGTCCTTTCAAGTATCAGCAGCACAACCCCATGTGCTATAAACCTGGTGGATTTGTAAAAGGATCGGGACACGGAGGAACCTTCAACGACCGCAATGGCAACTACTGGCATGTGGCAACCTGCATGCTCTCGCTGAAATACAAATTTGAGCGCAGAATAGGGCTCTACCCTACTGCTTTCGACACCGACGGAGTGATGTACAGCAGTACAAGTTTTGGCGATTACCCCAACTGGAATGCCGACCGTGACATCAAGAATCCTGACGACCGCTTTACGGGCTGGATGCTTCTTTCATATAAGAAACCCGTATTGGCTTCGTCTACCGACAGCACCTTCACCACACAGGCCCTGACCGATGAGGACATACGTACCTACTGGTCGGCAAAGAGTGGCGAGGCTGGCGAATGGGTGCTTCTCGACCTGGAAGGCAAGAAGGACATCAAGGCCATACAGCTCAACTTCTACGACCATCATACCGTGCAGCACAACCGCGCCAATGATGTGTATTACCAATACCGCATCTGGGCAAGCGACGACAACGAGCACTGGACACTGGCTGTAGACAAGAGCGACAACGACAAAGATGCACCTCACGACTACATAGAGTTGGACTCCACTCTGCAGGCACGCTATCTGCGCATAGAAAACCTGCACATGCCTTCGGATGGTTACTTCTGCCTGTCGGACATCCGCGTCTTCGGTCATGCCGAAGGCAATAAACCCGACATGGTGAAAGGTTTCAAGGCGACAAGAGACTTTAGGAAGGATGCCCGAAACATGATGCTGACCTGGAAGAAAGCCAATAACGCTTATGGATATCTCATACGTTACGGTACAGCCACCAGCAAGTTGTACAACTCGATATTGGTATATGGCGACACCCAATACGACATGAGAGGACTGGACAAGGACACCCGTTACTACTTCAGCATCCAGGCCATAGGAGAAACTGGCTGCTCGGCTCCTACAAAATGTATTAAGCAATAAAAAAGACACAATAACTAAAAGATATTCTGATGATGAAAATAACCAAGACACTTATCTCATTGCTGCTTCTGTCCTTATCATGGGCATCTTGCAGCGCCTCGGCAGATAGTTCTACCGACAAGAACGATAAGCCAGGCACCACTCCTGCCGTAACAGGCAGACCCTCCTCATTTGCCAACGATGAGGAAATGCTCGACTACATTGAGAAGACCCACCTTAATTATATGTGGGATGGAGCCAACCCCAACTCCGGGCTGGCACCCGAGCGCATTCACCTCGATGGTATCTATCCACAGAACGACAAGCATGTGGTGACTACCGGAGGAAGCGGATTTGGCATAGCCGGCCTGCTGGCAGGTATCGACAGAGGTTACATCAGCCGTACCGAGGGTGTGCAGCGCCTTACCAAGATAGTAGATTTCTTAGGAAAAGCCGACCGATTCCATGGTGTTTGGTCGCACTGGATAGACGGCAATACAGGAAAGACCATTCCTTTCGGACAGAAAGATGATGGTGGCGACCTCGTAGAAAGTTCGTTCCTCATGGCAAGTCTGCTGTGCGTACGCCAGTATTTCGAGAATGGCAACGAACAGGAGAAACTCTTAGCAAGCAATATTGACAAGCTGTGGAAAGAGATGGAGTTCGACTGGTACCGCCGTGGCGGACAGGACGTGCTGTACTGGCACTGGTCGCCCAACTATGGATGGGATATGAACTTCCCACTCGAAGGCTACAACGAATGCCTCATCACCTATATCTTGGGAGCTTCCTCACCCACCCATTCTATCCCGGCAGACTGCTATAACAAGGGATGGGCAAGGAGCGGAGGCATCAAGAGCAATGCCAAGCCTTACGGCTATCCGCTCGAACTGAAGCACAATGGCGCCGAACAGACCGGCGGTCCGCTGTTCTGGGCACAGTATTCCTATATCTGCCTCAACCCCAAGAACCTGAGCGACACGTATGCCAACTACTGGAATGTGGTAAGAAACCATGCCCTCAGCGACTACGAATACTGCGTGCGAAACCCAAAGGGATACAAAGGCTACGGCAAAGACTGCTGGGGACTGACTGCAAGCTATTCGGTAAACGGATATTCTGCCCATGCACCCAACAACGATCTGGGAGTCATCACACCTACCGCAGCCCTGTCGTCATTCCCATATACTCCTACTGAGTCGATGGCAGCCCTGAAGTATTTCTGGAACAAAGGCAGTTGGATTTGGGGCAAATATGGCTTCTACGATGCCTTCTCGGAGACTGCCCACTGGACAGTACCCCGCTATCTTGCCATAGACCAGCTGACCATCACCCCTATGATAGAGAATCATCGCTCGGGACTGCTCTGGCGACTCTTCATGAGCTGCCCTGAGATACAACAGGGACTCGAGAAACTCGGATTCAAGAACAATTAAACAGACTTAGACATATGAAGACAAAAAACATTCTTGCAGCATTTACCCTGCTGGCAGCAAGCCTCTGCCCCACCATGGCACAGGCCCAAAGCGATGAGGCTAAGATGAACACCTTCATCGATAACCTGATGAATAAAATGACGCTGAAAGAAAAACTCGGTCAGTTGAACCTTCCTGTTACAGGAGATATCGTTACCGGCCAGGCAAAAAGCAGCGACGTGGCAAGCAAAATCAAGCGTGGCGAAGTAGGCGGACTCTTCAACCTGAAAGGTGTTGAGAAAATCAAAGAAGTACAGAAGATTGCCGTAGAACAGAGCCGCCTGCACATCCCACTGCTCTTCGGTATGGACGTGATACATGGTTACGAGACCGTATTCCCTATCCCCTTCTCGCTCTCATGCTCATGGGATATGGAAGCCATCAAGCGTACAGCCCAGATAGCAGCACAAGAATGTTCGGCAGATGGTATCAACTGGACTTTCAGTCCTATGCTCGATATCTGCCGCGACCCACGATGGGGACGTATGGCAGAAGGAAGCGGTGAGGACCCATACCTCGGTTCTTGCATCGCCAAAGCCATGGTGGAGGGTTATCAGGGACAGAATCTGGCAGCTTCCAACACCGTGATGGCTTGCGTGAAGCACTTTGCACTCTATGGCGGTGCAGAAGCAGGACGCGACTACAACACGGTGGACATGAGCCACTGGCGCATGTTCAATTACTATATGCCTCCCTACAAGGCTGCTGTTGACGCCGGCGCTCTGAGCGTGATGACCTCATTCAATGTGGTGGACGGCGTTCCCGCAACAGGCAACAAATGGTTGCTTACCGATGTGCTGCGCAAGATGTGGGGCTTCAAGGGAATGGTGGTAACCGACTATACTGCCATCCAGGAAATGACAGCCCACGGACTGGGCGACCTGCAGCAGGTTTCAGCCATGGCACTCAATGCAGGTACCGATATGGACATGGTGGCTGACGGATTCTTAGGCACTATAGAGAAGTCTATCAACGAGGGCAAGGTTACGATGGAAACCGTCAATACAGCATGCCGTCGCATCCTGGAAGCCAAATACAAGTTGGGACTCTTCGACGACCCATACAAATACTGCAACGTGAAACGCGCCAAGAAGGAAATCTACACTCCACAGAACAGAGCCTTCTCACGCGAGATAGCTGCCAAGACTTTCGTACTGCTCAAGAACGAAGGCAATCTGTTGCCTTTGCAGCGCAAGGGTAAGATTGCCCTTATCGGTCCATTGGCAGACAATTCCAAGAACATGTCGGGTACATGGAGCGTTGTGGCCCGTCTCGATGACAACAAGACCATCCTCGGTTCTATGAAGAAGGCACTGGAGGGAAAGGCAGAGGTTCTCTATGCCAAGGGCTCCAACCTGATGTATGATGCCAAGCGCGAAGCTGATGCCACCATGTTTGGCAGAGAGATGCGCGACAGCCGAAGCAACGAGGAAATGCTGAAGGAAGCACTCGACGTGGCTCAGCAAGCCGACATCATCGTTGCTGCTGTAGGCGAGTCGTCAGAGATGAGTGGCGAATGCAGCAGCCGCACCAATCTCGAGATACCCGACGCACAGAAAGACTTGCTCATAGCCCTGAAGAAGACGGGCAAACCTATCGTACTCGTCAACTTCTCGGGCCGTGCCACCGTCATGACATGGGAACAGGAGAATTTCCCAGCCATCCTCAACGTTTGGTTTGGTGGTTGCGAATCGGGCGATGCCATCTGTGACGTTCTCTTCGGTGACAAGGTGCCAAGCGGAAAACTTACTGCCACCATGCCTAAGAGTGTAGGTCAGATACCTCTCTACTACAACCATCTGAATACGGGACGGCCACTGAAAGAGGGTAAATGGTTCTCTAAGTTTACCAGCAACTACCTCGATATAGACAACGACCCACTGTACCCATTCGGTTATGGTCTGTCGTACACCACCTTCAAATATGGCAAGCCTACGCTCTCAAGCAACACAATGACCAACAACGAGACGATCAGTGTAAGCGTAGACATCACCAATACGGGAAATTACGATGCTGACGAAATAGCTCAGATGTACATACGTGATCTGGCTGCCAGCGTTTCTCGCCCAGTGAAGGAGCTGAAAGGCTTCGAACGCATCTCTATCAAGAAGGGAGAGACCAAGACCGTCACCTTCACCATCACCCCTGAAGACCTGAAGTTCTACAACCAGGAGTTGGAATACAAGAACGAGCCTGGTGAGTTCGAGGTAATGGTAGGTCCTAACAGCAAGGATGTACAGACCCTCACCTTCACATTGAAATAACGACTTATACGACGGAATATGAAGAATATGAAAAATATCTGGCTTATATTGACATTCCTCTTGGCATGGGCTTTTCCAAAGGTCCATGCCGAGAATACGGTAAAGATTCTCGCCATAGGCAACAGCTTCTCTGAAGATGCCATTGAGCAGAACCTGCACGAGTTGGCTGATGCCGAAGGCATACAGACCATAGTGGCCAATCTATATATCCCCGGATGCTCGCTCGAAAGACACATGCAATGCGTAAAAGGCGACCTGAAGGCATATAGATACAGAAAGACAGGAATAGACGGCAAGATGGTGGAGACACCCAACAAGCAGGTGAGCGAAGCCTTGAGCGAGGAAGACTGGGACTATGTGAGCGTACAGCAGGCAAGCCATTTCTCTGGAGTCTACTACACATACCAGCCCTATCTCAACGAACTGATTGCCTATGTGAAACAAAAAGCACCCAAGGCTAAGATTATCTTCCATCAGACATGGGCTTACGCTCAGACTTCCAACCATGACGGCTTCCGCAAGTATGGCAACAGTCAGGCCACCATGTTCTCTTCCATCTTAGGCGCAGCCAAACAGGCTCTCAAGGATGCACCTATCGACATCTTGGTGCCGGCAGGAACAGCTATACAGAATGCCCGCACATCGAGCTTGGGCGACAACCTGAACCGTGACGGCTACCATCTGCAGTTGGTGTACGGAAGATACACTGCTGCCTGTACTTGGTTTGAGGCTATCTTCAAGAAGTCGGTTGTAGGAAACAGCTATGCACCCGAAGGAATAACACAGCAACAGAAGAGCATCGCACAGAAAGCTGCCCATGCTGCCGTAAAACATCCTTTCGTGATTACGCAGATCAAGTAAGAGAGGAAAAGGCGAACAGCAACCTAAGTTTGTAGGTTTTTAACAAGATATCCATCGTAACAAAAAAACGTCCCGACGCAAGGAAATCCTGCATCGGGACGTTTTGTTTATTTTTCAGACTTCGCACCTCGTAAGGATAAAAGCGTTTATAAAAGGGAGATAGCGCTCTTAATACTCTGTCTTCTCAGTACTTTCTTCCCACATACGGAAAGCACCCAAAGCCTCATCACGCATCAAGGCAATCATCGGCTTATGGCGATCTGCTATCTTGCGGTCGATCTCCTCGTAGATAAACTCATCATCGAAACCAATCTTCGCTGCATCCTGACGATTGTTGGCATAATAGATACGGTCGAGATGCGCCCAGTAGATAGCGCCAAGACACATGGGGCAAGGCTCGCAAGAGGTATAAATCTCACAACCCTTCAAATCGAAAGTGTGCAAGGCACGGGTAGCCATACGGATGGCATTCACTTCGGCATGAGCCGTAGGGTCTTGGTCTATGGTAACACTATTGGAGGCCTCAGCCACGATAACACCATCCTTGGCAATGACGGCTCCGAAAGGACCACCACCATGGCGCACGCTGTTCTCTGACAGGAGGATAGCTCTTTGCATCAGTTGTTCTTTTGTCATGTTGTTCGAGTTATTAGTTATACATTCTCATCCCATTTTTTTAAATCGGGGTTACAAATATACAACTTTTTAAAGAATAAACCACATCTTAGGAGTATAAATATAAGGGAGTTCTGACTTTTTCACAAGTTTTATACCTGTTTGATGCTTAGGCAAATGCGTAAAAGAGACAAAAGTCCGCACTTTTATGAAATTTCATCGAAAATATTTGGCGATTCAGAAATAAAGTCCTATCTTTGCAAACAGATATAGGTACGAAAATAAAAAATAGAGAATATAAGCTGGGGGATTCCGATGCTATACAGGCACCGGGATTCTTTATTTTTTACCCCATCTCTAAGAACACATTATTAATAATAATAAACAATAAGAAAAATTATGGCTTACATGTCACAAGAAGGTTACGACAATCTCGTAGCTGAACTAAAACAGCTCGTTTCTGTGGAGCGCCCTAAGGCATCAGCCGCAATTGCTGAGGCAAGAGACAAGGGTGATCTGAGCGAGAACTCAGAGTATGATGCCGCCAAGGAGGCACAGGCTCATTTGGAAGACAAGATCAACCGCATCAAGCTCACCATTGCCGAGGCTAAGATCATCGACACCAAGCAGCTCAGCACTGACTGTGTGCAGATCATGTCGAAGGTGGAGATGACCAATATGGCCAACAAGGCAAAGATGAATTATACCATCGTGAGCGAGAGCGAGGCCAACCTGAAGGAGGGCAAGATTTCTATCAAGACTCCTATCGCACAGGGCTTGCTCAACAAGAAGGTGGGCGAGATCGTGGAAATCAAGATTCCACGCGGCACTATCAAACTGCGCATCGACAAAATTTCATTCGAGTAAAAATAAGGAACTATCATAAGGGCAGACAAACCCCTATGGCAGTTCCTTTTTTATGATATGTAAGCCAAACAAATATATACAGAGAATGAGAGATGTCGGTGTGTGGCACGACACATGCTTTGCAACGACAGATTTTGATTAACAATAAAAACGAAACAGACTATGGCAAGTATTTTCTCAAAGATTGCTGCCGGTGAAATCCCCAGCTACAAGTGTGCAGAAAGCGACAAGTTTTATGCGTTCCTCGATATCAGCCCTATCGGTAAAGGTCACACATTGGTGATTCCAAGAAAGGAAGTTGACTATATCTTCGACATGGAAGACCAGGACCTGGCCGAATTTGAAGTCTTCGCCAAGAAAGTGGCTAAGGCCATCAAGGCTGCCTTCCCCTGCAAGAAAGTGGCACAGGTGGTTCTAGGTCTCGAGGTGCCTCACGCCCATATCCACCTCATCCCTATGAACAGCGAGGCTGATGTGAACTTCCGCAAGGAACATCTCAAGCTATCAGAAGAGGAGTTCAAGGATATCGCAAATAAGATATACGAAGCATTCAAAAAACTATAATTCTTCTCTTCGAAAACTTAGGAAGAGAGGCTACTCAAGGGAAAAGGGAAGTGAAGATGCGTCTTCACTTCCCTTTCTGTTATCATGTTATCGAATGGATGAGAGTTATATAAACTCATCTCCTTTCTTAATTTGTACCTCGTTGACATACTTGCGCACCAACGCAGAGGAGTCTTCTTTGCGACAAACCAACAGCACATTGTCTTTTTCGGCAACGATGAAGCCATCCAGCCCATTGAGCACAGCCAACTTGCCTTCCGGCAGTTTGACAATATTGTTGTGACAATCCTCCATCAGCACGTCGCTGTCTATCACCACATTGTCGTTCTCCCCTTTCTTCATTGCCTCGTAGATGCTGTGCCACGTGCCTAAGTCAGCCCAGCCAAAGTCGCACTTCATCACATAGACGTCATTCGACTTCTCCAAGACGGCGTAGTCAATTGAGATATTGGGATAGGAAGGGAAGTTTTCCTTCATATAGGCATTCTCGGTCTCCACACTAAAGACAGGATACTTCTCGTCGTAACCACGCATTACAGTTGGTAAGAGCTGTGAAAAATCTTCGTAGAGATGTTTCACATTGAAGAGGAACAGGCTGGTGTTCCAATAGAACTCGCCACTGTCTACGAAAATCTTGGCAAAGTCGCGCTCAGGCTTCTCGGTAAACGACTGTACCTTATAGAGTCCTTCGCCCACAGAATCGCCCAACTGGATGTATCCATAGCCAGGCTCAGGACGGGTAGGTTTCACACCCATGGAGAGGAAGCAACTGTTGTCGGCAACAAAGTGCAGCCCCTCCAACATATCCTTGCAGAACGCCTCCTCGTTGAACACAGCCTGATCGGATGGCGTAGCCACGATGCAAGCCTCAGGATTCTGCATGGCTATGCGATGCGCAGCCCATGCCACACTCGGAGCTGTATTGCGATGAATGGGTTCCGACAAGATGTGCTCGGAGGAAACATCGGGCAGCTGCTGCCTTACAAATTCCACATACTCCTCGTTGGTATTGATATAGATATGGTCGGCTGGCACAATCCTTGCCATCCTGTCATAAGTTTGCTGCAACTGAGTACGTCCCACACCGAAGAAATCAAGAAACTGTTTGGGATAAGCATTGCGGCTGCTGGGCCACAGTCTTCTACCCTTTCCTCCGGCGAGTATGATACAATAATTGTTATGATCGTTTTTTGTCATTTGGCAGACTATATAATGATATTGTTTTAATTCACGTGTAAAATTAGGAAATATCTATGAACCTACCAAGTTTTTTTCCACAATTTAAGACAGAAGTGGCAAAATAAAACAATTATTTAGCCTTTCGTATAAGAAAAATCATCTTTTCAGAAACTTTTCTGCAAAAAAGTTTGTCAGTTCAAAAATTATTAGTACCTTTGCAACCGCAAAAGCCCAGATGGCGGAATCGGTAGACGCGCTGGTCTCAAACACCAGTGGAGCAATCCATCCCGGTTCGATCCCGGGTCTGGGTACTGAATTAAATTATTAAACGCTTGTAAGCCAATCGCTTGCAAGCGTTTTTTGCTTTTTAAGGTGTACTAAAAGTGTACTTATTCTTACTGCCAGTACGATAAATTGAGAGAGAATATTATCTCACCATTATCTTAATGCCATCTACGATATAGAGGCCAGGACGAAGGGCGACAGTCTGCTCCTGACCTGCCGTCAGGCGAACTTCTACTGTTTTCTGTCCTCCAATATGGTAGATGCCCACTCGCTTGTTGGCATCTGTCTTGATAACCACAGCTCCCTTTTCGCCTCGTACATAAGTTCCGGCATCTGTCTTCACAGAAGATATAGAAGATGGTACACCTGTGACATAGGCTATCAAGGCATTGCCCTTAATCCATTTCTGACCACTACCTGTAACTATATCATAATAGTGTTTACCTATCGTACATTTAGCAAATTCCGAATATTCTTTTGTTGTAAAATCATATGAATTGAAATATACAAGAATAGAATGACTGCCCACCTCATCTGGAGTGACAGTATATTCCACATAGGTAATCGCTCCATTACCTGCAGCCCTTGCCCTATTAGGCTCTATCCAACCGTTATTGGTTTCGGCATTATATGGCACGAAGCAATAATCCAAATAGCCAGGTCCACCTGTATTCTTTACGCCAAACCTTACCACGAGTTTATCGTCTTCAACCAATGGCAATTTACATTTTGCGCTGTAACATATTCCTTCACCAAACTTACCTGGAGTAGCATTACTCTCTGAAGAAACGACGGTGAAATTAGGAGCCGCTGCCGTCGTCAACGTGAAATGCTGACCATTTACGATGGCTGCTTCCTTGTTAGCTACATCCGTTATCCACAGATACTGTTGAGACGAAGATGTTTCCGGTAACTCTATTTGACGTGTCACCGAACCGCGAGCTGGTATGGTAATATACAGGTTGAAATCTGGCGAACCGGGCTTGGTATTGTCCTTCGTGTTTGTGTAAATGTTCACCAAACCATTGAACTCCATATCCATACTGTTGGTAAATGTTACCGTCAGCGGATTGGTCATATCGGTATAAAGACCATCTTCGGCTGTTACTGTTGCTGCCAAAGGAGTAGTAACCGGAGTCAGCTTCGTGGCATCAACATTGATGATGAAAGGCTGGTTGTTAGAGAATGAACAAATATGCCAATTCTTCGTATCTGAACTATAGATAGGATAAATCACATTGATACCCATAGGGAAAGGATAGTTGATGGTAAGTTTTGGATTATGACCATAAGTACCATAAGTACCTCCATCAGGCTTAACTGCAGGCAATTCCCACAGACCATTATAGTCAGACACACGGGCTATGGTTCCGTTTGCCATCTTTATGCCATAGGCAAAATAACCGGAAAAAGCAGAAGTACTCTGGTTAGAAAAGCAGGTTGTGGCTTCTGCCTGGAAATTCTCTGAGTCATGCGCACGTGTAGTCTTAGTCCAGGTAATACCACAATTGCCACTATAGTTGAGCGACATGATCTGCGGATATGAAGCAAGAGGCTCATCCACCTTGCCATTATCGGGAGCTATACCGATAATCATAGAGCAGTCTCGATTGTAGCCATCCACAGCAGAGCCTGAGCCTGCTCCACCCTTCGTGGGTTGAAGAATCGTCAGGTCGAAGTAACCATCCTGATAGCCTCCCCATCCCCAGTTGATGTGATAAAGACCTTTTCCATCACTTCCATCGCATACAAACTCGTGACCACCATCCGAAGACTGACCACTATAAAGAATAGGACGCTTTGCCTTCAGCTCATTATCGATCAGCGTCATCCATTGCTGCAAGGTAAAGACTGTACGGGTAAGGTCTTGCATCAAGTCGGCGTCATAGCCGAAATAAGTCGCCAAGATGATTGGTGTGACGTTGGCTCCCGACGAAGGACCATAGTTCATCTTCACCGCAGCACCACAATGGTACATCAATTTGGCAACAGCATCAGCTTGCGCAGAGTTGTAATCCGACTTTGAATAATCAGGCAACATATTGTCCCAGTCGTAGGTCGCACCAGAAGATATTTCTGGTATTTGAATTCCATAACTTTTAGCAGTATAAGCCTTAATAGTAGCTTTCAACTCCTTAGGATACTGATAATACATCATCACCTGCGCCATGGCTGTAGCCACACAGCCCGTAACGGCACGATTGGTACCATTGTAAGAGGGACACATATTATTATAAGGTGCCATCTGGTTCCACTTGATACCACCCAAGAGAGGAGCTACAGCAGCAGAGTTGGCCCGATCGGCACGCCATTGGCGAGCCTCAGCCAATCCTCCTGACACCTGTGCATCACCCTTGAGCAAAGCCTCTACCGTTTCCTGATAAGCTTTCATAAAGCCCACATAGTTGGCTGGCAAATGGTCGGGGTCGTAAGTGCCCTGAGCAGAGTAGCCCACCACTTCCGGCATTCTGTCGTCACCCGACACAATGGTAAATCCCTTGTCCTCGCCATTGGCAAAGACATAATAGCATGTGGCAGAAGGAGAAACAGCAGAAGAAACCGACATGCGGGGAGCCGCCTTTGCTGAAGCCGCCACCTCGGCATCCATCTCTATGCCAAGCATGGCTGCCTGACGTTGAGCTATCGCCTTAGCCTGCTGATAGCTACGCGGACCGGCTATTGCCGAAACCGACAACAACAGCATCAATGACAATAAAAGTAATAAGTCCTTCTTCATAAAAATTCAATGATTTAGTTAGTGAATAGTTTTAAATTTCATCTTTTATTTGTGCCACAAATATAGCTTATTTTTCACAAACAAACAAGTATTAGAGCCTTAAAAAATGTTCAAGACAAGAAAATCATACCATTTGCTCCTTTTTTTACGTTTTGACACCTTTCTCAAAGCTGCTGTACCGTAGCTTCTTGACTCAACTTTCGCAAATGGGAATGTTTAGAGAAGTTACGTGGAAGTTAAACTGAACGGAGTGACAGCTCCTTTAACTCCCCTCATGCAAAACATGAAATACATATAAAAAAATGAGTATAGATTTGGAAATATGAGATTTTATCCGTATTTTTGCAGCAATTAGACAAAACTATTTAATAACTCTATTAAAAACCCCATTTATTCATGAAGAAACTTTTTAGCTTGGTTTGCACCTGTTTGCTGGCAATGAGCATGCAGGCAGCCGAAACCGACAAGTATGACGCGCTCTATGAGAACCTTCCTTTCCAGATGGAGAAGGTGACACGTCCTCAGTTCCCTGCCAACGAGGTAAACCTGAAGGATTTCGGAGCCGTAGGTGATGGTTCTACCCTTTGCACTGAAGCTTTCAGCAAGGCTATCGAAGCCCTGAGCCAGAAAGGCGGAGGAAAGCTCATCGTGCCACAGGGCGTATGGTTTACAGGCCCCATCACATTGAAGAGCAACATCAACCTGCACATCGAGAAGGGCGGCATTATCCTTTTCTCACCCGATGATGCCCTCTATCCTTTCGTCAAGACATCTTTCGAGGGTCTCGACACACGTCGTTGCCAGTCTCCTATCTCGGGCAACGGACTTACCAACGTGGCTATTACTGGTCAGGGAGCCATCGACGGTAATGGCGAGTACTGGCGCCCTCTGAAAAAGCAGAAGGTAACCGACGCTCAGTGGAAAGCCATCACTTCACGAGGTGGTGCCTACAAGCGCAAGGACTATTGGTTCCCGTCAGAAGGCGCTCTCAAGGCTGACAACAGCGCCAATATGAACGTGCCTGCAGAACCTACATCAGAAGAGGGATGGAACGAAATCAAGCGATTCCTCCGCCCTGTCATGGTAAGCTTGGTAAACTGCAAGAATGTTTGGCTCAATGGCGTTATCTTCCAGAACTCTCCTGCCTGGAACATCCATCCATTGATGTGCGAGAATGTGCTCATCGAAGATGTACTGGTACGCAACCCTGCGTATGCACAGAATGGTGACGGTCTTGACCTGGAGTCATGCAAGAACGCACTCATCGTCAATTCTACTTTCGATGTGGGCGACGACGGTATCTGTATCAAGAGCGGTAAAGATGCCGACGGAAGAAAGCGTGGCATTCCTTGCGAGAACGTCATCGTAGACGGATGTACAGTCTTCAAGGGTCATGGCGGATTCGTAGTAGGTAGTGAGATGAGCGGTGGTGTGAAGAACGTAATGGTTACCAACTGCCAGTTCCTCGGTACCGATGTAGGTCTGCGTTTCAAGAGCACACGTGGTCGTGGCGGCGTAGTAGAGAACATCTTCATCAAGAATATGTCTATGTTCGACATTCAGACCGACGTAATCACCTTCGACCTTTATTATGGTGGCAAGTCGGCTGTTGAGGTTCTCAACGATGGCGACGAGGCTAAGCAGCAGAAGGTGGAGAAGTTCAAGGTAGACGAGACTACTCCTTGCTTCCGCAACATCGACATCGACCATGTCATCTGCCGTACAGCCCGCCGTGCTGCATACTTCAACGGTTTGCCCGAGATGCCTGTTCAGAACATCAGCATCAAGGACTTGGAGGTGAACAATGCCGAACAGGGCATCGTGATCAACCGTACTGAGAACGTGAAGCTCGAGAATATCAAGGTAACCGCAAAGACTCATACCTTCGATGCCAAGAACTCGAAGAACGTGAGTGTAAACAGCAAAACCTACAAGAAGATCGACGAAAAGGGCGTTACCCTCGATTTCTAAAGACTGCGAAGACTTGCCATATAGGACAAAAAGCCTATATGGAAAGACTTAATAACTCCCAAAAACATTTTGACCTGTACGGTTGGCACGCCCTGGGCTAAGAGCTTCTGCCCTTTCAGGGCGTATTGGGTAATTTCAACCGTACAGGTCGAAACATTTTGCGGTAAAAGCACAGCAAACATTCTGATATTTTGCTGCGTTTTTACCGCAAATTTCGTATATCACTATTGAAAAAAAATCGTCAAACAACTATAAAATCTCCGTTCAAAGGCTTTGAACGGACATTCAAAGGCTCTGAACGGAGATTTATCAATAGACAAAAAACTTTTTTATCAGTAGACAAAAACATTTTAAGTCTATTGGCAACATCTTTTTAAGTTCTCTAAGAAGAAATCTATCCTTCCTTCAAACTCTTTCTCATCAGCTTGCCCACGAAATTCCATGCAGGCATCTTCTTGAGTGTACTGCGTACTGGCTGGATATCCCATAGCAGAAACACGAGCAACACAGCTATGCCAATGAGACAAGTAATGCCGTAAAGCTGGCGTATGCTGATCATCAACAGGTTGGAGGCATCGTAAGGTAAGCCACGAGCCATATTGTCAGCCATCTGATGCCGAATACCGAAACTGTACAGACCAGAGCACATGGCCGACACAGGACCATTGCGTATGATGCCTGCCATGGTAAGTCCCATAAAGAAATGCTGGAAGGGCATCAGCTCCTCAAGATAAATGGTGAGCATACAGAAGAAGATGGCATTACCAAACGAACGCAGGAAAGTAGGCAGATAAAGTGCCTGCAGGGGCAATCCCGGGTCGATGAGGAAATACATCATGACAGGATAGCACACCATAGCCATAACTCCCAAAGTGAGAAGACGTGTATACTTCTGTCGAAGCACCTTGCACCAGAACAGGCAGAAAAGGCAGCCTGCGATGGCTCCCATCCACTCCACCAAGTTGAGCACATTGGTGGTGAATGTACCAAAGTGCAAGACACCACCCGTAAAAGCCGTCTGCAGCACCTTGGGAGTACTGCCCATCCACTCGACAAAGGCAAAGAGGATAAGCAGGGGCACAAGCCGCTTGTACTTCCAAGCCTCGGGAGCTATATAGGGATGACGGATGTGGCGCATGCGCTGAATACAGAAGTAGCCCGTCACGACAAACAGCAACACATCCATTCGCAGGATATCGCTGTCGAACCAGTTGTAGTGTTCTCCATAATTGAAAAAGAAGATAAACTCCAACATCCATGCCGACCATAACAGACAACCCAAGTAATCGATGCTGATAAACGGCAGAGGCTTCATGAAACGAAAGTCGTGAGTGGTGACATACACCACAAGTGCCACACATAGCAAGGCACCGGTCATCGTCCAGTTGATGATGCGCCAGTCCTGATAAATATAGATAAGATGCTCAGTTATCCACGGTGAAAGCGACATATTTCCCAAAACCAAGCAGTAGAGCAAGGGGAAGAAAATGGTAAAGTCGCGTTTCGAGGTCATCCACAACTGTATGTTCGACATACACTCAAAGCATCCACAGAGTTTGAAGAACCCCGCGATATAGGCCAAGACACACATCACCGGCACCGAGTCGGTAAACATGATGAGGAAGTTGCACGCCGCTATTATCAAGGCCGCATTCAGCAGAAGCCTGCGGTTGGTAAAACGGAACTTCAACCTAAAGAGGAAAGGAAAGGGCATAGCCACGCCCACCACATTGAACATGACAATCATGAGCACATCCTCACGTATCAGACTGTACTCTCCCATCACCTGCGACATGGCACCACCATAAATGCCTCCCGACATGAGGAAGACAAAGGCAAAGAGCAAATATATCCATGGCTGCAACCTGCGAGGCACGTAGCCATTGAAAGAAGGAACCCTGAAAGGTCCCTGAAGCATTGGAGGTCCTGGCATTATAATGATTTCTTCACTTTAGTTTCTACATTTAATCCCGCACGGAGCAAAGCCACCTGCTTGGGGTCGTTATCCTTGTCGAGAGCGATACGCACGGGCACACGCTGCTCCACCTTTACAAAGTTGCCCGTGGCATTATCGACAGGAATCATAGAATAAGCCGAACCTGCCGCTGCCGACAAAGCCTCCACCTTGCCATGAAAGACGACTCCCGGTATGGCATCGGCGGTGAAATCGACGGTTTTGCCTACTTCTATACCGTCCATCTGCGTCTCACGATAGTTGGCTACCACCCATACGTCATCATCATCTACGATGCGTGCCAACATCTGTCCGGGCTGTACCAACTGCCCTACATGAATGTCTTTTCTGCCCATCACACCATCACAGGTAGCCACAATGACAGTATAGGAAAGATTGAGACGGGCAAGATTGAGCTGGGCTTCAGCCACACTCTCACCTGCACGCGAGCTACCCAACTGATGGGTCTGCACATTACGTACCGAGGCAGCACTCTGGCGACGGCTGTTGGCCTGTTCATAGCGTGCCTTGGCTCCCAAGTATCGGGCATAGGCATTGTCGTATTGCTGACGCGTAACAGCATCTTTCTTCATCAAAGCCGCAAAGCGGTCGAAATCCTTTTTGGCATTCAGCATGTCCACACGTGCCTCCTCAATACCTGCCGATGCAGTCTGCACATTGCTGACCGTAGTACCCATGCTTGCCGTAACCACCGATGAGCCCGACTTTGAACCGCGAAGACCTGCCTCAGCCTGTGCCACCTGCAAACGAAATTCTGCATCCTCGATGATGACAAGCGTATCTCCCTTGTGCACATGCTGGAAATCGGTAAAACGGATCTCCTTGATAAATCCTGGCACACGGGTATTGATGGGGGTTATATGACGACACACCTGAGCATCATCGGTATACTCCACATCGACTCCATGCACGAAATGACTGAAACACCAGGCCACAGCTCCTAACAGGAAGAGCACAACCACTACATTATATATTCTCTTGATTATTTTCTTGTTCATTACTATTAAAAATATTAAGTGTTGTATGAAAAGTTAGATTTTACCTGCAACATATTGCAGACGATAGTAGGCATATACGATATTGATACGGGCATCCACCTCCAGCAACTCGGCATTGAGCTTGAGATTGGAAGCATCCACCATATCGGTAACAAGCGCCAACTGGCTGAGATAACGTGCATTGATCACATCGTAGTTCTGCGAAGCCAGCTCCACGCTCTTCTGTTGGGTTGCCAACTCAACATAGGTTTGCTGATACTGAACATAGGCAGCCTGCACCCTGTTGTTGAGCTGTTCCGCCTGCACGTCACGAGTTTGCTGCATCTGACGAGTCTCCACAGCAGCCTGCTTCACGCGCTTGTTGCTCTTGAACAACGAACTAAGGCTATACTTCACCCCTACGCCCACGTACCATACATTGAGATTCTTGTCGACGGGAGGAAGTTCGAAGGTGATAGGCCCGTCAAAATGATTGGCTGCCACAAAAGCCACCTTGGGCAAGAGTTCGCTCTTGGCAAGTTTCTCCTTGGCCTTGGCTGTCTGTATATTCAGCACGCTCTGCTCCAAAACAGGCGAATTCATCGCACTTTCTGCCTGCCAATAACCTTCTCCATCCTGGGCATAGGTCTTGTCGGCTATGGTTGCATCGGGAACAATGGTCTGCGATACTGGCAAGCCCAAAGTGTTGCAAAGCTGATAGTTCAGAATACTGCGATTATTACGAAGCGACGTAAGACCCAGCCTGAGCGACTGCATCTGCAACTCATAGCGGGTAATGTCGTTCTTCAGCGCCATTCCCTCCTTCTGTTTAGCCTTGATATCAGCGATGAGCTGTTCGGTGAGTTCGATATTTTTCTCGTACACCTTGATACGGTTGTCTATCTTGCAAAGGTCTAAATACTGCCCCAACGCCATGAAACGTTCTTGCTGCCGGGTAAGTTTTACGCCCACTTCTGCCTGCTGCTTGCCCAATTCGGCAAGACGAATGCCAGCATGGATGGCTCCACCGGCATAAACCACCTGCTGGGCATCAACGGCAAAGCTGTTGCCATAATGCGGAGAATGAAGTCCATGAACATCGGAGAAATCACGATCGGTCATCAGTACGTTACCCAAATAACTGAACGACAGCGAAGCATCAATATCAGGAAGACGCTTGCTCCGGGCTGCCTCTACACCCAAACCGGCTGCAGCTACACCCGTCTTCTGGGCACGCAGACTCTTGCTGTTATCCTCTACCTTTTCGAAAAGCTGACCTACAGTCATGGGAACACTTTGACCAATACGTCCCGAACCGTCTGTCTGGGCATGCGCCCACATACAGCCTCCCAGCAAAAGGAGGCCTACAAACATAAATTGTCTTGTCATCAGAATTTTACCTTTTATAAATCTGGGTGCAAAGGTACAGAGTTTTCTGCTAACGACTGTTTTAAATATCACCCTACGGATGGACTTTTAGGGAACAATTCTTCTTATATCTCTCATAAAATACGTATCTTTGCAAACAAAAAGAGAACAAAACCAATGATTAATGAATTAGACAGCCGACAGGAAGCCCGACTTTTCGTTACCACACTTGACGAATGGACCTTTGAACCACAGGTAATCACCTATGGCGGCATACTGATTTGCCGAAAAGGAAAGGCAAGACTGAAAGTAAACTTCAAGGAATGGGAAATGCACGAAGGAGCTGTGATAACGATTTTCCCAAATGATGTGGTGTTGCTGACCAAGGATAACGGGAACGACTTCGAGGTGGAAATGCTGAAATACAATGCCTCCTTGCTGCGTGAGGCAAGTCTGCAGTTAGAGCAAACTGTCTATTCAGCCTTGCGCGAGGACCGCTGCAGACAGGACTCTCCTGTCGTCACCAATATCATCAACCACATGTTTGCCCTGCTCAGGGTGTACTTCGACCAAGCAGCATGCACCTGTCTTACACAGTTGGTGCTATGTCAGCTGAAAGCTTTCTTCATAGGATTCAACGAATACCTGCTACGAAATCCACAATATCGCCCCGATGAAATCAAGTCTTATCGTGTAAGAGAACTCTTCAACCACTTCATGCACCTGATGGAAAGAGACTACAAGGCATCAAGGGATGTCAATTATTATGCCGACCTGATGAACATTACGCCCAAATATCTCACCAACATCGTGCGACAGGTGACGGGACACACCCCAAAGACCATCATCGACCAGTATGTCATACTGCAAATCAAGATGCAGTTGCATCGCAGTCAGCAAAGCATCAAGGAAATAGCATGGGAATATCATTTCTCTGACTCAAGTTTCTTCTGCCGCTACTTTAAAAAACATACAGGAAAGACACCACAACAGATCAGAGAACAGACAGCCGACAAAACCAACCAGCCATCGGCCTGTTTCATTAAAGACTGCGGTGGTACATCTTCCTGATTTCTTCGTTTATGAAATCTTGAAAACCAGGACTGTCGATAATCTCGATATGGCTGTACAGTCCCAAGACAAAACGGGCAATACCCAAGTAGCTTGCCACATCCATAGACAACAGCCAGTACTTGGGAGCTTTTCCTTCATTATTATCGGTTTCATCGGGCAATTCAACGATGAATTCGGCTGATTTGGGATATTCCTCAATCATCAGACTATATGCCAGACGGTCGAGTTTCAACCTGACAGACAACCGCTCATCACCACTAAACATAAAGAGATCGGTAAACATCTGACGATGCTTGGCCTCGTTGCCCCACTCCAGATCGAGCAGGATAACATTGCCCATACGCGACACCTTGAACGTCTTGTTCATCTTGGAACTAAGTTCATAGCAGCGCACATCATTATTGTTGTTCATCATAAGGAAAGGCTCCACCACCCGGTCGGTACAACTCTTGCTGTGAGGCGAGGAATAACCTTCTATCTTGACAAGCCGATGACGCTTGATGGCATCGTAGAGCACGCCGACATGATGGGCAGCCTGCTCGCGCAACTGAGGATTGGCAAGGATGTTGAGGTCATAGAAACGATCCAACTTGCGGCGCAGTCGCTCCACGATGGCATTATTGTCTTCCACCTTATTTAATATAGAGAGCATGGTGAGGGCTTCCTCCTCGGTGAAGTTGATGGTTTCGAAGAGATGCTTGAAGAATGGCGACTCCCTGTCAAGACTGTATATCCTGCCATTCTTCTCCACCTTGAAGCCCCAGTCGCGGAAACTCTCCAAATAATAATACAGCATACGTCGCGAAATGCCCGCACGCTCGCAAAGAGTATCCACGTCATAACGATGGTTCTCGGTAAGGAGAAGCATCAGGTTCATTTCTTTTTCCAGTTTGTCGTGTCGCATAAAGCCTGAATGTGATAAGTTGATGAATCGGCAAGAGGCTGAAGACTGCTTTTTATGTTAATAGAGCTTAACAGCCACTCACTTTTAACATAAGAACTCAGAAAGTGAACATATATTGCACAAAAGCCTCCTAATTTTGCCCTCAGAAACAAAGAAAGACCAGTAAAAGGGCTTTCATACAGTAAGGAAACTATAAAACAATAAAGAATTATGGAAAAGAATATCACATTGGGCACTTCAGCCGACATCAACTTCGTAGTAAACAGCATCAGCAACGGCAGCAAGAGCGTTGTGGACGGCAGTAAGAACCTGATAAGCAGTATCAAGAATTTGCTGCAAAGCGGCAAGCAACCCATAGAATGGCTGCAAAGCTACTATTCCATCATCATGGAAAAGGAAGTGAGCATGAAGCAGACCCTCCTCCTCATCGCCACCCAGTTTACATTCGTACTGGGCATCCTGCCTGCCGACATCAACCTCGCATTAAGAGCCGCTTTCTTGGGCAGTTTCGCCTTCTGCCTGCATCTGTGCAAGAAGAGTTTTCAAGAGGAAATATAAATTGATTTCATTAACCGTCACTTAATCCTTGAACTCAAGTGAAAGCTCGCCCGAACCCAAGAGATTGTAGCTCATGCGGTGATAAGGCGTAACCCCATACTCCCTGATGGCTGCCCGGTGCTTCTTGGTGGGATAACCCTTGTTGCTCTTCCAGTCGTACTGAGGATATTCCTCGGCAAGGGCATCCATATAGTCGTCACGATAGGTCTTGGCCAGAATGCTTGCTGCAGCTATCGCCATATACTTGCCATCGCCTTTCACTATCGTGGTATGAGGCAGATCATGGTATGGCTTGAAACGATTGCCATCCACAATAATAGCCTCTGGACGAACCTTGAGCTGATCGAGTGCCCTGTGCATCGCCAAGATACTGGCATTGAGGATATTGATCTTATCTATCTCCTCGGGAGTAACGATTCCTACAGCCCATGCCACGGCATCACGCTCTATCTGCTTGCGAAGAGCCTTGCGCCTCTTGTCTGTAAGCTGCTTGCTGTCGTTGAGTGCTTCATTCTGATAACCAGGAGGCAGAATGACAGCAGCCGCATAGACACTGCCAGCCAGACAACCACGACCAGCCTCATCGCAGCCGGCCTCTATAAGGTCCTTATAATAATGACTTTCCAACATCTTCTAAATGGTGTTTTACTGAATAATAAAAACTATTTGATGCAAAAGTAGCACAAATAACTGACTCCAACAAATCCTGATGGATTATTTTTTAGGATTACGTATGAAACTATAGGAAAGAAGGACGATGAAACCAGTATCTTTGCAGAAGATAAGCGGCATCTCAGCAAAACATTCAAGCAAGCTTGATGCTCTGCATTCGATTTGCAGTATCTTTGCAGAAGATAAGCGGCATCTCAGCATAACATTCAAGCAAGCTTGATGCTCTGCATTCGATTTGCATTATCTTTGCAAAAAACTAATCCCAAATAAATATGAAACAAACGATTTGTATTCTTTTATCAGCTATCGCTATCTCGCTCGGCTGCTCAGCCAAGAAGCAGACGAGCACTTTCCCCGACGGCACACCTATCTCTTCATGGTTTGCCGACACCACTGGTGTGGAACTGAAGGACATGGGCAAGCCCTACATCATTACCGATTATGGAGTGGTAAATGACTCAACCATCATTCAGACCCAGAAGATTCAGGAAGTCATAGACCGCTGTCATGCCAATGGTGGCGGAGTCATCGTGGTACCTGCAGGCACTTATCTTACAGGCTCACTATTCTTCAAACCAGGCTGCAACCTGTATTTGGAAGAGAACGCCACACTGAAAGGAAGCGATGCCATCACCCATTATCAGATAGTGAAGACTCGACTGGAAGGTCAGACCTTAGACTATTTTGCAGCACTCATCAATGCCGATCATCACGATGGTTTCACCATTGCAGGCAAGGGAACCCTCAACGGCAACGGACATAAATTCTACGATGAATTCTGGCTGCGCCGAAAAGTCATCAAGAAGTGTACCAACTTGGAGGCACTTCGTCCAAGGCTGGTCTACATCTCCAACTCCAACGACGTGAAGGTAAGCGGCATCAGAATGGTGAACTCTGGTTTCTGGACCAACCATCTGTATAAGTGCAAGCGCGTGAAATACCTCAACCTGTATATCTACGCACCGACAAGCGGCTATCCTAAAGGTCCAAGCACCGACGCCATAGACATCGATGGATGCGAGGATATGCTGATAAGAGGCTGTTGGGTAAACGTGAATGATGATGGTGTGTGTCTGAAAGGCGGCAAGGGAACCTTCGTAGACAAGGACAGCACCAATGCTCCCTGCCGCAACGTCATCGTAGAGAACTGCTATTTCAAGAAAGCCGGTGGAGGTGTCACCTTCGGAAGCGAGTGCTATGATGCCAAGAATGTGATTATAAGAGACTGCCAGTTCAACGGAACCAGCAACATTCTGCTCTTCAAGATGCGCCCCGACACACCACAGAGATACGAGGATGTACTGGCAGAAAACTGCACAGGAGTAGTTACCTTCGGCATCAGAACCCGTATTTGGACCCAGTTCTACGACAAGAAAGACAGAGACGACATGCCCCGTTCAGTCATCAACAACGTGAAGATGAAGAATATCAAGGTGAAGAGCACCAAACAGTTCTACACAATGATACCTTCAGAAAACTACGACTTGGGTAGTTTCTCATTCGAAAACATCGATGTCACCGACCCTGTAGGAATTATGGACACATCGGTATTGGGCAGTTGCAAGCTCAACAAAGTAAAACTTAATGGTAAAGCCATTAAGTAGTTCTTTTTAAAAAAGAAGAAGTTAAAGGAGTTAAGGAGTTAAAGGAGTTAAGACAACAGTCTATTTGGATAAGACGCAGGACATTAGTCCCTTACCTACAGAAATAGACGTTACCCACTAAGCATTTGTCTTAACTCCTTTAACTCCTTAACTCCTTTAACTCCTGAAAAAATCTCCTAAAGAAACATTCTCAAAGAAGCCCCCTTAACTTCTGTACTGCGAGGGCGGCATACCAAACTGCTCCTTGAAGCACTTGCTGAAGTAGTACGGATTGTCGAAACCTACAGCATAAGCCACCTCCGACACATTCTTCTCGCCCTCCTTCAACAGTTCGGCAGCTTTTCTCAGTCGGATGACACGGATATACTCATTAGGTGTATAACCCGTAGTTCCCCTTACCTTTTTATAGAAGATGGTGCGTCCCAAGTGCAACAGTCCTGCCACCTTGTCGACAGAAAGATCTTGTTCGCCAAGGCGAGAATAGACGATACTGTCAAGACGCTTGACAAACAAGCTGTCCTGCTCGTTGCTGAGCATGGCAGAACGAATCTCCTGTGGCTCCTTGCCAAACTTCTGACGAAGTATCTCACGCTGGTTGAGCAACTGCAGAATGCGAGCCATGAGCAACTGCGGGCTGAACGGCTTGGTAATGTAAGCATCGGCTCCCGACTCTGTTCCTTCGAGCACATTCTCGTCAGTACTGAGGGCTGTGAGGAGAATGATGGGGATATGACTCGTCTCAAAACTGTTCTTTAGACGTTTAGTAAGCTCGAAGCCATTCATTCCTGGCATCATCACGTCGCTTACTATCAAGTCGACATCCAACTCCTTTGCCATGGCAATACCCGTCTTGCCATCCGAAGCCACCTTCAGGTCGAAACAGCTCTCCAGTTCAGAGAGCAGGAACTCACGTACATCGTTGTCGTCTTCTATCAGAAGAATGGTACGACGGTTGAGCGGAGCTGATGGTGCAGAAGGCACAGCATCAGTTGTTTTTTCTTCCTGTCCATCCCGTTGCTTTGCCAAATCGGCCTTCAGGATAGGGCTGTCCTTTACCAAGAAGTCGGAAGCCTCGTAGCAGTCTTTCTGCAGAGGTATCGTGACCACAAAGACCGAACCTCCGCCCTCGTTCTCCTGATAAGTTATCTCGCCATGATGCGTCCTCACAAGTTCATGAGTAAGATGGAGTCCGATGCCAAAGCTCTCGCCCGTATAACTGCTCTGCATGAAGCGGCTGAAGAGCTGTTCTCGCTTCTCCTGCGGAATGCCCACTCCCGTGTCAGCCACACGGATGGTCATCACATCCGTGAAAGAGAGGCTTACAGAGATGGTTCCCTTGGCAGGGGTGTACTTGAAGGCGTTGGACAAAAGATTGAACACCACCTTGTCTATCATCTGCTGGTCGAGGAACATCGCATGTGCCGGCTCCGACGACTCGAAACTGTAAGCTATCTCCTTCGACTCGGCTGCATCGTCGAACATACGGCAGATGCCCTTGACAAACATCACGGCATCAGTTTCCTGCAAGGACAACTTCAGCTTGCCTGCCTGCATCTTACGGAACTCCAAGAGTTGGTCGATGAGTCGCAACATGCGCTGCACGCTCTTATCCATCACACGGATAGTCTTCTCCAACTCTGTCTGCCAGCGGTTGGCCTTCATGATGCGCTTCTCCTTCTCGAGCGAGCCTTGCATCAGGGTGAGAGGAGTACGGAACTCGTGAGCTATATTGGTGAAGAAAACCAACTTGTAGCGAGTGAGTTCCTGCTCAAGACGGATTCGGTTGCGAAGCACATTCTTGTCGTGCACAAACTTCACCACCAAGATGATGACACCCAGGACAAGCAGCACATAAATCATTATCGCCCAGGACGTAAGATAGAAAGGAGGCTTGATGCGAATAACCAATGTACTCTCCTTACCCCAAGTGCCATCCGACGTACATGCCTTGACATGCAGAAGATACTTGCCAGCTGGCAGTTTCTGATAAGCCGCCCAGGGCGTGGACGAAGGTTGGCTCCATGACTGGTCGAAGCCTTCCAGACGGTAGGTGTACTTCACATTGCGCACATCGGAATAGTCGAGTGTAGAGAAATGTATGTTGGGCGAACGCTGCTCATAGGTCAGCGTTATCTCATCCGAATAAGGATAAGAGGTGAAGACGACATCAGTCAGTCCACTGACATGGCTCAAACGTGAAGGCTGGATAATGGTAAGACCATAGTTGCCACCCAGCACCACTCTGCCGTCATCAAGACATACTGCCGAGTTCTCATTATATACATTGCCCATAGGGTTGCGTGAGAACATATAGTTTTCAAACGACTTCTTGCGGGCATTCCAGGCTGTCACTCCCTGCTGGGTAGAAATCCAAAGATTGCCATCAGGTGTGTCCACCACCGACTGAACCAAATTGTTGACCAGTCCATTAGAGGTATTGAAGACGTGGAACTTAGGCTCTGTCTCACCATCACCCGGCTCTACCTGTACCAGACCATCGCCTGATGCAGAGAGCCACAGTCGTCCCTGTCTGTCGACAATTACATCGCGTATTTCATAATCACGCACGTAAGTCTTATATCGGCTGGCATCCTTCACAAACTCATCGACAGGAATACGGATAAGACCTCCCGATGTTCCGCACCAAAGCACGCCATGCTTGTCTATCACCATGCATCTCACCTCGTTGAGCCCCACGCTGTCGGCAAAGAATGTCTTCACACCATAGCCATCCTTACGTGGATAGACAAGGCTCAATCCCTTGCCAAAGGTTCCTATCCACATACGATGCTTGGCATCGGAAGCCATACAGAACACGTTCCTGTCCTTAAAGTCGAGTCCTTTTGCTCCATAGATTCCCTTGCCACGGGTGCCTATCCAGGTTTCACCATTAGGCATCTGGACTATACCATAAACATTCGAATCGAAGTGGCTCTTGCCCAACACCTGGCTCATGTCGGCACTATAGTGGTAAAGACTTCCCGCACGGGTGCCCACCATGACTGTGCCGTCATTCATTTTCTTCACCATTCGAACGACATTCGAAAAGTCCATATTGCCCTCGCCATTAGGATAAATGCGTTCCACACCCTTGTCCATCACCTGGATGTGCGACACGCCTCCGTATTCTGAGCTTACCCACACTCCATCGTGACGGTCGGCAATAATGCCGAGAAGATAGTTGGAGGCTATAGGCGACTCTCCCAACTTGTCTGCCACGAAATGCTGGCTTTGGGTCAGGTCCTGATTGAACACAAAAAGTCCCTTGCCATAGGTGGAAATCCAGATGAGTCCATGATTGTCCTCTACGATATGAAATCGCTCATGGTCGATATAATTGGTGGTTTGCTGAGGGAAGAGACTCAGGGGTACGAGCTTGTCCTGTCTTACCAAGCGCAGCACGCCCGTCTTGTTGTATATCCACTTTCTGCCTTTGTTGTCAGTCAACACCCTGCCATTGGGGATAAGCCATTCACCCTCACATTCCGCAACCTCTCCCGTACGCACATCGATAGAGAAAGAGCGGCGGTTGGTAAAAAGTATCCATCTGTTGCCCATGAGCAAATCGCCGGTAGCTACCTCACCGTCAACATAGGCTACATGGGAAAATCGCTGCAGCTTGCCTTGTCGAAGAACATAGACATCGCCCTTCTCCGAAACCATCAGCATCTTATGATGGAAGGGGCGCGTACGCGACATTCTCATGCCCTTGGCTATGCAGAACAGGCGACCTCCAGAATAAAGGAAAACCTTGTCCGTAGTACAAAGCACCACATTGTCTTTGTCCAGACTGTCTATCAGAGGGACTTGGGAAGAACCTATTTCTGCCTGGGCAAACCTACGTGTCAAGAAAGAACCACTGCGATAGTCTACCAACATAGCTCCATCTTTGGCTCCCCAAAGCCAGAACATTCCGTCACAGACCAGCTTCCACTTAGTGAAATGAAGCTTCTCTACTTCCTGACAGTACTTCTCCTCCTTGCCGTCCACCATATTCAGGCAAGTTAATCTCTCAGAAGAAGAATACACCCACAACTTCTTATAGGTAACATCCTCCAAAACCTTCTTCGTACGACCGATTAAAGCAGAGACACCAGTACTGTCGTTGTCCAAATAGGTTGTTACCACGTTACCGTCGTAGCGGGCAAGTCCATTTTGCGTGGAAAACCACAGAAAGCCCTTCTGGTCCTGTTGCATATCGCTAACGACATTAGAGGGCAATCCTTCCTGAATGGTTACCCTCTTCGCCTTCACCTCTATGGGAAGGGAAAGAATCTCGGCATGCTTCTCCACCGCTATCTGTGCCATAGGCTCCGTGCCAACGCCACGCTGTCCGCCATCATGGCAGGAACTGGCGAGCAAGGCAAAAGCCGCCGCCATAAAGAAATTACTGTATCTCATTATTCTGATTAGTTCTTAACACGGTGCAAAGATACGCCAAATACTTGGAAAAACCACATCTCCCTACCACAAAAATCACTTCACCCTACCACAAAACCATGGAAAGCCTATCACAAAGTTCATGGAAGACTGCTCCCAAGTAGGAGACACTACCTATATTTAGTCAAATATAAGCTATATTTCATTAGTTGTAACTTATATTTAGCTAAATAAGGGTTAGGCGAAGCAGTTGGAAGCAGACTTCTCGGAAGTTTGTCTCTATAAGAGAAAAGATGAAGAACCTGCTCAACAAGGCAAAAGCCTCTTCAACCTGCTGTAACAACAGCATTTATACCCAACGGAAAAAGGGACGAGCTCATCACGAGTTCGTCCCTTTTTTACTAAAAATAATTCTTATTTACCGAAATGTATGTACTGTACTAAAAACAATCTTTACTTGTAAGCTGGATGCTGCTGACCCTCAAGACCTGCATTTACATCAAGAATCTTAGAGGTGTTGAACGGCATCAGCTCTGTCATGTTCTTTTGCAAGCCATAGAATACACCAGAATTACCTGTAATCCAGGCATTGTTGCTTGACACTCCAGTTACGTCCTCTACACACAGGTTACCCTTCTGCTTGATAGAAACGATACTGAACATATTAAGGATGGTGTAAGAATGCTCTACAGCACCTTCGGGCTTGTTAACAGCACTATAAAGCTTGCCATCCTTTTCATAGAGCTTCACATCCTTAAGTGAACCCTTGCTACTTGAGTTCAAAATCTTCAGAGTCTTGATCTGGTCGGCAGAAAGACCCAAAGCCTCAACATCAGCCTGTGAAAGGTCGATATAGCTCAATGCAATGGTAGGATCCTCAAACTTAGGGGTGGTAGAGAGATAGTAAGCACGATAAACAGGCACGTTGGCAAACTCACCATCACGCTTTGCCAAGTTTACCAAGCGCTGCTTCTCTGCCATCAGCATCTCATACTGCTTACCCCAGCGAGTAAGGTCGGTACGACGCAGACCCTCATTGGAAAGCTCGAGCTTACGCTCCTTCTGGATGAAGGTGAGGAAGTCGTCATGGTTGGTAGGAATACCTGCAGCAGCCTTGGCCTCATTGCCACGGAAGGCACGCTTGCGGACTTCCTTCACTGCATTGATGGCCTCCTGAGTAGGACCATTGTTCACCTCGTTCAGAGCTTCAGCATACATCAACAATACGTCGGCATAGCGAAGCAATGGGAAATTGATGTTACGCTTAGCATTGGTAGCACCCATCTCCTTTTTCCAGTTGATGCGGTACTTGCCCACACCCATACCGTTGTATACATTCATCTGATACTTATTGCCCTTGGCACTAAGCACGATGCCGTAGTTGCAGACAGACACATCACGACGCTGGTCATCCTTGTCATAATCGAAGAAAAGAGTTGGGTAAGCCATCATCTGTGCGCCACCCTTACCCATACCGCCTTCAGAGTTGTCGTTTCCTGAAGTTGGGATACCATTGACATAACCTGTTCTTACATCGGTAGCATTCTCGCCATACCAACCATACTCCAACATGGTTTCCTTGTTGTAAGTCTGGTTGCCCAAATCTCTGAACAACTGGTCGTAGTTGTCGAGCAAGCCATTCTGACGCTTTTCGATAACAGCCTTGCAGGCATCAGCTGCAATCTGATAAAGTTCCTTCACACGTGCAGCATCGTCACGGCGTGCGATGTGAAGAGTAGAAGCATCGTAGGTGTTGAGGTCCCAACGCAGAGAGTAGCCAGCAGCATAGAGAGCCACACGGGCCAAGATGCCATAAGCAGAGTTCTTGCAGAAACGCTCAGGTGTAGAAGGAGCATTGGCCTCACCCTGCCATGGCAGGAGCTCTACAGCCTTCTGCAAATCGGCAATGCACTGATCGTAGATCACATCACGGTCGGTACGTGAAGAAGTGAAGGTTGTCAACTCAGATGTTGGAACTGTTGTGAAAGGAACGTCGCCATAGAAGCGAATCAGATTCCAATAAGCATAGGCACGGATGGCCAACGCTTCGCCAAGGAGCGCATTCACCTTACCCTTCTCGCTCTCAGAAACGCTCATACCGGGCAACTTCTGAATACAAACGTTGGCATACTCGATGGCTGCATACATAGAAGTATATGTATTGCTGAGCATACCTGTGACGTTGGTAAAGTTGTAGTTTGAAACGTCATACTTAGAGTTGCTCTCTGTTGAGGCACACTCGTCTGTACCCTCAAGCAGCTGATAGCCCAGCTCCTGAGTATGGAGGCTGGCATAAGCACCCACTGTGGCAAGTTCTGCACGGGATACTGTCTCAAAGACAGAACCGCTGTCGGCAGATGACTCAGATGGCATATCCAACCAGTCCTGGCAAGATGTCATGGTCAAAGCTATGGCCGTAACACCTAATATATTTAATATCTTATTCATATATTACTCTTGTTAGAATGAATTGATTAGAATGTTAAGTTTACACCTACTACCCAGCTCTTAGCACGTGGGTAAGAAGAATTGTCCACACCTGGAGTCAGGGCACTTCCTGAAGCAGAAACCTCTGGGTCATAGCCTGAATAACCTGTAATAGTGCAGATATTGTTCATCGTCGCATATACACGAGCCTTCTGCAAGTAGATCTTCTTCAACCATGTCTTAGGGAATGTATAACCCAAAGTGATGGTGTTCAGACGAAGGAATGAACCATTCTCGATATAATAGCTGCTATGGTCGGAGATGGCATACTTGTTATTGGAAGAAATATTCCACATACGGCTGCCATTGTCCTCACCTGGGTTCAGCTCTGCCAAACGGGCGAGGTTGGTTGTCTCCTTACCTGTGAGTGGGTCGATGAGGGTGTATCGGTTAGCCATGTCTGAGATGGTGTTCTGGTTGGCCAAGTAAGGACCAACAAAACGCTGAGTACTCATATTGAACACATCGTTGCCTACTGAGAAGTTCATGAAGACGGTCAGGTCGAATCCCTTATAGGTAAAGGTATTGTTCCAACCTCCTGTAAAGTCAGGAGCTGCATTACCAATAACGGTACGGTCGTTAACACTCCATACAGGGTTACCATCCTTATCTGTTTCACCTGCAAATGTCTTATACTTCACATCACCTGGTTTCACAGCCTTGCGGTCGAAACCTTTCAGACTTGGAATACCATCCTTCAACTTGTAAGTGCCATCCTCGTTCTGGATAAAGTCGGCTGTGGTGTAAAGACCATCATATACCAAACCATAGAACTGTCCGAGAGGTTTGCCCTTCTCGATCTTGAAGCCCATACGAGACTCGTAATCCTGGATAAAGTAGTCTGACTCACTGCTGCCACCATAGATATCGAGCACCTTAGAGCGGTTGAAAGCTACATTGAAGTCTGTTGACCATGTGAAGTCCTTGGTACGAACAGGTGTTGCGTTGATCACAATTTCCACACCACGGTTACGGATAGAACCTACATTCTGATACTGTGTTGTATAACCTGTAGAAGAAGGAATCTGGTTCTTGATAAGCAGGTTTTTAGAGGTATTGTTGTACCAGTCGATACCTACATTGAGGCGGCTGCCAAATACAGAAACGTCAAGACCTACGTTGACAGTCTCTGTCTTCTCCCACTTGAGGTCCTTATTTCCAAGAGTCTTACCTGGAACATAAGTGATATAGTCCTTACCGCCAATGCCATAATGGCCAGAGCCGTAAGAAGTAGCATACATATTGTCGTCGATGTTATCGTTACCGGCCGTACCATAACCTACACGGAGCTTCAAGTTGTCGAAGATATCCTTCAAACCTTCCATGAATGGTTCCTCTGAAATACGCCATGCAGCAGATGCAGATGGGAAATAACCCCACTGGTTGCCCTTGGCAAACTTAGAAGAACCGTCACCACGAAGTGTAGCGTTGACAAGATAACGGTCCAGATAGTTGTAAGATACACGGGTGAACCAAGATACACGACCACGACGAGTCTTGCCTGATTTCCATACAGCAGGAATACCCATGCTGACATCATTCAAACCGAAGTTTCCATCAGAAAACTCACGATACTCGTTTTCGAGCTTCATAGTCTCCCAGTAAGTAGTCTCCTGACCGAGCAATGCTGAGAAGTGATGATCCTTGTTGAGGTCGAAAGAATAGTTCAATGTATTGGTAATCTGCCACTGGTAAGCCTCAGCATTGTTGCGCTTGCCATAACCATAAGGGCTCTTGTTGGCAGCAGCTGTCTTGGTAGAACCATCGTCCCAATAGTCGGTACGAGTCTGCTTCCACTGATAGCTACCTGCTGTACGCCATGTCAGATTCTTGATAATATCAAACTCAATACCAGCATTCACAGTAGCAAGACGAGTAAATTTCTCGTTTGTGATAGCGTTATTGGTAAGAATTGGGTTGTTAGAGTCGTAGTTGTTACTACCAGGGATGGCATCGAAAGCATCTGTGAGGTCTTCGCCAAGCATCTGCTCGTTGGTAAAGCGAACACCACCTGTTACAGGCTGAAGAATCGTCTGCTTCAATGTACCACCAAGCGAACCACCACCTTCGAGCTTAGTCATCTGCAAGGCAGAAGAGAAGTCGAAGCGTACACCCTTCCAAAGTTCGTGATTGATCTTGGCGCGGACACTGTTCTTATAGTAACCATGCTTTGCCATGATACCATCCTCGCCAGTATAGTTGTAGCTGAGCATATACTTTGTCTTCTCGCTACCACCAGAGATATTGATATTATGTGTCTGAGCCACGCCAGTAGATCCGAACACCTCGTCCTGCCAGTCGATACCGGCACGGTTGCCATATTCGCTTGCTATACGGTCATAAGCGCCTGTATAGAAGTCGGCATCACTTACGCTGCCACCAAAAAGGCTTGCGAAAGCATCCTCGTTGCCACGAAGAGTCTGGAACTCATACTGATACTTCACATAATCCTGAACGCCAAGCAGGTCGAGCTTCTTGCCAAGACGCTGGAAACTAACATAACCATTATAAGAAACCTCAGTCTTGCCGGCCTTACCGCTCTTGGTAGTAATAAGGATTACACCATTGGCACCAGCAGCACCATAAATAGCTGTAGCAGAAGCATCCTTCATCACGTCGATGGTCTCGATATCGTTGATATCCACATTTCTCAAACCATCTTCCATCTGGAAACCATCCACGATGTAGAGTGGCTTGGTACTCTGTGTGATAGACGTACCACCACGTACAGTAATGTTGATATCGGCACCTGGCGCACCACTCTGGGTAATGATGTTCACACCGGCAGCCTTACCTGTCAAAGCCTGAGCGGCAGAAGTAGCAGGTATATTGGCAAGATCCTTACCGCTGACTGAAGCTGTAGCGGCAGTCAGGTCTCTTTTCTTTACCTTAGCATAACCAATAGAAACAACCTCGTCGAGCATCTGAGCCTCGGGCTCGAGCTGTACATTAATCTGTGTACGGCCCTTGATGTCTACTGTCTTTGTCTTATAACCTACATAAGAAATAACCAAAGACTTGGCAGATGAAGGAACGGTCAGCTTAAAGTTACCATCCACGTCGGTAACGGTGCCTGTATTACCTGGCACAACCTTTACCGTCGCACCGATAACTACATCCATGTCATCCGTCACTTGTCCTGATATTGTCACCCCCTGAGCGAGGCCTTTCACAGGAACCACCAGTAGCATGAACAATACCATGCATACTTGGAACATAAGTGATTTGTTTTGCATAAAATGATTTTTTAAGTTTATATAAGTTTATTGTTGTATTTACGAACGTATTTAGCAGTGTGGCTTTTTCTACTACCAGACTAAAAGAGGGGCTTCAAGCCTTCCCATTTCACATCCCAGTTGCCATCTTGTGGGAAACCTGGATTGGGATGAACACTTCCGTCCCAGCCTGCACACATCATAGCTACAGCCATCAGGTAACCTCCATTGCCAGGAAGATAGATGCGAAGACGACCATCCTGATAATTATGACCACTGACCAGATAGGTATTCTTCTGCTGCTTCATCAGCAAGGCTCCAACTGCATTCTCGGGCTCTCCCATGCGGGCAGCTCCCATAGCCATCATCGGATAATCCCATCCCCAGGATGTCTCCCACTTCCAGTTCTTCCAAATCCACTGTTCTGTCTTCTTCATCTTGGCAAAGTCAATCTGATGGCTGTTGTATGGGAACAAGCCGATGGCTCCCATCACTGCAGGATGATCACTGTACATCTTTTCATTCTTATAAGTATCAGGCTCGGTCTCCGCTGCGAGATACAGACTGTCCTTGGATGCCAATGGAGATATCTTCTGAATGACATCATCCCAATGTGCATTGCGCTCCTTGCCCAATCGCTCACGCCAGGTCTGTGCAATCTGAAGGGCACAATGCCACTGACTCAACTCGAAAGGAGGATTGATGGTTGTTGCAGCTGGCAGAGTTTCCTGAGCTGCTATACAACCACGAAGGATATAGCGGTCGTTCTGCTTGTCATAATCAGCAAAGTCGCCCATAAACTCGGCGGTTTCATCGACCAAGCGTGCATATTTCTGCAAGAGTGCAGGTGTTGGGTTGGCACGATAGAGCAACTCTGCCAAATAAATAAGGTGAGGCTGTTGCCAGATCAGGAAACTTCCCACTCCTGAAGGTGCCTCGCCTACCCAAGGGTCGGTCATCTTCATCCAGCGCACTCCCTTGAAGCCCTGTCGCTCGGCTATCTTGCGGGCATTGGCTTCTGCCTTGAAGTACCAGGAAAGTGAACGTTCCAACATCTCAGGGTGTCCCCACAAGGCAAACTGTGCCTGATGCCAGAGAATCATCTCCAAATGAAATTTGCCAAACCATGAATTATAGGTGAGTCCTGTCTCCTGTGGAGGTGTATCGCCTGCATCCTGAATGGCGAGCAAATACTGGCTCAATACTACACGACGCTCCATCTCCTTGGCACGGGGATCCTTGCAGTTGGAAAAGTCAGCCATACCACCTTTTTTCCAATAACCCATCCAGTATGCCTTGGCAGCGTCGGCTACTTCGGCAAAGGTCTTGTTGGCTGTGGATGTCTGCTCAGCATATTCGCAGGTAAGTTTCAGGTCAGAAGACTTGGCTTGCAACTGATAGAAGTTCTTGCCTTTCTGCTTTAATTTAGCAGCGCCTTGCCATCTTAACATCACAAAATATACGGTTTCATCGATTATTCTCTTTAAAACTGCAGAGTTGGATGTTTGAGCAACAAGTGTCGTGGAATGTAACTTGTCTTTAGTCCAGTCGCAGGCATCATCGCAATGTCCACCAGTAGGATAAGCGAAGCGTACATCCACAGCGATGGTTCCCTTAGACTGAATATGGGTAGCTATCATATCGAGAACAGGGTCGCAGGTTGTTTCCACTTGGTATGCCTTACCTTTATATATAAAGCTGCTCTTGATTATACCTTCCCACATATTCAGTGTCTGGTCTATCTGCTTAATCTGCTTAGAATCTGCACCCAGCGACAATCCCAATGTACCCAAATGCAGACGATGAGGGTTTACGCGATACCAGTCGCCAGCAGCCTTGGCTCGTTTGTTGTCCTTTACCTGTGTGGCATAAGGTTCCTTACGGCCTCTGCCAAAATCATAATAACGCCAGCTTTCCTCTGGTTGATAATTCTCAGGATTGGCAAAAGAATGCCAGCCCCAGTCGCTCATGGTTCCCAATGGAACACCGTGAGAATAGGACTTAGGGAAAGACTGCAGACCTGTTCCATCTACGGTCATGGCAAAACCACCATTACCTACAGAGAGCGAGTTGAGCGAATCCATTGTTGTAACATGTGGATTGTTACGCTCTACCACCTTCTTTCTGTCGATGGGTTGCTGAGCCATAGAGCTCAATGCAAACAACAGGCAAATACTTAAGATTAATTTTTTCATTTGTTTTTAGCTATTTTCGATGGCAAAATTAGTGCTTTTCACATATTATAGCTATACAAAATTGTACACTATCATATATTTCTATTCTATCAGATGTATTTTTATATTCTTTGAAGAATAAAGTTCTGTTTATTAAATGAACAGTCATGCTTTCTGTATCAGTATATATAATAAGGTATATACAAAAAAAGGCACAAAAAAAGTATCTTAGAACACTTGGACAAGTGTCCTGAGATACTTTGTGCTATGTATTCTAAAATACTATTAGAAGTATCCTAATCTACAAAAGTGTTTTGAGATTCTGTACTAAAACATCTGTGCCACACGCTTCACTCCTGCTACCAAGGCGTCAACCTCTTCCTTGGTATTATAGAGCGCAAAGCTGGCTCGAACGGTTCCTAAGATGCCATAACGGTCCATCAGAGGCTGAGCACAATGATGACCTGTACGAACTGCAATACCAAGGCGGTCGAGAAGTGTGCCCATATCCATGTGATGAATATCGCCTACAAGGAAACTTACCACAGCATCCTTGCCTTCTTGCTCTCCAAAAAGTCTGATTCCATCGATGGTTCGCATCTGTTCCATACAGTAGCGTGTAAGTTCTTTCTCGTGCTGGGCAATATTTTCCATACCAAGAGCCGACACATAATCGATGGCTTTGGCCAAACCATGAGTAGCCACATAATCGGGAGTTCCTGCCTCAAACTTGAAGGGCAACTTCTCGAAAGTGGTCTTTTCGAAGCTCACACTCTCTATCATCTCGCCACCTCCCTGGTAAGGAGGCATACGGTCAAGCCATTCTTCCTTGCCGTAGAGCACGCCGATACCTGTAGGTCCATATATCTTATGACCACTGAAAGCAAAGAACTCGCAATCCAAATCCTGTACATCGACCTTGAAATGAGGTGTGCTCTGAGCTCCATCCACCATCACGGGCACATCATGCTCATGAGCTATCTTGATCATCTCTTTCACAGGATTCACCGTACCGAGCACATTGCTTACCTGGGTAATACTGACAATCTTGGTACGTTCGTTGAACAAACTGGCGAATTCATCGATGTTTATCTCTCCTTTTTCGTTAATAGGGATAACACGGATGGCAATGCCTTTCTTGGCTGCCTGCAACTGCCAAGGCACAATATTGGAATGGTGCTCCATAGTAGAGATGATGACCTCGTCGCCCTCGCTCATAAACTCATCACAGAAAGAGGAGACAACGAGATTCAGACTCTCGGTAGTACCACGAGTAAAGATGATTTCCTCTACTTTGGGAGCATTGATAAACTTGCGTACTGTCTCGCGGGCAGCCTCATGAAGATCTGTAGCCTGCTGAGAAAGGTAATGCACACCTCTATGCACATTGGCATTGACGTTAAGATATTCGTCACGCATAGCATCAAGCACACATAAAGGCTTCTGTGTAGTAGCAGCATTATCGAGATAAACCAAAGGCTTGTCGTACACCGTTCTCGAAAGTATCGGGAAATCGGCTCTTACTTTGTTAATATCATACATATTTTTAAGAAGTTAACTCCTTTTACTACATATTATTACTTGCAAAGCTTGCATCCCTCACACTTGTTGAGTTCACCACGGAATCGCTTCTCAACGAGATGATGCAGACGGTCGCGCAATGGCTCCAGCTCCATCTTGTCGATGACTTCGTTGATAAATGCAAACT
>ERZ1023666.30-NODE-30-length-72179-cov-31.293370_pt1 | contig 72179 bp, 43 predicted proteins | sample MGYA00380341_ERZ1023666 | MGnify/ENA primary metagenome ERZ1023666 (study PRJEB33179, sample SAMN07448983) | human gut metagenome | biome: Human-gut; feature: Human associated habitat; material: Faeces | host: Homo sapiens | place: India: Bhopal | collected...
TAATTTTGCAGAAGTCTCAACATATATTTTCAGCTACTTTGCCGACAAATACTATAGAGAACATTTAGTTTCACTTCTCAACAAGCCAACAAAAAAAGTCAACGAAATCATTGCATCTGCAAAAATTGAGGACGGAGAAACTATATTCATCGCCAATTCTGGATTTGGTGATTTAGCTATGCTATTCCCTAATTGTATAATCAAAGGATACAGCTTTGTTGTTAAAAGACCATATATCAACGAAATATGGGCTTTAGGACAGATTAGACTATTTGCTGCAGGCATTAAATCAGAAATCAAACCTTTTTATGAGGATACGAAAAATTCTCAATATATGTCAGATGTTGATATTGCTATCTTTGGTTATTCTTACCTATTTTTCAACGGGTCAGAACATCTTTTCCAATATATGAAGCCAAATAGCGAGTTTTTGCTATTTCTGGACAAACAGAATGCAGCAGGCAACTCTATGGCTGGTTTGGGCAAAATGCTTGTAGAAAAGAAATGCATTTATTCCATAGTTTCTTTTGAAGAGCCTAATGATACTATTCTCAGCACGACCAAAACGACTATTTGTGTTAGAGCAAATAAGTCCACAAGTGATGTTGTTTGTATTAAGAACAATGCTACAGGTGAGCAAATGCAATTGTCTGCTAATATGCTTGACCCAACAATACTTTGGCCAAGCTATTATTTGACGGAAAAGCCAAAAGAAGGCATTTCTCTTTCAGAAATAGTATCATTCTTAGACTTAAGCCTTTGGGAAAAAGAAGATTTTGTCTTTACATTTAACTACGAGAAAGAAAAGTGGATTCTTTCCGATAAAGAAAAGACGATTCCTGTTATTGTTCCTATTAATCTATCTTCAGGATACGAGGATGCAGAGCTATATGAGGCACAACTTAAACAGGCGGGTGACCCTATGTTTGAGAACTTCTTAGGATGGCTTGACAAGATTTCACTACCTTGTGTTTTTTGCTATGGTAGAAAAGATAAGTTCGTTGCTGGCTATATTAGAAAAATACCGTCCGAAGGCATTGTTGCTTATAGACAGTTGGTGTGCCTTGTTCCCAAGAAAGGCATCGACGTGCGATATGTGGCAGCCTTATTGCTTACCCCAGAGGTCAGAAACCAAATCATATCCATCTGTGAAGGAGAAGTGGATGCACAACTCTTCCCTTTGATTATGGACAAGATTATTGTTCCAAATCACACCGATTTGGAACGAGCTACATTCTTGTCGGAAGCCAACTATAATGCTTTTGAGTCATCCCGTAAAGAGTTGGAACAAGAGCATAAGAGCTATATCAAGGCTGTCCGTATGCGCAAACATGCATTGACACAGTCTGCTTCGGCCATAGAAGCTACTTTCTACGCATTGAATGCTTACAGAGAAAGACAAAATGGAACGATTTCAGACAATGAGCGTATTTCACGCATCAAACAAACAACCGTCAAGGATGCCTTCGAATATCTTTCTATGGCAACTAAGGATTTGTTGGTAAAGTTGGACCATATTGCAGATGTGGAATACTCTTTTACCAAGCCTGAATGGATTAACCCAGAAGAGTTCATGGAAAGCTACATCGAAAAGCATGAAAATGGTTGGGTAAACTTCAAGCCTGTTGTCACATGGTCTAAAGGACATAATTTGGCAAAACAAAACTTGAAAGACCTATCTGGAGAAATCATATTGCATAAGGGGGAGCCTATACATACTATGCTGTTTCCAAAGGATGCACTCAAGCAAGTTTTGGACAATATTGTTTCAAACGCAATATCCCATGGATTTAAAGACGAATCCCGCAATGACTACCAATTACGGTTTTCATGGGAAACAGATGGTATCGCATTGAAAATGTGCGTTGAGAACAATGGATTGCCAATACCAGCCGACCGTAGCACATCATCCCTATTAGAATATGGAGTATCAACCTCCCTTAACTCTAACGGACATCATGGTATCGGATGCAATGAGATAGACGGAATCATGCGTAAGTATGACGGAAAGATAGAACTTGTTTCTTCTCCAGATGACGAGTTCAGAGTCAAGTATATACTTACTTTCAATCGTACGAATATTCTTAAAACTCTTTAGATATGAAAGATTACGATTTAGACTTAATCCAAGTTCTTTGGGTTGAAGACGACCCTATGGTAATAGAGCAATACCCATTAAAGGCAGAGAACTTCGGATTACAATTAGTTGCTTTCCCTTGTTGGGATGAAGCAAAAGCAGCATTAGAAAATGATTTTGACCGTTGGTCTGCTATCATTTTAGATGCAAAATGCAAGTACCATCGTGGCAGTGAGGACAATGCTGTAGTATTTCTTAGAGAAGCCTTAAAAGACATTGCTATTATTTGTGAAAAAAGAGAACGTGTTATACCATGGTATATCTTGACAGGTGGCGATACTGAAGAGGTTTCTGACTCCATCAATGACGACAGAATGAAATGGGATGCTGATTGGACAAATAGTACTTGTAGAAAATACTATTCCAAGAATATTGACAACGAAATTCTGTATCAACGCATCAAAGCACATGCTAGAAAGTCTCCTCGTCTTCAGGTTCAACAAATGTACGAGGATGTATTTGATGCAATAGAAGAACTCGACCTTAATGTCGATGCCGAGGTCTATTTGGAAGACCTCCTGTTAGAAATACATTTTCCAAAGTTAGATAACAAGGATTATAACGATAAGTACAAGAAGGTTCGCCAGATTGTTGAGTATATATTCCGTTCTATGATGCAAAAAGGTTTATTACCACCCCAGTGCAAAATTAACCTAACATCATCTAATCGAATTCTCAGCGGTCAAAATATTATGGAAGGAAAAGGAAATGATGCTGTAGTAATTGTAGAAGTAGGAAAAGCAGTGCTTCCAAAAATCATCCAAGACAACATCATCCACATGATACATACCGCTGGGTCTGATGTTCATTCTGAAGAAGGTGCAGACACCAATAGTAAACATATTACAGAATACTTAAAAGATGTCGGCAATACATCTTATCTACTCAAGAGTTATGCTCTTCAGCTTTGTGATGTAATTCTATGGTACAAGAACTACATTGACAAACATAATGATGAAGAAATCAATGCCCTGAATTGGACTATTAAAGATACTGCTAAATTTAAAAAACATTTCAACTTATAGTCAAGTCCAATAGCAAGCAACTAAAATAAGACATTAGGACGATATGACATTTTCATCATATCGCCCTACTTTTATTTTGTTGTGAAGAAAGACTACACAACAACGTCGTAATTTTGCATCAGAATACAAAAGACGACGATATGGAAAAGAACATTTCAACACTCGACCTACAGAATGCAGAACAGCAAAAAGCATTCGACCTTGTTGCAAACACCAACAATTGCCTTTTCATAACAGGAAAGGCTGGCACTGGTAAGACAACCTTTATCAAGCGCATCCAGGAAGAAATCAACAAAAACTTCTTGGTATTGGCACCTACTGGCATTGCAGCTATCACAGTCGGAGGACAAACGATGCATTCCTTCTTTGGCTTTCCTATGCAAGCTATTGGACCGCATACCAACACTGTACTTTCGTATGAGAACAAATGCATTCTCGAAGAAACAGATACAATCATCGTAGACGAAGTATCTATGGTAAGGTGTGATATGGTGGATGGAATGGACCGATGTCTTCGCATGGTATTCAAGACCAACATGCCTTTTGGTGGAAAACAGGTCGTTTTTGTAGGTGACTTGTTCCAGTTACCTCCTATTATCAAGTCTAATAGCGCCGATGCAGAAATGCTCCAAGACCTTTATGGTGCTGGAACACCATTCTTTTACAAGGCTTTTGTCTTGAAAAGAATGAACCTTCCCAAGATTGAGTTTCAAAAAGTATATCGTCAAAGCGATAAAGAATTTCTTGCCGTTCTGAACAAGATGCGCACAGGTGAAGTAAACCCTGAAGATTTAGAACTACTAAATCAGCATGTCGGCAAGGAGTATGAAGGGCAAGATTTCTCTGTAACCTTAACCGCATTCAACAAGATGGCTGAGAATATCAACGAGGAGAAATTAGGAGCAATCCAATCGGAAGAATTCTGCTATCAGGCAAAGATTCAAAACGAATTCAAAAAGAATGAAGCACCTGTACCAGAGAAACTCAGACTAAAAGTAGGCGCACAAGTCATATTCTGCCGCAACAACATAGGCAGTGGTTATATGAATGGAACAATCGGTAAAGTTTCAGAACTTAGCGATGATAAAATACAAGTGACTTTGGAAAGCGGCAAAACCATTGATGTCAAAGAAGTGACATGGGATAATGTCAAGAGCAAATACAATCGTCAAACCCACAAGTTAGAAACCCAAGTTATGGGAACATTCACACAATTTCCCTTGAAATTAGCTTGGGCTATAACTATCCATAGATCACAAGGAATGACTTTTGAAAGAATGCACTTTGACTTATCTCATGGCACCTTCTTGCCTGGACAAGCTTACGTTGCCATCAGTCGTTTACGTTCTTTGGAAGGATTGACACTTAGTAATCCTATCCATCCTTATCACGTCACCCAAAATCAAGAGGTAAGAGTATTTGCCAACTCTTACAATGACACAGAGATGATTGATGACGTATTAGGTGCGGAAAAGCGAATCTACCAATATCTATGCACAAAAGACTACGACATGGCTACCAAAACTTGCCTGCATTTGATGCAAGATAAGATTCGCAAGAATGACTATCGGAATGCAGCCTTGACAGCCAAAAGAATGTTTGATATCATGCTGGATGATACATGCTTATTAGGAAAGACAAAGGATGCTCAATTACTTAAGGACTGTAGTATGACTGCAAACTTTCTCAATGCAGTTCTCTGCTTGTATGGCAAACGATATGAGGAAGCCATCGGTTACACAAACATGGTACTGGGACGAAGAACCTGTCTTGAAGCGATGTTCATTAAAGGGCGTGCTCTTTATGAACTCAAAAGGTATGATGAGGCATACGATGTAACATTCCAAATTGTTAGCATTTCTCAGGAAGGTGAGGAGAAAAAAGCCATTGACAAGAAGCTACTTCTCTTTGAGGCAAGGGTCAATGAGCATATTGGCAATCCTGTAGCTCCTTTCTGTAAAGAACTGTTCTCGCTCTGTCCTGAATTTCTTACCACCTATATTATGTTGAGAAAAGAGTATCGCCATTCTCACCAAGAAATAGAGTTTAACAAGGAGGAAGAACACATCGAACTGCTCGAAGCATTTAATGACAAAAGCATTTCAAACCAAGACTTCTTGAAGCTGATTCAAGAGTGCAAGGATGAAAAGGAACTTAAAAGGCTTCGCAAGGCTATCACCACCGCAAAGAAGCCTTTTTAAATGTATTAGTCGTGGAAATCTCATATTTTTAGTACATTTCCACGACTAATAAATTATTCAATACAAAAAGCAAGTTGATTAAATTTCAACTAACTCACTGATTATCTTTCTTTTAAAAACATTCTTGCAATTTTTTTTCAGCTTTTCACGTGCAAATTTGCAATTTTTTTCCAATAACAGTAAGGAAATGCACTTATTTACAAAAAAGAGAGTAAAGTTTTTAAAAATAATTTGGCGATAATAAAGAAAATCAGTACATTTGCAATTAAAAAGAGAATAAACTATGATATTTCTTCAACTTTTCATCGTATTCATACAGATAGGCATCTTCGGATTCGGAGGTGGCTATTCCATGATATCCCTAATTCAGGGACAGGTTGTTACGCAGTATCATTGGATGACGATGCAAGAGTTTACCGATGTGGTTGCCATCTCTCAGATGACACCGGGACCTATCGGTATCAACACCGCTACCTATTGTGGCTATACAGCTGTCCATAATGCCGGCATGAGTGGCATGATGGCTGTACTCGGAAGTGCCATGGCGACCTTTGCGTTGGTTCTCCCATCCTTGGTTTTGATGATTCTTATCAGCAAGATGCTGTACAAGTATATGAACACCTCAGCCGTCCAGAGCATCTTCATCGGTCTTCGCCCAGCCATTGTTGGCTTGGTAGGAGCCGCAGCCCTGCTTCTGATGAATGGCGAGAACTTTTCTACTCCCGAAGATCCTTGGAGATTCTACATCTCCATCGCCCTCTTCTTCGCCACCTTTATAGGCGTGAAGGTAATGAAGATTAATCCTATCCGCATGATACTCTACTCGGCTTTTGCCGGACTGGTATTACTATATTAAACAAAATTAGACCATGACATACTCACAGGCAGATATTACCGTTCCATATGCTGTGGCGAACTTTGCAGAGATTCGCCACAAGGGATATTATTATGTGGACAAGACCAACTATATTCCACTGCTTTGGCAATGCCTCCAACATGTTGGTTGAAGTATGCGAGTTTATCTCTTCCCATAATCTTCCACCTCTTTATATATTAATAGATGAATACGACAACTTTACCAACCAGCTACTAGTTGTCTATAAGGACTCGCTGTACCAGGACCTGACCACAGGGGAAAGTTTCCTACGAACATTCTTCAAGGTTATCAAGGCAGGCATTGGCGAAGGTACCATCCGCACCTGCTTCTGCACAGGAGTACTGCCTGTCACCATGGATGACTTAACCAGTGGCTATAACATCGCAGAGATGTTGACTCTGAAGCCGGAATTTACCAATCTATTGGGCTTTACCCATGAGGAAGCAGCCCAATATCTGAAGTATGTCATCAATAAATATGGCCCTCAAGCCTCTTTCGAGGAATTATGGACTCTGATACTCAACAATTATGATGGTTACCACTTTTTACCAAATGCAGAACCATTATTTAACTCTACCATTCTGACTTACTTCCTCAAGAACTTTGCAGAACTGAAAGGCGGCATCCCTACGGAAATGGTAGATGAGAACCTACGCACTGACACTAGTTGGATAAGAAGATTGACCATCACGCTTGACAATGCCAAAGAAATGCTCGACAGCCTGTTGATGGATGGAGAATTGTACTATTCACAAGCCGATTTACGCAGCAAGTTCAACAAGCAAAAGTTCTTCTCCCCAGAGTTCTACCCTATCAGCCTCTACTACTTGGGTATGACCACCCTGAAGGACAATTACAAAATGGCTTTGCCAAACTTGACGACCAAGAGTGTATATATGAGTTACTACAACGAATTGAATAGTATCAGCGACAATGCCCGTAAGTTTGTTCCTGCATACGAGGCATTTGTCAGAGACAGAGAACTAGAGCCATTATTCCATAACTATGTTAAGGAATACTTAGGTCAGCTTCCAGCCCAAGCCTTTGACAAGATGAACGAGAATTTCATTCGCTGTTCATTTTTCGAGTTACTGAGCCGCTACTTGAGCAATTGCTATACATTCGCCATCGAACAGAACTTGCCATCAGGTCGTGCTGACTTAGTGCTGACTGGCATTCCTGACACATCATTCCACAACGACTGCCGCATCATTGAGTTTAAATATTACAAGTCTAAAGACGCAGGCATTGTTGATCAATTGGAAGAGGCACGCTTAGAAGACGACAAACAAGTGAAGGCTTATGCCGCAGATATGCAGAAAGCCTATCCTCACTATCAAATAAAAGCATACGTAGCTTATATCGCAGGAAACAAGGCTTGCAAGATTTTTAAAGTGAAAAGTACTGATTGATTATAGCAACCAATAAGAACGCACTGTTCTTTCGCACCTTGATCGGCGTGAAGGTAATAAAGACAAATCCTCCCGAATTTATTTACTGGCAATAAATAAATTCGGGAGGATTTTGTTTTATAACAAGAAAAGGATGATTATCGGACAACCATCTTTATCTTTTTACCATCAGCTACTATGATGAACACACCTGTAGTAGGAGCCATTATGGTTGCGTTTTGACTGGCTGCCAGTTTCTTTCCATCAAGAGAATAGAGAGAAAGCTGTTTGCATCCCTCAGCTGTAATCATTTTACCTGATACCGAAATATGGATAGCAGATACAGGAGCAGCAACCACAGGATTGATACCTGTAGCCTCATCACCATATTTCATTACATACTTTTCTACATGATCGGTTGTGATGGTTACAGAGGCCAATCTTCCTTTCTTATCGTATTCGAAATCCTTGATTAAGGAAGTATTTGCAGCTGCTCTTGTTGCAGTAGAGCTGTTCTCTGTATACTGTATCAGTCGGTTGTCGTTATCACGGGTATAGGATATGACACTTTCTATATAACTGTTCTTAACTGTATAAGTAAGCGTATTCCCCTCTACGTTACATGTCGATTCATTTACATAATCGGCTTTCCAGGAATCCGAAGATGCATCCCATGTATAGTTGGCATGAGAAGATAAATCAGATTTATCTGCAAAGAATGTAGAATCAATATCGCTGATATAAGCAGAACTGTTATATGCCTTTACCGGAGAACTTGGCATAGTCAATGCAAACTGAGGCTTAGCAACATAGCTGTTTTCTTCCTTACTGCTTGGCTGCCACTCATCGCCTACCTTATCATAAGTAATGATTGTACTACCATTCTCATTATTTGTCTCCTCACGTTTACCGGTCTCTACAATCTTACCATCTTGCTTTTCTTTGTAGATCGTTGTCTTAACACCATTGCACTCTGATGTCACACCAATATTCCAAACCTGAGGCTCTGTTTTGAAATCGTTTGCTTTCCAATCCCATAGATATTCTAAAAGGACACCATATGTGGTTGTTACATACTTTCTGGCAAATTCAAAATCGCCTCTCAGATAACACTTTTCTATGGATGTATGCGTACCATCAGCCTCAAGAGTAATCTCCATTGTATCATACGTGTTTGGATACTTATCTTCCGGATACTGTATATCAATCTTATATCCATTGTCACTATAAGAATAAGTTCTTGTCTTCCAGTTTATCATCTCTACTCCTGGGTCAAGTTTTTCTTCGATGATACTTTGTTCCTCTTTCGCTATGAAGCCTTCACTGTTAAAAGTGTAGGTGAGCTGGTTTCCAAAATCGCCCAAAGCCAAAGTGTATGTGCCATTCGGAATACTAACTCGTTCCCATTTTCCATTTTTGAAGATTTCAAGAGGTTCTGTTGGACGATTAGAGGCTTTCAAGCCATTCATACGATATTTCGTATTTTCTTGCCCATTCTTATCATAAAAGACAAGAATTCTGCTGTAACTTTCCTCGATTCTTCCTTCTTCTTCATTTTCGGCTTCAGGTTCATTTTTGAGAACATAGCTCCAGTCATTAAAAAAGTATATACTATCTCTAGATATTTCTTCTCCATTTGCCTTGAAAGCCCTATAACCATAATCGGTTCTGTTTCCATTATTATTGTTGTAGTCATATTCGAAATCATGCACAACATTGATATTTTGGTGAACCCACTCAGACACTTCCTTCGTCTTCAATACAAATTGGATTCCGTCATAGTCATAAGTATTCTTCTCACGATTCTTTCCATCGTAAATCCATGGATCATCATAATTATCTGTCTTAACCGTTTTATCTGTAGGAATCCATGAACCTCCTTTGTCTGCAGAATAGTTATAATTGATGATAGTAGTATATCCGTTTGCGGAAGTCACCTCTTTTTTATTTCCGCTCACCAAAGAACTACTATAGTCTTTATGAATGGTAGAATTGTCTGTTACATTCCACACCTGTCCTTTGATTTTACTCCAATCTCCCCATCCGTCTTTGAGTTCTTCTCCTTTCCAAGCTGTTGCCTCACAAACATCGCCATTGATTTCAACAGTTACCTTAATATTTTTCTTTTGACCGGAAAGAACAAAGCAATTTCCAGCCTCAAACCAGTTGTATTCTTTGATTTCTGAAATATAATGAATCTGAGAAAATTGGTCTACACCATAAGTTATCTCCTTCATCAGATAAGCCTTACCATCGGTATCATCCCCTACTAGATGGTCGTAGCCATAAGTCTTGCTGCAAAGAAGTGTTTCCTTGCCAGCCTCATCTGAAGTTGTATGCTCATACTTATCCTCGCTGATTGTTCTACCTTGCTTGTCCTCTACATAAACATAGTGATTATAACTTCCATCAGGTGACTTTACATAAGTCAATCGTCCCTTCTCATCGAATATTCGGGTTGGTAAAACATTCAACGAATCTGAGTTATAAACCACATCACATCCAAGCAGCTGGTCTTCCTTCTTACTACCAAAAGATACTACTGGCATATCAGCAGGCTTGATAACCGAGATGATATTACGCTCATAACTTGTAGTGGTACTTGAAGAACTACTGGAAGACGTAACACTAGTTGCGACATCAGTATTAACCACCTTTGCTACTTGCTTTTTAGCTAATTGGCTTCTAGCATTTACTGGTTGAAAGGCTAGCGAAGCTGCTCCTAGAACTAATAAGTAAAGTTTTTTGTTCATGTTGATTATTTTTAATTAATTAAGCTGTCATTCATATTTCATAATAGAGAATAGAATCTCATTTATGGATGCAAAGTTACACCATTTAATTATAAACCGACTTGTTCAAATTGGTTCAAGTTTTAGATTTTGGTTTATTTAACGAATTCTGTTCCCAACTTCCGCAGAAAGTCTACCAACACATTCTTTTCTTTCGCAAAGCCTAATATGTCCAAAGTTAATCGGCAAAAAGGTGGATTTTCATCAGAAAATCCACCTTTTACACTATAATTCGCTTTTTGTCCACCTCTTCTTTGTGCTTTTTGTGTACTTTTGCAACTGTGTATTAATAGCGGCATGAATTCAGGTTTAGCTTGGTTTCATGCCAACCAACAAGTAAACAAACAAACCTAAGAAATAAACAATGAACAAGAAAAAGACTTTGCTTTCGGCGTTGCTCGCTACCGCTATGGCAGCAAACGCCCAAGTGACTATCAACGTGGATGCTGGCAATCCGGGCATCCAGGTGTCTCCTAACTTATATGGTATCTTCTTCGAAGACATCAACCATGCCGCTGACGGAGGACTCTACGCAGAACTCATCAGCAACCGCTCTTTCGAAGACGATGGCAAGACTACTCCTACTTGGAAGACAACCCATGCTGCAGGTGCAAAAATCAGCACACAACTCATCAATAAAGGTTTACTCAACTCCGCACAGGGCAAGGCTCTCCAGCTTACCATCGCTGCCAAGCCTGCAGCTACAGCCTCTCTCATCAATGAGGGTTTCTGGGGAATCAACGCCGTGCAGGGCAGAACCTACAAACTCTCTTTCTGGGCAAAGGGTAGCTATAAGGGCAACCTCAAGGCACAGCTCATCAATGAGAAGGGCGACAAGGTGTATGCCGAGGCTACCGTTAGTGGCAAGATAGGCAAGAAGTGGACCAAATATACCGCCGAGCTGACTGCCAACGCCAACGATGCTAAGGCTCAGTTTGCCCTCGTGGCAGATGGCAAGGGCACTATCCAGCTCGATGTAGTAAGCCTTTTTCCTCCTACTTTCAAGAATCGTGAGAATGGTTTGCGCCCAGACTTGGCACAGTTGCTCTACAATATCCACCCTAAGTTCGTTCGTTTCCCTGGCGGTTGCTATGTAGAAGGTCAGGAATCTCCGGAGAATGCCTTCCACTGGGAGAAGACCATCGGTCCTATCGAGGAGCGTCCGGGACACAAGAACGTCAACTGGCGTTATCGCACTAGCGATGGTATGGGATTTGATGAGTATCTACAGCTCGCCGAGGACTTGAATGCCAAGCCTCTCTATGTAGTGAACGTAGGTTTGTGGCACGGCGGTTTGACACCAGTGGATAGCATCCAGCCTTGGATAGACGAGTGCTTGAATGCCTTGGAGTATGCCAATGGTCCTGTCACCTCTAAGTATGGTGCCTTGCGTGCCAAGAATGGTCATCCAGAGCCATACAACATCGAGTACTTGGAGATTGGTAATGAGAACAACCAGCCAAATCCAGCCGCACAAAGCGACCACTACTATGAGCGTTTCAAGAAGTTCAAGGATGCCGTCTTGGCAAAATATCCGAAGATGCACTTGATTGGTAACGTAGTGGCTTGGGGCGATGACAATCCGAAGTGGGGAAGTCAGGAGAGCGTAGAATTGCTCGATGAGCACTACTATCGCAACCCAGCTTGGTTTGCCGAGAACTTCAACAAGTATGACACTTACGACCGCAAAGGCAGTGAGATTTATGTAGGCGAATATGCCGTAACACAAGGCTTCGGCAATATGGGCTCGCTCGACGCAGCCCTTGGAGAGGCAGTGTATATGATGGGCATCGAAAACAATTCTGATATTGTGACGATGGCATCTTACGCTCCTATCTTCGCCAATCTCAACAACCGCATGTGGGCACCGGATATGATACAATATACCTCCGACAAGGTATTCGGCACTCCATCTTACTATGTACAGAATGTGATGGCGAACAACGTGGGAACTCGTGTCTTGCCAGTAAAGCAGGAGAATCCATATACATACGACAACGTGAAGGTAAAGCCTGCCGTATGCCAAGTAGGTATGGGTACATGGAACACCCAGGTATCCTTCAAGGACCAAGGCTACACCGATGAGAAGGGCAACGCACTCCCAGCTACTCTCGAACTCACCCCAACCGACATCCATGGCGCATGGAAGGTAGAGGGCGATGAGATCAAGCAGACCAGCAACGATGAGTCTTGCATCCGTCTAAATCCAGGCACCATCACTAGTGATGGCTATATATATAAGGTACGTGCGAAGAAGAATGCCGGCAATGAGGGCTTCCTCGTTATCTTCAACTATGTGGACGAGAGAAACTATTGCTGGTTGAATCTCGGTGGATGGAACAACACTCAGCACGGCATCGAGCAGATTGTGAATGGTGCAAAGGGACAGGTTGCTACTTGTCCTGGCAGTGTAGAGACAGGCAAATGGTATGACATCGAGCTGAAAGTAGTAGGCGACAGCATCTTTGCCAAGATGGACGGCAAGGAAATCTTCGCCACCAAGCTCAAGGGCAACACCCATCCTGGCATCTTCTCTACCGCTACTCTCGATGAGAAGACTGGCGAGGTCATCGTCAAGATAGCCAATACCAGCACAGAGCATACCACTGCCAAGGTGAACTTGAATGGCAAGACAATCTCTGATGGCAAGTTGATTCGTCTCTCTGCCAAGAATGGTTTGGAGGAGAATACCATCGACAATCCTACCAATGTCTATCCAGTGGAGAGTTTCATCACCACCAAGAAGGACGGTGTGGAGATGGAAATCCCTGCCAATTCGCTCAATATCTTGAGATTGAAATAAAGAAGAAACGATATGAAGATGGAAATATGAATCGTCAATCTTGAAATAAGAACAATGCAATATATGACGATAAGTAAAAAATGATAGAAGAATAATAATTCATTATTAGTTAGAAAAAATGCGGCAACCTGCGTGATGCAGTTTGCCGCATTTGTTATGTTATTCCAGTGTCAGCCAGCCATCCTCGGTCCATTCTATTCTCTTCTGAACCAAGATACTGGCTCCATTCTTCGCCACACTATAACCATGGCAGAAGAAGACATCGCCATCAGGGAAATGATAGGCGGAGCAATGACCAAGCGCCTCATATTCCTTCTTGTCACCTTCCAACAGCAAGGTACCACCACCTTCGAGCATCGGCTTGCCGTCTCTGTCAAGATAAGGTCCAGCCACCTTCTTGCTCCTGCCCACGGCTACACGATAGTTGCTCTTGATGCCACGGCAACAGTAATCCCAACTCACGAAGAGATAGTAATACCCACCATGTCGCATGATGAAAGGAGCCTCGATGGCATTGGTTCCGGCAAACTTGGAGGTTGGGTTAGGCTCTGCCGAAGCATCCCCAACAGCGTGACGGCGAGCGATGGCCTGGGGTTTTGCTCCCTTCTTCGGGTGCATCGTCTTGTCGAGCGGTATCAGTTGAATACCATCCCAAAAGGAGCCCCACGTCATCCAAGGCTTTCCCTTCTCATCGATGATGAAGTTGGGGTCGATGGCATTCCAGTTGTCCCGATTGCCACGAGATGCGATGATGCATCCCTCATCTTTCCATCCATCCTTATCAGAGAGACGCTTGTTGCTAAGCAATCCGATGGCAGAAGTATTCTTGCCAAAGGTAGAGCAAGAATAGCCCATGTACCACTTACCCCGATACTTCACCACATCGGGTGCCCAGATATGAGTCTCAAAGCCAGGCACGCTATCGTGCGTCCAAGCCGGAATCTTCCCATTGGGCAATACTCCCTCACGGCTCAAAGTCCAGTGTTGTCGGTCGGTGGAAGTCATCTGAGTGATGCCGTGCCCCGTGCAATAGAGGTAATAGACGCCATCCTCATAAGCCATCACTGGGTCGTGGACGAAAGGAGTATCCACCACGACAGGAGCTTGTCTTGTAGGCGCGTATATATCAGCCTCATCCATTGCCAGAGCACAGAAACTCCTATTTACAAAAGGAGCAGCAACTATCATTGCTGCTCCTAATAACATACTTAGTTTATTCATCCTAACTTTTACCTATTTATGTGATAAGACTTGGAGTCGATATTACTTTTTCTTGCCCCAATAGCTCTTTATACCCTTCAAGCCAGAATATACGATGGTGACCTTGCGAGGAGATGCCTCCCAATCCACCTCACGCTGTACCTTCAACTCTACGCCGTTGCAGGTAAGTGTATTGGTTTGGGCATTGAAACTCCAAGCTGCACCCTTCCAAGCACCCGAAGTAATCTTGTGATCGTCGCCGAGCACCATCTCAGAGGCTGTACGCTGTTTGCCACAGCTATAAGAGAGGTCGATATGCTCCCAAGCACCCACCAACTCCGACTCACTGATCGAAGCCTGTGGCACTGCGCCATAACGCTCAGGCATCACAGTAGGCCAACCATTGCTTTCCCACTGGATAGAGCGAACTCCACCCATCATGATGGCATTGCTATAGGCGTTGCCACCCACATTGGCAGGGAAACGCTGCTGTGAAGCATAGTACCAGTTGCCATTGCCATCATCGAAGACAGCGCAGTGGCTGATACCTACCCATCCATAGCCCTCACTGAACTTGTAAGGATGAGTGAGCACCGTAGGATTGTTGTTGGCTCCCTTAGAGGCATCGGTGACAGCACCATTGAGCGTCTCATAAGGACCATCCACCTTGGTAGAGCGGAGCACACGGGTATTGTAAGGAATATCCAAGGCATCGTAAGCCAAGAAGAGATAATAATAACCATCGTGGTAAACAATCTCTGGAGCCTCGGCACCTTGCCAACGACCACCATTGGTACGAGTGAAAATCAACTTGCCGTATGGTGCAATCTCAGCAGCTGTACCGTATGACTTAGGAAGTTCTGCCAAAGTCTTACCGGTCTCAGGGTTCAACTGCACGGCAGCGATACCGCTATGCCAAGAACCATAGATGAGCCAGTGCTCGCCCTCTGGAGTGATGATGAAAGAAGGGTCGATGGCATTGAACTTGAAGTAAGCATTCCAATCACCCTCGGAAGCACGGTTCCAGTTGGTTCCCTTATCAGAAGAAGAACAGATAACAAAGCCCTTGTCCTCCCAATTATTGGATGCAGGGTCGCTAGTCTCCATCACACCGATGAAAGCACGCTCCGTCCAAGAGCCATCATAGGTACGACCACCCGTCTTGATATAGTTGTTGACGACGATGCAATAATACATACGATAGAGGTGGTCGTTCACCTTGCGAGCACATGGTGCCCAATAGCCATACGAAGGATTCTCGATTGGGGCAAGACCTTGCTCGGCACGTATCTCGTTCAACTTGGTCTTTACCCAAGCTGGTGCCTCTTGCATGGTAGCGCCCAAGTACTCCCAGTTGACGAGGTCCTTGCTTCGACGAGCATGGAAGTGTCCGTGTCCATCGTGGGCATTGCCATAGCTGGCATCTGTCTGATACATATAATAATAGCCATCGGCTGCCTTCATCACAGATGGGTCGTGTACATTGGCAAGATTCCAGTTGGCACGCTGATCCCAACCCGTCATGCTCACATAGTCATCCACGTAGGCTGGACAGATGTATTCAGACAATTGGTCCTCCAAGGTCTTGGAAGGAGTCGTAAACTGCTTCTGCTCTGTATAGACCAAGTTGTCACCGATCAGTGCATACGCCTTCACATAGTAGGTGGTGTTAGGCTGCAAGTCACGGAGGGTGGCAGAGAAGTCACCTGTCATCTCGCAGAGCGTCGCATTGTCTATCGTTGGCTCGGCGGAAGTACTGTAGCAGAAACCCTTCTTGATGAAGTTCTGCATACTAGCCGCAGACAACTCAGCCGACAGGCTTGCCGAAGTAGAAGTCACCTCACCTATCGTGAGATTGCTGACAGAGGCAGTGTTGTCTATCTTGTCATCGTCGCTGCAGCCTACGATGAATAGGCTGCAAACGAACATCATTATGATACTGAGATATTTCATTGTCACTTAACTTTTTTAAGGTTTATTCCTGTGTATCTGAGTTATTGTCGCCAGAGGCATCTCCTGTGCCCTCATCACCAGCAGCATCATCCTTCGTGTTGTCACCGGCGATTTCCCAACCTGGGTTCTGTCCCAACATAGGAGCACGCTTCACCTCATTGGCTGGTATTGGGAAGTAGTTGTTCTTAGGCGCATTGAAGACGATGCGGTTGTTGGTCTCTGCCTTGCCGTATGTGAACACTGGCGCATTCACTACATCATCACCCGTCACCTTGACACCATAGAGGTTGTAAATCTGCTCGTAGCGTGGCTTGTTCACCTCGTTGGTAGCAGTAGCATTGTAGTACAACTTCCAACGGCGAACATCGAAGAAGCGATGATCCTCGAACGACAACTCGATGCGGCGCTCATTGCGGATGCGCTCACGCAACTCACTCTGTGTCATACCGCTGTAGTCTGGCATACCAGCACGACTACGTATCTGGTTGATGTACTGATAAGCAGCATCAGGACCTTGTGCCTCATTGAGTGCCTCAGCGGCATTCAATAGAATCTCCGTATAACGGAAGATAGGCCATGCGTGCAAGAAGGTAGTTGGGTTCTTGCAAGAGATATTGTTAACAAACTTCTTCAGATAGTAACCTGTATAAGTACCACCCATGGAAGAACTGTAGTCGATACCAGCCGCACCCACATTGGAAGAGATATCAATGTTGCGCTGCTCGCCATCCGTAGCGACACCCCAAACAGAGTTCTGGTGGAACACAATCTGGTCGAGACGTGGGTCACGATCCTTGTAAGGATGTTGCTCATCATAGCCACTACCCTCCTCGTCGATATGCTTACCATTCTTCATCTCGAAGCAATCCACGAAGTTCTGGGTAGGATTGGTACGACCATTTCCACTGAAGTTACCAGTAAAACCTACAGGCAAGAGTACCTTCTCTATTTGGTTGGTACCCGTCAGACCACCCCATAGAGAACGAGACAAGATGAACTCTGGGTTCTGGGTAGGGTTGGTGGCATTGGAGAAGATATTGTAATAGTCGTGCTCGGCATCACCAGTATTCAAGAGATGATACTTGTTGACCTGCTGCTCATTCTTGTTGATGAAGTCGGTGGCAGCTGTAGCAGCATTCTGCCACAAGGTCTTGTCACCACTCTCATTGTAGAGGGCAGAAGCACGATAGAGCAAGGCACGGCTCTTGAGTGCATAAGCCGCAGCGCCATTCACACGCCCCCAGTTGGAGCCTTCGTCGGCATAGCGGAAAGGAAGCACGTCCTTCACCTTGTCACACTCGCTAGCCACCCACTCCAGAGCCTCAGCGGCAGGAGTACGTTTCATGTTCATCGCTCCAGCATCACCCATATCGAAGATGATAGGATTGCCATCGGCATCCTCTGCGATGATAGGGCAATCGCCAAACCAACAGATGAGGTCGAAGTGGAAGATGGCACGCAACAAGCGAGCCTCTGCCATATTACGGTCGTACAAGCAGTTGTCATCGCCTTCCTTGGCATTATTGCCGATGACGTCCTTGCGTGCCTGCTTCATAAACTGGTTGCACTTGCGAATACCATAGAGGTCGGTATTCCAGAAGCCCAACAATGGGTGGTCGGCTGCTGTATAGGTATCGGTAGCCACCTTAGGATAATAATGCAAGCCCCAGGAGGTGGTGGCATTGTCTGTCATACAGTCGCGTGAAGCACCGGTGAACTGATCATCGGCGTATGGCGCGAAACCATCTGGCAAGTTGGTATATATATTGGCAAGGAAACCACGTGTCTGCGCCTCATCCGAGAACACCTTGTCGCTGGAGAGGGAGGCATCATACTCCTTGTCCAGGAAGTCACTACATGATGTAGTGATGCTTCCTGCTAACATCAGCATGGCTGCTGACAGAATGATATTGATCTTTTTCATTTTCGTCTCAGTTTTAGGAATCGTTAGAATTCTACGTTTACACCAAAGGAGAAGGAACGTGTCTTAGGGTATGCCCAGATGTAGTTGGTTGGGTTCTCTGGGTCGAATCCCTTGCCCATGTGACTCCAGTTGCAAAGGTTGTAACCGCTGAAATAGACACGGCACTTGGTCATGTAGAGCTTGGAAATCAATGCCTTTGGCAATGAGTAACCTACCTCCACGTTGCGCAGAGAGAGGAAATCACCGCTCTGCAACCAGATGTTGCTGGAGTTGTATGGGTAGTTACGATCCACATTGCTGAAGCTGGTGGAGAGACGTGGGTACTTGGCGTTGATATTGCGAGGGTCGTTAGGGTCGTCGGTGTAATATCCCCAAGTCTTGGTAATCTCATGGGTAGAGGTACCACCCCAACCAAAGCCATAGTCCATATTCTCACGACACTCGATGGTACGGTTGAGATAAGCGGTCAATACCACACGGGCATCGAAGCCGTATGCCTCAAAACCGACATTTACGGTAGGCAAGAGCTCTGGTATCTTCGAGTTGCTGTAACCATTAGCCACCTGGTCGTAAGTATCAATCTTGCGGTCGCCATTCACATCCTTGAAGACGGCGTTACCCAACTTATAGATGCCGGCTGCACTGTAAGGGTACTTCTCTGGGTGAGCGATGGCATCCTCATGACTCGTAGGAATCAAGTTAGGGTCGCTTGCCCACTGATCCAAGATAAACATAAACTGCTGACCGATTCTCTTGCCTGTCTTAGCCTGGTAAGCATAGTCAGGTGTCAACTCATCCATCTCCGTAATCTTGTTGCGGTTCCAAGTCAACTTACCTTCGATATAATAGTTGAAGTTCTTGCCGATGTGGTTGCGATGACCGAGCGATACTTCCCATCCCCAGGTCTCTGCCTTACCATAGGAGTCTTGTGGAGCGGTCAAACCAAAGAGAGTTGGCACGGTAGCACGATCGACCAAGATCTGTGAACGCCACTCCTTGAAGTAATCCACGCTACCATAGAGTTTCTTATGGAAGAGGTCGAAGTCAACACCCATATTAAACATAGCAGACTTCTCCCAGATATTGTTCAAGTTACCAGCAGTTGCCTCGTAAGAACCCTCGATGTAGTTCTGACCCGTACCGAAGTTGTAGCCAGAGCCTTGGGCATAAGTACTCTGATAAGGATAGCGAGCCACACCGGTATTAGCCTGTCCTGCAGTACCATAGCTAGCACGTACCTTCAAGAGGTCGAACACCTTCAAGTTCTTGATGAAACTCTCCTCGGAAGCAAGCCAACCAGCAGACAAGCCATAGAAGGTAGCCCAACGATTGCTTGGTGCATAGTTGTCGCATCCCATGCGAGAGATGTTGGCACTAGCGATGTATCGGTCGTTATAGACATACATACCCTGAGCATTCCAAGAGAGGTAACGGTTGGAAGAGTTCATGCCACGTACCACATTCTTGTAAGTACGCATGAAAGCCTGTGCATCAACGAGATGCTTGCCAAACTTATGGTTATAGGCAAGACCAAAACGGGTGTTGATATTATAGTAATAATCACGAGGAGAAGTCGTAGGGTCAGGCAAAGCCTTGAATGTACGTACACGCTGGTACTTGTAGTCATCCACACTCTCTACATTGTCCTGGAAGTTGTAGTAGTAACCATCAATGTCGGCTTGCTGCACCTTCTGGAAAGTCTCGTAAGAGTCGAAGCTGACCACAGCCTGTGCCTTCAAACCTGGCACGAGAGAGTCGAGATGACCCGTGGCAGTCACGGTAGTATAGAGGTTACGACGACGGTTCTGCTCGATACCACGACCTGCTATCTGGGCTGCACCATTCTTGCTGTCGGAAGTCGTAGGGAAGAAGAACTCACCATTAGGACAATAGACAGGATAGATAGGAAGGTTCTCACCAGCACCCCATGTGAAGAGGTTCCATACGTCGATACCTGGCTGCACGATGTTGTCGATACGACCACCGAGGTCGAGACCTACCGACAAGAACTTGTTGACGTTCAAATCGACATTCACACGAAGGTTGTAGCGGTTCAAGGTCTCCTGACTGTTGTAACTGCCGCTGTACTTGGTCCACTTGGTGTCGAACAATCCCTCCTGACGGAGGTAAGAGAAACTCACGTAGTAGCGGGCACGGTTGTTACCACCGCTCAACTGGAGATTGGTGCGATACATCGGAGCAGCGTCACGGAGCATGGTATCATGCCAGTTGGTATTGAAGTACTTGTACTTGTCCATGCCCGTCAGTTCCTCGCCGTTGCACACCTTACGATACTGTTCGATGTCATAGTCAGAGAACTCAGGGCTCAAGCCATCGAGATAGCGAGCCTGGTTGCGAGACAAGGCGTAATTGTAAGAGTTCTGACTCTCAGGGATGCCTGCGATGGTCTGGAAGCCCACCTCCTGGGTGAAGCTCACCTTCATTCTGCCAGCCTCACCACGCTTGGTGGTCACGAGGATGACACCATTGGCACCACGCATACCGTAGATGGCTGTGGCAGCCGCATCCTTCAGCACGGTGATGCTCTCGATAGGGAAAGCATCGAGGAAGGAGAGGTCACGCTCCACGTTATCCACGATGACCAGTGGAGAGCGAGCACTGCTGTTCATGGTACGGATACCACGGATATACATATCGGTCTCACTCCATCCTGGCTCCGACTGCGACTCATAGGTCTCCACACCCGTGAGTGTAGAGGTGAAGGCATTCTGGAGCACGGTGACTGGGTGCTTCTCCAACTCAGAGCCGGTCACCACTGAAGTAGCCTCGGTGACAAACTTGCTTGGCTTGGAAGTGAAAGCCACAGGTGCCAGGTGGTCATACTCATTGTCCTCCTGCAAGGTGACGTTCACCTCGTCTTCCTCCATGCCTACCTTGACATGCTCGTCCTTGTAACCGAGGTAAGATATATAGAGGTCGTCGCCTGACTTCACCTTAATGGTAAAGTTGCCATCCGCATTGGTGAGGGTCTTACGCAATGCCTCATTGATGTTGACGATGGCACCCATAACAGGCTTGCCATCGGCATCAACTATTTTACCATGTATGGTTCTACCATCATTAACTGCGAGAGCAGTTGAGGCAGACATGGTGAGCACAGCTCCCAACAAGATACGTGCTGCGCTTGGTTTGAAATATTTTGCTATGATATGTCTCATAATATAATCCAGTATTTATCATTCTTACTCTATAGAAGATACACTCTTCGGAAGATGCTTACTTCCATCCCTCGTTGTTCTCGAAGGTAGATGGGAGCTTCCACATCTCTGCCTCTGGAATAGGATACAGGTACATCTTGTCGTCGAAGACACGCTTCTGTGCCACCTTGCGAGTATAGACATCTCTGCCATTCTTCTTGGTTACGTTGACACCATAGATGTCACGACCCAAAGCCTGCTTGGCTACATTCCAACGGCGTACATCCCATGAGCGATGCTCCTCGAATGCCAACTCTATCGTGCGCTCCTTGTGGATGAAGTTGCGCATAGCCTCTTGTGAGTTGAGGTCGGTGCGGTCCTTGACATCTCCCGTGATACCGGCACGATGACGAATCTGGTCGAGCAAGTTGCAAACCTCTGTCTTGTTGGCTGCGAAATCCACCTCGTTCAGTGCCTCGGCATAGTTGAGCAAGATCTCTGCATAGCGACAGATAATCCAGTTGCGATAGCTGGTACCTGCATGGTTGTTGTTGAGGATGACCTCTGGCATATACTTTCTTACGTAATAACCAGTTGGTGTGGCATTGGCATTGCCCACTGGATTGTCGCGTCCACCGGCTGTCACGTCGATGACATTGGTCTTGGTGGTGGTAGCCTGTCCCCAAGTCACACCATTGTACAAGATACTGGCTGCCAAACGAGGGTCACGGTTGGATACCGGTGTGGTATCATCATAACCACTGGCGGTGTTGACAGTAGGAGCAGCCACGCCATTGACTGTATTATTATAAAGAGGTGCGCCCGTAGCATCATAGCTATTAAAAGGTGCGCTACCATTTGCCATATCATACATATCCACGAGGTTCTGGCTAGGACAAAGACCGCCGTTGCCACCCTCGCCCACAGGAGTATCAGCAGACACTGCGCCCCATCCGAATGTACCATCGTTGCGATAGAAGATCACCTCGTTGTTCTTCTCGGTGAAGCCATTGAGCAAGATGGCATTGGTGTAACGCTGCACTGGTGACAGGTTCTCACCATAATACAGACCATAGTTCTGACCATAGTCATCGATGAAGCTCTTCGCCATGTCGGCTGCGTCTTGCCAAGTGATGCCACTCTCGGCAGACCATCTAGGGCTTGCCATATAGAGGTAGATGCGGCTGAGCAAGGCTCTGACGATAGGCTTGCTGATGCGACCCTGGTTGCCGTCGATGTCGCTGGTAGCCTTGTCCATCACCTGCGCCTCGCACTCCTTCAACTCAGGGATGATGAAATCCACCACCATCTCCTTCATCGTAGGACGAACGCTATAACCTGTGAGCAAGTCACCATTAGGGTCGAGCACTTCCTGAACCACTGGCACAGGACCATACTTCAAGAACAAATCCCAGAGGAAGTAAGCACGGAAGAAACGAGCCTCACCCTTGATCCAAGACTTGTGCTCCTCATACTGCTCCTGGGTATCATCGGTACTCTTAGGCACCTCGTCGATACGCTTCAGGGTGGTGTTGCACTTGCGGATGCCACGGTAGCGGCTCTCCCAAGGATTGGTCAACTCTGCCGCTGCGGCATCGGCGTAATAGTTGCCGATGTTGAAGCCCACACGAGCACCACTGGAGGAGATGCTGCTCTCAGCCAAGTCGGTAGCTGCATCCAGCCAACTGTTGCCTACCCTGTTGCATCCATTGAGCAAGAAGTTGTAGGTATCGAAATGGAACTGCTCCATCGTTGTCCAACTGCTGAATGTCTGGTCGCCCGTCAACTCATTGCTAGGTTCCTTGTCGAGGAATCCGCCGAAGGCATCCTCGCAGGAGGTAAGAGCCATACTTGTAGCCAATACCATTGCAGCTGATAATATATATTTCTTCATTGTAGTCATCTTTTAGAATTTGATATTCACACCAAAGTTCACGGTCTTCATGATAGGATACTTGTTGGAGCCAGAGCTTTCTGGGTCAACCAAGTCGTCCAAGTGATCCCAAGTAATCAAGTTGTTGGCATTCACAAACAAGCGGCACTCGCTCATCGCCAAATGCTTGATCCACTGCATAGGCAAAGAATAGCTCAACTCGATGTTCTTCAATCTCAGGAACGCACCGTTCTTCAGGAAGAAGGAGTTCTGCTGATGGTTGTGGTTGCCAAATGAGTCATAGTGCAAGAGTGGATAGGTGGCGTTTGCCAAGTTCCATTCCTCACTCATGTTAGGATTCCAACGACCCATGTGAAGGCTCTTCACCTTACCGCCATTCACAAACTCATACATCGCCTCGGCATCGTAGTAGCGTGACACATGGTCAACGCCCTGGAACATCACGTTAAATCCCCATCCCTTATAGGTAGCACCCAAGGTGAGAGAGTATGTGTTCTCTGGAATGTCGCTCAATCCGATGAAAGTCTCATCACGGCTGTCGATGAAGCCATCGCCATTCATGTCATGATACTTCAAGTCGCCCACCTTCACGTCACCATAGGTTGACTTAGGGAAGTTAGGGTCTGCCAAGTCGGCTGATGTGACATAGCCATCACATACCAAACCGAAGAACTGGTTGATGGCGTGTCCCTCACGCTTGCGATAACCTGTCTTGCCTGCTGGCTCGTCCATGTTGACAATCTTGTTCTTGGCATGGCTGAAGCTGAAACCTACGTTGTAGCGGAAGTCCTTGCCAATGGTATTGGAGTGGTGAAGCTCCAACTCGAAACCTTGGTTGTGTGTCTCACCCAGGTTACCTGCTGCCATCGTGGTACCTACCCACTCAGGACGGCTCTGGTAAGAGGTCAAGATATTGTTGCGCTTCTCATAGAAGTAGTCGAAGCTACCGAAGAGCAAACCATTCAAGAAACTGAAATCGACACCGGCATTATACTTATGTGCCTTCTCCCAAGTCACGTTGTAGTTAGGGTACTGGCTCTCATAGATGGTGGTAACGCCCTTGGTACCAAAGCGATAGGCATTGGCATACTGCACCCACTTCTCCTCATAGAGGAAGCGCTGGCGTACACCGTTCACCAAGTACTGGTCGTTACCGACCTCACCGTAGCTGGCACGTATCTTCAAGTTGTCGAGCCACTTCTCTGTAGGCTTCATAAACTTCTCGTTGGAGAGTCGCCAACCGAGAGAGAAAGCTGGGAAGAAACCGAAACGCTTGCCCTTGCGGAAGTTCTCAGAACCATTGTAACCGAAATTGACCTCTGCCAAGTAGCGATCATCATAGCCGTAGGTAGCACGACCTACAAGACCTTGGTAACGGCGAGCCAACTCTGCCTGATAGCGGTAGTCGTTCTGGTTGTAGAGCAACATACCTGTCACATCGTGCTTGCCAAACTTGCGAGCATAGTTCAACTGACCCTCGATATAGAGCTTGTAGGTGGTCGTCTGGTCATCACCTGCGTAAGCCAACTGAGTATCAGAGTTGTACTTGTAATAAGAATCTACGATATTGAAGTCGCTAGCACCGCGGTTCAACTCGTAGGTAGCGAAGTTGGCGGTAAACTTGCGATCGTAGTAAGCATTGTAGTCGAAGCTGACCATCGCACGAGCAGAGAGACCTGGGGTCAACCAGTCCATCTTGTAGTTGGCGATGAAGTTGGTCTCGTTGATGGTGTTGGTGGCACGGTAGAAACCTGCCTTAGCCAAGCGAGCCACAGGGTTGTCCTGATACTGTGATGAACCGGCATAGAGGTTACGTACGGTGCCATCATCGTTTCTCAACTGATAAGAAACTGGGAACAACCAACCTGGAGTATGGTTCAAGTTGTAGAAGGTCTGAGAGTAAGAGCCATCGAAAGCCTCGTTACTGTTAGGCCCCTTACGCTCCTCGAAGCGAGTTCCGAAGTTGACCGACACGGTCAAGTCCTGGGTCAAGAGGAAGTCCAAGTTGGCACGGAAGCCGATACGGTTATAGCTCTGGTTGGACTTGTTGCCATACTGGTCCTCACTGAAGTTCTTGAACAAACCTTGCTGGTCGTAGTACTCAGCAGATACGAAGTAGCGCATACGCTTAGTACCACCCTGGATATTGACGTTGTAACGCTGAGCTGGTGCAGAATTGCGGAGCACGGCATCATACCAATCTACATTAGGATAGAGGAGAGCGTCATCGCCTGAAAGCTCGCCTGCACAACTCTTGCGGAACATCTCGATGTCGTGCGCATTGTACTGGGATGGCTGACCGTCATTTGCCAAAGCCTCCTCCAACAAGCGTACGCTGTCGTAAGAGTTGAGGTAAGTATCACCACGAGTAGGTGAAGACCACTGCCAGTTGGCTGTCAAGCTCACCACAGGCTTGGCATCCGTACCACGCTTGGTGGTAATCAATACGACACCATTGGCACCACGCACACCATAAACGGCTGTGGCAGAGGCATCCTTCAGTACGGAGATACTCTCGATGTCGTCAGGAGCTATCTGAGAGAACTCACGCTCCACACCATCCACCATGATCAATGGCTGGTTGTCGCCAGCGAAAGAGGCACGACCACGGATGTAGAGCTTCATGTCGTCGGCACCAGGGGCACCAGAGGTCTGGGTGGTGACAAGACCAGCCACCTTACCAGAGAGGGCCTGAGATACGTTGGCAGATGGAGACTGGAGCAACTCCTTGTTGCTCACCTGTCCGATGGCACCTACCACGCTCTCCTTCTTCTGATGACCGTAACCCACTACCACGACCTCGCCAAGGCTCTTGTTCTCGTCCTTGAGCACCACCTTGACGTGGCGTTGGTTTCCTACACGGATGTTTTGGGCAATCATGCCGATGTATGTAATCTTCAAGGTAGCCTTCTCGTTCTTCACTTGAATCTTGAAGTTACCATCGAAGTCGGTGACCACACCATTGGTGGTCAACGCCTCCATGACGGTGGCACCGATGATAGGCTCACCCGTCTCATCGGAGACATTACCCGTGACGGTTATCTTGTCCTGTGCTGATGCTCCCAATGTGAGGAGCACCAGTGTAAGGGTCAAGAATAACTTATGTAATATGTTATTGTTCATTGCTTATTGCTTTTAGTTATTGATTCTCAGACAATAATTTGTAATATGGGAAGTAGCCAGCCTTCAAGATGTCGAGGCTTGCAAGCTCTGCTGTCAAGAAGATACCAGCACTTCCTTCTCGCAAGCTATCAAACTTAAACTGATAGTCTGGCAGATAGCTACCATCCTCCTTGCGCTGCTTAGCATTCATGGTCAGAGAGTTGCCCGAACGTGTGAATGCCAACTCGCAAGTGGCACCATGCATATCGCTTACGTAGGTAGTCCAATCAAATGATGAAGTCAACTGGAAACTGAGGTTAGCACTATTGTTGTTGGTATCACCACCAGCACCAAACCATCCGAAAGCATCTGAACGAAGGACATAGTTCTCGAAGTAGCCGTCACCGCCCAAAGCTGTTGTTGAGCATACCACAAGCCAGTTGTTCCAATTCTTACCATTGCCAGAGTTATTGTTGACAAACTGGATGACGAATGGACAATCCTCAGAGATGTTTGAGTTCAAAGGATAGAAGTCTGAGAAGGCTGTCCACCATCCAGCAGTGCAATCAGCAGGACCTACCAACTTGCTGCCCGCTGCATACTCCTCGCCGATGTATGTCTCGGCTGCATCTATCTGGAGATAAGAACCATCACAAGCCAAGAAAGCACGGATGTTGCCATCGGCATCGCATGGCTGATGATACATCTCTTTATATACAGTACCATCTTGGCAAGTAGCAGTAGCTGTAAAATATACTTCTCCACCACGACGTTCGATAGTCATCTCGACCTCAGCACCTTCCATGTTCTTTCTGAAGGTTTCCCAGTCGCCATAGCCCTCATTTGTGATGTTGTCGGCATTATAGTTGCCATTACCCCAGCCATAGAGGTCGCTGCGCAGAACGAAGTACTCTACATAGCCATCGGTTTGACGATCTCTGTCGGTAGCTACAACGATATTCCAGTTGTTCCAGTTGCCTACACCATTGGTATGGTTGATAAACTTGGTGTGGAATGTCTGGTTGGCTGGGATGATGAAGTAATCAGAGAACGTAGTCCACCAACCGGCAGAGCAATCCTCAGCACCGACAGGTACATATACCTTCTTCTCCTCACTGCCACCACCGTTTCCACCAACGGTCTTGTTCCAGTCGCGCTCGTTCATCTGGTTGCGAATCAGTGTCACGTTATCCACAGAGAGACTGCCGTACTCAGCAGTGCCCAACTGGTCGCCTGTCGTACCTATATATAAATAAGGTAGAGCCTGGATGCTGTCGAGCAAGGTCTGATAAGAGAATGTGGTGGCTGCGGCACCTTCTGGCTGATCGCCCGACAGACTCTTCTTGCCATCCACGTAGAGCTGATAACCCTTCTGTCCCAACTGGAGTGCCACGAAGTGCCACTCGTTAGGAGTGAGGATGCCTGTCTTGTAAGTGTCAGGATCGTTCTCATCCAAGTCAAGGCTCTGCAACTGTCCTGGCTTGGTATAGACCAACTGTCCGTTAGGGGTGAAATAGAAGCGTGCGCCCTGTGCATCATCAGAGCCAAAAGAGAAGATAGGACGCTTCAAGTCCATCTCCTCGCCCTCAGCGCAATCCACCTTCACTGCGAAAGTGATGGCTGCGCCGTTCTGCAACTTCACGTTGTTGAATGGATTGGCAATCTTTGCTGCGCCCGTACCATTCAGATGCAATACGTTACTACCAAGATAGTCATCGTTGACTACCTCGCACACCTCGTTGTGAATCACCATGTCGGAGAACTCAGGCTTGTCGTCTGAATACTCAAAATCGTAGGTGTTCACGACCTGACGCTCTGGATAGACCTGATTGCCTGCGGCAGGATCCTGGTCTCCCCAATCGGTACAAGCGGTGAAACCGAATGTGACCAACATGGCACCAACTAATGAGAATAAAGATTTTCTAATCTTCATAATTAATGCTTTTAGGTTGTTGTTTATACTTTAGATTATTTGATTCTTTGTTTAATTCTTCTTTTAACTCTTGGTTTGACTTTTCTTTTGTTCAAATTAGAGAATGATTCGGTGGCAAAAGTACAATTAATAACAAAATAGGAGGTGGACAAATACAAATAATAGGTGGACAAAATGCGTCAAGCCTAGTATTTATGCTGCTTGGCGCACTTTATCCACCTACTGTGCTCCCCCACACACAAGAGAGCGATCGGCTTGACCTACATCAAGTCGTCTCCCGATAAGAGGAAGGGGAAAACCCATATTGCTTGGTGAAGCAACGGGTGAAATACTTAGGGTCGTTGAAGCCCACCCTATAGGCTATCTCCGTGATGTTGCGGTTGGCGACATTCTCCACAATCATCCTCTTGGCGATGTCAAGACGATAGTTGCGGATAAACTGCGAGGTAGGGTTGCCCGTCTCCACATTCAGCTTCTTGCTCAGAATGCTTCGGTTCATGTGCATCGCCATAGCCAGCTCCTGTACACCAAACTCTGAGTTGGCATAATTGGCCTCCATCACTTCCATGACAGCCTCCATGAATGGCTTGGTCGTTTTCTCCACCTCTATCTTGTCTGCCTCGATGGTCTTGTCCTGACTTTCCTGGTAGCGCTTCTGCGTCTCCAGGATAGACTGGATGCGAGTTTGCAACTTGCCTGGCTCATCACTCTCCCTCAATGCCAACTCTATCGGTCGATACAAGGCTTCCAGCTCTCGCTCACGCATTTTCTCCAATCTCTTCAGGTAGAAGTATCTCGCCAATGCCGCCATGCAGAGGATGACGATGGTGATAAACCACCAACTCTTCCAGAAATATGGGGTGACGCTGACAGCGATGGAAATCGTCTGCTCCTTGCTGGAGGCGATGGAAGGCACGTACTTCACCTCAAACTCATAGTCGCCGGCCGGCAAGGTGGAGTATCTGACGCTATGCTGACCGGGGCGAAGGTTCACCCACTCATCCTCATAGCCTCTCATGCGATAGAGATATACTCCCTGCGTCTCACTGCCATAGTTGAGCGCAGAGAAATGGATGGTAAACGACTTGTCGCCCTCATGCAGGGAGATTTTCTTGGCGATGGAAATATCCTCGTCGAGATAGTCGCTGCCAGCGAAGACCGGTTGATTATCCACCGACAGCTCTGTGAAGCACAGGCGCTCCGTCTCCTTCACCTTGTGATTGACACCGAGCAACCTCATCATGCCTCGCTCCGTGCCCAGGAAGATCTCACCCGATGCACTGCGGACGGTTCCATTGAAATAGAACTGCGAACAGAGCAAACCATCCTCTTGGAAGAAACTACTGAACACTCCACTCTTCGGATTGAAGGTAGAGAGACCATTCTTGGTGGCTATCCACAGCATCCCATTGTTGTCCTCCACGATGCCCATCACCGCATTGTTGGCAAGTCCATCGGCAGTGGTATAGTTCTTGATATGCTGCTTGCCGTCCTTGTCACGCCAGCGGCAATACATACCATAACCATTGCTGCCCATCCATATCTTGCCATCCTTGGTCTGGCAGAAAGACAATATCTTGTCGAAGACACCACTCTTCGGATTATCAAGTTTATAGGAATGATAGGTGACGGCAAAGTTGCGCTGGGTTCCTCGTCGGGATTTCAAATCGACCTCCACCATGCCCAGGATACAGCCCATCAGGAGTTTGCCATCCCTCGTCACCAGACTGCCGATGCAGCCACGGATGTCGAGGCAATGAGAGAAAGGTTCTTCCAGCTGCCGCTTTTTGATGTCATAGAAGAACAAGCCATCGTTGGTGCCTATCCACATTCCGTCATTGATGGCATCGTAGGCAAAAGCTCCCACGAAGGAGAGCAATCCCTGATACCTATCGCCCACCAGCAGGCGTTGCATCTTGCCCGGTTCGCCGAGCGGCATCACAGCCACTCCGCCCCCCCATGTGCCTATCCACAAGTTGCCATGCCCATCGGCGGCAAGGGTAGATACACTGTTGTGCGGCAAGCCAGAGTTGGCGGTTGTATAATGAACGAAATTCTTGGAATGAGGAGATAAGGCGTTCAGTCCTCCCTCCACGACACCGACCCAGAGGGTGCCATCGGGAGCAGGAAACATGGCATTGACCGCATTGCGGGCGATACTGCCAGGATTGCGTGGGTCGTTCTGGTAGAACTCCAACTGCAAGAGGCGTGGCGCCAACTTGGTGATGCCTCCCGTCTCCGTGCCCACCCATATCTGTCCGTCCTTGGAATAGAGGCTATTCACGAAGTTGCTGCTCAGTGGTCCGATGGTGCTGGTGCTGTTCCAGTGCTCGATGTCGCCCGTCTTGTCGTCGAGGATATCCACGCCACAGAGCGAACCTATCAGGAGTTTGTCGTCTGGCGACACCGCCAAACTAGTAACCACCTCGTGCTGCAAGGAGTGGTCGGTAGGCGAACAGTGGTACTGCTGCTTGGCGCTATTGTATAAGCCACGGTTGGTAGCGAGCCATATCTTGCCATGGTAGGAGATGACGGCAAAGGCATAGCGATTCTCCAGCGGAGCGAACTCCGAGGTGATGTCCCTAGCCACCAGGCGATTGCCCTTGGCATCAAACTCGCTCACCTTGCCATTGTTGCACATCACCACCGTGCCTCGGTGATAGACATCACAAAGTCCGAGGTCGGGAGCATTGGAAGGATAAGAAGTGCTGAGCACGCTATTCACCTCGCCCTTCTCATTGAATCCGATACGGGTGAGGCGATTGAAGGTCACCATCCATAGATTGCCCTTGCTGTCGCAATACATTCTCACGCACCGCTCCTTGAAAGTCTGCCCCAAGAGATTGCGCACTTGCTCATTCTCGCAAGGAGGCTCCACGGGCTGCAAGGTAGTGAGGTCGAGCACCTGCGGTCCTTCCTCAAACGCTATCCAGAGTCGCTTGAAGTGATCTTCATACACGCTTCGGCAGCTGTTGCTTCTCAATCCGATGCGCTGGGTGCCCAACCCGAAGTTGACAAAGTTATAACCATCGTAGCGCACCAATCCTCCGCCGTGCGTACTGATCCACACGAACCCGAAGGAGTCTTGGAAGATGTCGTCGGCGAAGTTGTTGGGCATGCCCGAAGCCATGTTGAGATAGCTTATGTTATACATACCGGGCATTCCACCTTGAGCCATACAGCCCAAGGCTATCATCCATAAGACAACGAAGGTGAATAACTTTCTAATCATGATTGATGAGATCATTTGCCCATGGGATGGGCATATACTTTTAACTTATTCATTATCTTATTGTTTCTCTTTTCTATCTTCAAACTTAGCATAGACAACCATGCCAAGCCCTAATAGAGCAAGAGCAATATACATACTATAAAGACTCCAATTCATAATATATCTCCTTTTAATTTAATAATCAGTTTTTATCTCTTTTCAAGAAAAAGACGCCTATGCCAAATAGTAATACCATAATCAATATAGCACCTACTACCGACATAACGGTATCAACCTTGACGAACATATTCGTCAAGATAAATGCTGTTACTATATACTTCGCAACATCCAAGAACCATTTCCCGATTTCTTTGTTCATCTTTACGATTTCAAAACTTTGCTGCAAAAATACAAAGAATAAATGAAACGAAAGAAAAAAATGGCAAATAAATAGATACACAATGGGAGATAAGCGCAAAGAAAAGAATGAAAAGCGCTTAAAAAGAAAAAAGACCACCCATTACAGGGTGGCCTTATGCCAGGTATTCGAGACCTCATCATACTCGATGTAGCCTCTGTGTTTCCATACTCGCAAGGTGGACTTGCCATCTCCCCTCCTACCTTGCATCGCCCGTATGCTCACAAACTGATCGTAGGTGAACTCGCTAGGCAAGAGGGCTAGGAGATTCTGCGGTGCAGCACTCACCTGCTCCTCCTCGGCTAGGATTTCCTCCTCCAGTTGCTTGCCGAAGAAGCGCATCTTGCACCATAGGTCCATCTGCTCGCTCCATCTCACGTAGTCGGCGATATCCTTCGACCACTTGCAGCCCCCTGCCACATAGAGCACCATCGCCTTGAGGTAGGCTATCACGTTGGCACGATAAGAGAGGATGCGGTAAGCCTCACTCTCATAGAGCGTGGCACGACGGTCGTTCTCGGCAGTCAACTCCTTGGCTAGCTTCAACGCCTGCGGACACTCGACAAGACCGTTTGTCGCACCCAGACGAAGGAGATAAGGACGAAGTTCTTCGGTGAACTTGTCATCATAAATGCCAAAGACAGGAAGCGTGGGTTCGAGGGGCTTGATGATGGTGGAGAGATAGAGACGGGAGAGCGTTCCATCGTTCACTGCCTTCTGGAAGAATCGATGGGCATTGGGGATGGTGGTCGAGGCATTGAAGTTCCATCGCAATGGGGCTATGCCCGTGATGGCGTCCACGCCCACACGCTCCTGTCCGTGATCAGCATTGTCGAAAGCCTTGCGGATGAGGATGCTCACCTCATCGATGGTTCCCCTGGAGGTCACCTTCTTCAGTTGCTCCACCTCATCCACACGTGTATAGACGAATCGCTGTCCGTTCTCATGAGCATCCACCACACGCTGGTTGAATACGGCATCGGTAAGGTTGTCGATGAGTATCTGTATGCAGATGTCGGCAGGTCGAGGGTCCTTCGCCTTGGTCTTGTTGGGTGGATTCTTGCGCTTCCACTCCGCCTCACGCAGTCGGTTGGGCTTGTCGGTCTCCTTGATGTCGGCGAGGATGATGTCGATCGGTTTCTTGATGGCTCCCTTGCCCACGCTCATGGGGGCTATTCCCCTTCATTTCCAAGAAAGCACGCATAAAAATGACGAGACTCCCAAGAAGAAACACCGCTGAGACGAAGACCCACCCCCAGATGCTCCTGGCATTTGCGGTCGTTAGCATGGGCGTGCTCCTCGTCTTCGTCTCCTTCAGCGTACCGCCCACTGGCATCATCGACGCCAGCGTACTTGCCGCCTTTGGCGAGATGCTCACCTTCGCCGGTTCCCTCATCGGCATCGACTACCACTACCGCTACAAGAGCGAGCGATATGGTGAGGATGAGGAAACGGCAATGGAAAGGTGATTTCAAAAAAGAAACAAGCAAGGGAAAGAGGTGAAAAGCCTTCCTTCTCTTGCTTGTTTTTTATGTATTCTTCAGGCAGCAATAACAAGGCCAAATACGCTAGATATACAGGATTGACAAGACCGACCATTCATAAATGGTGGGACGCTCCTTTTCTTAGATTGCAAGCACAAATACAAAAACTAAGTTCGTCAAAATTAAAATATAATCGAACTACAGAAAAGAAGTCGAGATAACTGCAAAAACATTTGGTGATTATTTCGATTTTTCGTATCTTTGCCATCGTAATTAAATCGTAACTAAAGAAATAATGGCATGGCAAGAATTGGTTATGCAAGAGTTTCCACAAGGGAACAGAATCTGGATATGCAGCTTGCCGAATTGGAAAGGGCAGGGTGCGAGAAGATTTTTTCAGAGCACAGGAGTGGCGTGAAGCAACGTCTGGAACTCGCTGAAGCCTTGAAGGACTTGCTGGATATAATATCAACACTTCATGACATGGACGTGGCAATATATTCCATCAAGGACAACATTGACACATCAAGCACATCAGGGAAACTCATGATGCACATCTTCGCCTCGTTGGCCGAGTTTGAGCGTGACCTCATCATTGAGCGCACGCAAGCCGAACGAAAAGCTGCAATGAAAAGAGGGAAGAAGATGGGCAAGCCAAAGCTAAAGCACAATAATAGGGCAAAGGCCACGGCCATGCTCTATGAGAATGGGATGGGCATAGAAGATGAGCCAAGAAACAATCGATGCGCTAGCGCATAATAATCCGCTATACGAGTATCGTGTAATCATCGCTGGAGGCAGATACTTCAATGATGTTATGAATTGTTGACGGAGAAGTATGACTTCTTTTGTAAAACCAGCTATAAACGTTAATTAAAATGATGACAATAGAAAATATACAAGAACTCATCAAGGTAGATGAAACTCGTACAGTGGAATTGAAGAAAACCACTGGAGAAATTAAAGATGGAATGCGTTCTGTGTGTGCCATGCTAAATAGTAGTGGTGGTTATGTCATCTTTGGCATAGCACCCCAAACGCTAAAAATCATTGGGCAAACGGTGTCCGACAACACTCGCCAAGAGATTGCAAGAGAAATTAGAAAGCTTGAGCCATTCGTAAACATGGCTGTTGAGTACATTGAAGTTCCTGGTACAAATGGTTCGCAAGTTGTAGTACTTCATGCAGACAAGAAGTTGTTTGGTGAAGCACCGTATGTTTATGACGGTAGGGCATACTACAAATTGGAAAGTACGACTATGCAGATGCCACAGCAAATGTACGAAAGTATGTTGCGCAGCAGGGACGAAGAGAAGTTTCGTTGGGATTCTATGATTGCTGCAAATATGACAGTTGCGGATCTTGATGAGAAACGAATTAAAACAGCTATCGCAATGGGCGTAAAAGGTGGAAGACTAAGTCCAGATGCAGAGGTTGAGCCTATTCCAGACATCCTTGCAAAGTTGAAATTACTAGATAGAGGCAGGTTGACCAATGCTGCAGTTATGCTTTTTGCAAAGAATGTAGATGATTATCCTGAACTGGAGTTGAAGATGGGTTACTTCAAAGGCAAGGACAAGATAATTTTCATAGACAACAAGATGGAATCTGGAAATTTCTTCGATCTCCTTGACGCTGGTGTGTCATTTTGCTTTCGTAATCTTAGGCTTAGTGGAGAGGTGAAAGGACTGCTTAGGGAAGAAAGACTTGAAATTCCTATAGAAGCCTTGCGAGAAGCTTTGACGAATGCTCTATGCCATCGCCAATACGAACGAACTGATGGAAGTGTAAGTTTGGCTATATATGACGACAGGGTGGAAATCATTAATCCAGGTAAGTTTCCACCACAAATCACGACAGACTCAATTAAAAAGAGACATGAGTCATATCCTCGCAACAAGAAGATTGCACAGGTATTATATTTGACAAAGAATCTTGAAAAATGGGGTACAGGAGCAAACCGCATGATAGAGTTGTGCCATGAGCAGCACCTGCCAGAGCCAGAATGGCAATGTGATAATGGCACAGTCTGTGTAACCTTTAGAAGACCGACGGTTTTAGGCAAAGAACGCTCAGAAGTGGACTATAGTATTGATACTAAGCTTGACAGCTTAACCGGTCAAGTTAAAAGATTGATAATCAGTTTAGGTGCAAGCCAAATGACGAAAAAACAGGTTATGCAACAGGTTAAGCTGTCAAGTAGCAGTAACGTGGTTGACAGATATATTAAACCTGCTATCGAGCAAGGGTATGTGACAATGCTTTACCCTGAGAATCCTCGACATCCAAAGCAAAAATATATGCTCACAGAGAAAGGTTTAGATATATTGGAATCTTTAAAAAGAAAAGGATAGTTTTAGATTTACATCATGACAGCCGAACCATACCTGACATACGCAATAGGTCCTAAAGGCAAGTTGGTGCATGTTGACTCTGTGCCAAACGGACTATTGTGTGGTTGTACTTGTCCAAAATGCAACAGTGAGTTGATTGCCAAGAACGAGGGCAAACACAACACTCATCATTTTGCCCATGTCGGAAACTCCGACTGTGTGGGTGCGGTAGAGTCGGCCTTACACAAGATGGCAAAAGAAATCCTACTTGAGCACAAGAGGGTAATGATGCCGTCTTATCCATCCGGCGCATCTAACTTACGACAGTTCTCAAAGATTGACGTGGAGTGTTACTGCAAGGAACTTGCACTTCGTCCTGACTGTGTGGGATATAACGAGAATGGAAATGCCTTGTGGGTGGAGTTCAAGCGCAGCCATGAGGTTGATACGGACAAGGCGACTAAGATCCAAAAGGCAAAGATTGAATGTGTGGAGATTGACATAAATGAATGCCACTTGGATCCAGACAAGCTAAGGGCATTCATTGAGAATAGTGTAGAGAAAAGGCAATGGATATACTGCAAGCATGCCACATATACTTCTCCATCTTCTATTGTCACCAAGAGGACTATCCCTACGGATTATCGACCCACGTTCCCTGAGGCCAGGCATTTGGTCATAAACAGCCATGGTCATGTCATGAACCTTGGAACTGCCACATACGACAGTAATCCCTTGCGAAAGTTCCAATGTCCGTGCTGTGGAAAGACCGTGGAGATAAGGAGCGACAACTATGGTAGGTTCTTTTTCTGGCACACTGGAGGTGACGGCAAGCCTTGCGACCCTCAGAGGTATTTGAGGGAATCCGCAAAAAGGCTCGTTCTAGACCATTTTTCAGACAAACATAGGAGTTTCTACATATCACCATTCGGTGATCCGTTGGATTTAAGGAAACTGGGCTATACGGAATGTGCGGCAATTTCTCTTGACATCGATGAACATTGTCCTGAATATGACTTGAAACTCACCAGAAATGGCAAGGTCGGCGATGACACCATATATATCCATTTCAGCGAAACCGATGATGACAGGGCAAAAACGGATAGGAGTGGCGTAAGGGTAATAGATGTTCCCATCAAGTCGGAACGGCAACTATTGGAAAACCTCGTATTCAATGACCAATTGAACCGTGATGGCATCAAATATTATAACTTCCGAAAAAGAGGCAAGCCTCATGGAGTTCCTACGTTCACATTGAGCAAGGATGGCAGTTTCGAGTATGAGAGACGTACAGAAAGCTATAAGCCGCCCAAGGATGCCATTTATGAAATTCAATACTTGGAGGATTTCTTCAGTGACCGGGATGCCAAGGAATATGCCGTTTTAAGATGCCTTAAGTCGGGAAAGAAGGTAATTCCATGTCTTGTATGCAACCATTTGGAGAGACATGAGCATGCTGAGGATGTTTGCAGCCTTGGGTATTCGCCTTCCGTATATTGTGACTATTTCTTGTTATACAAGTTCATTGACTCTCGTATTTCCAGCAAATATAAGGATACAAAAGTCAAAGAGATGGAATACAACCCACCAAAGGAAGGTATTTTGTGGACTTGAGAAGCTAAACGAAACAAGCAAGAAAATGGGGGCGATATATACCCACCATTTCTTGCTTGTTTTTTATGTATTCTTGCCTTGTAACACATGACAAGGCTTACTTCTTCAAACTATCTATCTGCTCCTTGGTCAAGCCCGTGGCTTGCATGATTTGTAGGTGAGGTAATTCCAAAGAGAGAAGAAAGACGGGGTACTTGTCCAAGAATGGTATTTCTTTCAAATGCTCCATATTGTTCAATACGTAAATCCAATAATCGCAAGGAAAATAGAAATAATTTGGTTAAATGTTTGCTCATCCCACATTTTTTTCGTAAGTTTGCAACCTAAAGACAACAAGAGACACGAGTATGATGAGGACATTCAATACGACAGGCAAATGTTGAAGTCCATCATCTTTGGTGGCAAACGTGTCTCATTCAAATAGACAACAGATGAAGAAAACAATACCAGTAATAGGCATGGCATGCTCGGTATGCTCTGCCAACGTAGAAAAGAAGCTCAATTCGCTCGAAGGCGTCCACTCTGCCTCCGTCTCCTTGGCAGGTCGCACTGCCCTCGTGGATTACGATCCCGACAAGATTACGCTCGAAGACATGAAGCGTGAGGTGAGCAATGCCGGCTACGACCTCGTCATCGAGGAAGACCGTAGTGCGGAGGAAATCACCCGCCGTGAATATACCTTGCTCAAGCGCAAGACCCTCCTCTCCTGGCTCTTCTCCATCCTCGTCATGGCGTTTTCCATGGGGTGGAGTGACAACCAGATCTGTCTCCTCCTCGCCCTCTTCAACATGTGGTACTGCGGCAGAATGTTTTACGTATCGGCATGGAAGCAATTGAAGCACGCCACTGCCAACATGGATTCGCTCGTGGCACTGAGCACCCTCATCGCCTTCCTCTTCAGCGTCTTCAACACCTTCTTCGGCGACAGTGTATGGACGCCTCGTGGTATCGAGTGGCACACCTACTTCGATGCCTCCGTGATGATCATCACCTTCGTCTTGACGGGCAGATGCCTGGAAGAGAAGGCTAAGAATGGTACGGCGAGCAGCATCCGACAGTTGATGGGATTGCAACCGAAGACCGCCCGACTCCTCCGTGAGGGAAACCTGGAGGAAGTGCCTATCTCCACCATCGAGCGTGGCGACATCATCGAGGTGCGTGCCGGCGAAAAGATTCCCGTGGATGGCGTGGTGACCGAAGCCGAGAGCTTCATGACCCCCGATGCCGCCTACGTGGACGAGGCGATGATCACGGGTGAGCCCACACCGGCCCAGAAGAAAGTGGGCGACGAGGTATTGGCTGGCACCATCCCTAGCCAAGGCAAACTGCGGATGCGTGCCAAGCAGATAGGCGAGAACACCGCCCTCGCACAGATCATCAAGATGGTGCAAGAGGCACAAGGTTCGAAGGCTCCCGTACAGCGCATCGTCGATAAGGCGGCACTGGTCTTCGTGCCCGTGGTCACCTTCCTCTCGCTCGTCACCTTCCTCACCTGGTGGATTACAGGCGGCAATGCTGCCCTGCCACAAGCCATCCTCTCTGCCATCTCGGTATTGGTCATCGCCTGTCCGTGCGCCATGGGACTCGCCACCCCTACCGCCCTCATGGTGGGCATAGGCAAGGCGGCACAGAAGCAGATATTGATCAAAGATGCCACGGCACTGGAGAACCTCCGCAAGATAAACGCCCTCGTCATCGACAAGACGGGCACACTCACCATCCCTAACCAAAACGTGGATTTCACCAAGGCCGACTCCCTCGACCTCGAAGCCAGGGAGACGCTCAAACCCCATGCCACCGAGGCGATGACTCGCTTGCAGCGTGAGGGCATAGAGGTGTATATGATGAGTGGTGACAAGGAGAACGCCGCCCGATACTGGGCGATGAAGGCTGGCATCAAGCACTATCAGAGCCAGGTAAAGCCGGGCGACAAGCAAGCTCTCGTGGCAAAGCTACAGGCTAGCGGCGACAAGGTGATGATGATAGGCGACGGCATCAACGACACCCAAGCCCTCGCCCTCGCCGATGTAAGCATGGCGATAGGCAAAGGCACCGACGTGGCGATGGACGTGGCTCAGGTCACACTGATGGGCGACGACCTGATGGCGATACCCGATGCCGTGAAGCTCAGTCGCAAGACGGTGGGCATGATATGGCAGAACCTCTTCTGGGCGTTCATCTACAACATCGTCTGCATCCCTCTGGCAGCAGGAGTCTTGCATCTCTTCGGCATCGACTTCCAGATTACCCCAATGTGGGCGAGTGCCCTCATGGCTTGCTCCAGCGTGAGCGTCGTACTGAACTCGTTGAGGTTGAAGCTAGTAAAGTAAGCCCTCCACGTATTCCCACAACTTCTGGTAGAAAGGATGCTTCGTCATGGTGCTCTTATCGCCCAAGATGATGAGCTTCATCCTGGCTCTCGTCATCGCCACATTCATACGGCGGAGGTCCTTGAGGAAGCCTATCTGTCCCTCGTCATTGGAGCGAACGAGGGAGATGAGGATGACATCACGCTCCTGTCCTTGGAAGCCATCCACCGTGTTCACGCTGATGAGACGGCGGTAAGGCTTGAAGAACTCGTACTTCTTGAGAAGTCGCTTCAAGTACTGTACCTGTGCACGATAAGGCGAGATGATGCCCACGTCGATGCTCTCCTCCAGCACCCTGCGCTTGCCCACCTGGGTGAGGTATTCGGCTAGCGTGAGGAGGGTGAGGTCGGCTTCCGCCTTGTTGATACGTCCGAAGCTCTCGCCAACAAACTGCTCGTGAAAGTTCATATCATCACGCTTTTCGCCCGAAACCACATCGTCGCCCTCTATCGTCACTTGGTTCTCCTCGTTGCTCGTGTCAATCCACGTGATAGGACTATCATCTTCGAGGATGCTGCGATACTTGATTTGCGGCGCACTCTCCACCTCACCATGGTAAAACCAGTCGCTGGAGAAGCGCATAATCTCCTCGTTCATACGATATTGTATCTTCAGGAGAGTCACCACCTCTGGCTTATTCTCGGCGATGCGCTCCATCAGCGTTTTCCCAAGTCCTGCCCTCAGGGCGGCGATGCTCTTCACTGTAGGTGGCAACTGACAGTGGTCGCCTGCCAATATCACCCTCGTAGCCCTGCGCATCGGTATCCAACAGGCTGCCTCCAGGGCTTGCGCTGCCTCGTCGATGAAGAGGGTACCAAACTTCATGCCCTCCAACAGGCGGTGGGCCGAACCCACCAAGGTGCAAGCGATGACACGTGCCTCGCCCAGCAACTCGCTGTTGATGCGAATCTCCAGTTCGGTGGCACGGCTCTTCAGTCGCTCCAACTTCTGATGGTAGCTTTCACTACCTTTCTTGCGGTTCTTGCGCAACTCCCTGACAGCCTTGCGTATCGCCCAGAGCTGCGGATAGTCGGGATGCGCCTCGAAGCGACGCTCATAGGTAAAGCCGAGCATCTTGTCGTTCACCCTCGTAGGATTGCCGATGCGCAACACGTTGACACCTCTATCCACGAGTTTCTCAGAAATCCAATCCACCGCCATGTTGCTCTGTGCACATACCAGCACCTGGCTCTCTCGCATCAGCGTCTCGTTGATGGCTTCCACGAGCGTGGTGGTCTTGCCTGTGCCAGGAGGTCCATGCACAATGGCAACATCCTTCGCCCACAACACCTCGTTGACCGCCTTCTCCTGAGTAGGATTGAGCCAAGGGAAACGCATCGGTTCGAAGGTAAACTTGGCTGCCTTCTGGTGCGAGTAGAAGAGGTCGCGGAGATAAGCCAGTCGGTTGTTCTTCGCCTTCATCGTGCGGTCGAGTGCCTCAAACATCAACTTATAGCTTGTCTCATCGAAGGAGAGTTGTATGCCTATCTCTTCGGTGGCTTGCTGCAGGTCGAGGAGCGGTGCGGAGTCGGGTACGGTAATCACCATCCGGTCGCCATCCACATAGTTCACAGTGCCAGTGAAAGAGAAATATTTAAGTGTTGAATTCTTCACTTTTCCCTCTTCATTCTTCACTTTAAAGAACATGACGGGGCGACCGAACTCAAAGTTGTGCTCGATGTCTTGGTCGGAGGTGCGAAACACCTCGATGGCTCTTTGGTTGAGCGAGTTGTAGAAGCTCTTGCCCACTCTCAGTGGATACCAGGCATCGCCACGCTTCACCTTGCGCTGCATGCCCATCTGTTCGGTGAGCTTGCGGAAGGCTTCCTTCTCGGTGTAGTACTCCAGTTGGAGCAACGTGCGCTGCTGCATGAGTGCCTGTATGGGTGAGGTTTGTTCCATTAGCTTATCGTTTTTGATTTGCAAAAGTACGGCATTTCTAGCGAATATGGAAAGATTATCCGATAAATATATTTAAAATACGATGAGGTTTCCTTAGTTTTCTGAAAAATATCCGTACATTTGTGGAATGAAAAGAATTGAAATGGCAGAAGGAAAGAACCAGAGACGATAGAATGAAAGAACTAGAAACTGAAAAAGAGGCGACGATCGCATTGGAGAAGCTTAGCATCGGCTACGACACAAGGCACGGCAGAAAGGTCGTCGCCCAAGACATCTGCGCCCATCTGCAGCGTGGCGAACTCACCTGTCTGATAGGAGCCAATGGCGTGGGCAAATCCACCTTGCTCCGCACACTCTCCGCTTTCCAGCCTCCTCTTTCTGGCGAAATCCGCCTCCTCGGCAAGCCCTTGGTGGAATACTCCCCAAAGAAGTTGGCTCGCCTCCTCGCCATGGTACTCACCCACAAGACGACCACCGACAACCTCACGGTGAGGGAGTTGGTAGGCATGGGACGCTCGCCCTACACGGGATTCTTCGGCACACTCACCACTGAGGACGAGACGATAGTGGAGGAATCACTCCGCTCGGTGGGCATCCTCGCCTTACAGCACCGCAAGCTCCATACCCTCAGCGATGGCGAATACCAGAAGACGATGATAGCCAAGGCTTTGGCTCAGCACACTCCCCTCATCTTATTGGATGAGCCGACGGCATTCCTCGACTACCCCAGCAAGGTGGAGACGCTGCAGATGCTGAGACGATTGGCACACGAACTGCATAAGTCCATCTTCCTCTCCACACACGACATCGAGCTCGCCATCCAGTTGGCAGACAAGCTTTGGGTGATGGAGGAGAGCATGGCAGCCCCCCTCCCAGCCAAGAAAGACGCAGGCAGTCATCTTGTAGTGGGAACTCCACGACAGTTGGCAGACGACGGCACCCTCTCTCGCTTCATCGAAAGGGATGGCATCCACTTCGACACAGCCTCCCTCACCATCCACATCAGCACCAAGTGAGATGCACACCACCATCAGGCAAAAGCGTTACTGTGTTACAGTGTTACAATGAATCATCTGCGAATTCTGTGCCCCCACCCTCTGCCAATATTGAAAAAACAATAAAAAGACATGGCAATTGATGGGATTCTAGATAAAAATACATATCTTTGCACTATCAATAGTGTAAGAAATACATTTGTATCACCAACTGAATCAAATCATAACTAAACAACAACAATAACAATGAGAAAAAGACTATTCATCACAATGAGTATGGCAGGACTTGCCATGGCTGCTCTCGGCGCACAGAAGCCGAAAACCGCCAAGACACAGTCTAAAGTGGCTGAGCCTGCTCCTACCTACACCGAATGGCATGACCTGCAGGTGAACGACATCAATCGTTTCCCTCTCCACACCTCTTTCTTTACCTTCGCATCAGGCGAGGTTTCGGCTAAGGGCGAGGGCGACAAGACACAAAGCAAAAACTTCCTTTCTCTCGACGGCACCTGGAAATTCAACTGGGTGGAGAACGCCGACCAACGTCCTACCGACTTCTACAAGGCTGACCTCGATGACTCCAAGTGGAGCAACATCCAGATGCCAGGCAACTGGGAGATGCTCGGCTTCGGACAACCAGAGTATGTCAACACCGGCTTCGCATGGCGTGGTCACTTCGACCAGCAGCCTCCTGCCGTGCCTACCAAGGACAACCACGTAGGCTCCTACCGCCGCATCATCGACATCCCTGAGAATTGGGACGGCAAACAAGTGATCGCACACTTCGGTAGCGTCACCTCCAACATCTATCTCTATGTGAACGGCAAGTTCGTGGGCTATGCCGAGGACAGCAAGATAGCTGCCGAGTTCGACATCACCCCTTATATGAAGAAAGGTAAGAACCTCATCGCCTTCCAAACCTTCCGTTGGTGCGATGGTTCTTGGTGTGAGGACCAAGACTTCTGGCGACTCAGCGGCGTGGCTCGTGAGAACTACCTCTATGCCCGTGATGCCAAGACACAGATAGAAGACATCCGTGTGACACCCGACCTCGTGAACAACTACAAGGACGGTGTGCTCGACATCAAGGCTACCGTGAAGGGCAACCCAGTAGTGGTATATCAGTTGCACGACAACGTGACTGGCAAGATTGTCATCCAGAAAATCATCAAGTCGGCAAATGGCAAGGCTGATTGCACCCTCCAGGTAGCCGACCCTAAGAAGTGGACAGCTGAGACACCTAACCTCTACACACTCAACGCCATCGTCTGCCTCCCTGCTGCCAAGGGCAAGGGCATGACTGGCATCAGCACTATCCCTGTGAAGGTAGGTTTCCGCAAGATAGAAATCAAGAACAAGCAGTTCCTCGTCAATGGACAGCCTGTACTCATCAAGGGTGCCGACCGTCACGAGATGGATCCTGACGGAGGTTATGTAGTGAGCGTAGAGCGCATGATACAGGACATTCAAGTGATGAAGCGCCTGAACATCAACGCCGTACGTACTTGTCACTATCCAGACGATCCTCGTTGGTACGACCTCTGTGATGAGTATGGTCTCTACATCGTGGCTGAAGCCAACCAGGAGAGCCACGGATTCGGCTACGACGACGATGCCGCTGCCAAGAAACCGATGTTTGCCAAGCATATATTGGAGCGCAATCAGCACAACGTGGCCAACTTCTACAATCATCCTAGCATCGTAACTTGGAGCTTGGGCAACGAGACGGTGATGGGCGACAACTTCCTCAATGCCTACAAGTGGGTGAAGAGTCAAGACGCAAGCCGTCCTGTACAGTATGAGCAGGCACGCCAAGGCGAGGGCACCGACATCTTCTGCCCTATGTACTACTCGGTGAAGAACTGTGAGAACTATAGCAAGAACCCTAACAGCAAGATGCCACTCATCCAGTGTGAGTACAACCACACCATGGGTAACTCTGGTGGTAACCTCAAGGAATACTGGGACTTGATTCGCAAGTACCCTATCTTCCAGGGCGGTTTCGACTGGGACTTCGTTGACCAAGGCTTGCACCGCCACATCGTGAAGCCTATGAGCATCAACCCTGAGAAGATGAGCAACGAGGAGATTCGCAAGATAGAATATACCTACGGTGGTGATTACAACAATTACGACCCTAGCGACAACAACTTCAACTGTAATGGTATCATCGGTCCAGACCGCCAGTTGAACCCTCACGCCTACGAGTTGGCTTACCAATACCAGAACATCTGGGCCACCATGAAGGACGCTCAGAAGGGCGAGGTAAACGTATATAACGAGAACTTCTTCCGTGACCTCAGCAACTACGCCTTGGCATGGACATTGGTGGAGAACGGCAAGGAGACACAGAACGGCACTATCGCCGACATCAACGTAGCTCCTCAGCAAACTCAGACCATCACCATCCCTTACGACCTCTCCAAGGTGAAGGGCAATGAGGTGTTCCTCAACGTGGAGTTCCGCTTGAAGAACGCCGAGCCTCTGATGCAGGCAGGACAGGTAGTGGCTTACAACCAGCTCGTCGTGAAGGAGAAGCAGTGCTGCGGCCATTGCGCCGACAAGATGGCTAAGGCGAAGGACGGCAAGAACGTGAAGTCGAAGCTCATCGACAAGAAGGGCACTGACGAAATCGCCATCACCACTGCCGACTTGACCTTGAAGGTAAACCGCACCACCGGTCTTATCTCTGAATACACCTATCAGGGCAAGTCACTGCTCGGCGAGGGCGGTACACTGAAGCCAAACTTCTGGCGTGCTCCTACCGACAACGACATGGGTGCCCAGTTGCAGAAGAAGTTCAAGGTATGGAAGAACCCTCAGATGAACATCAAGGGCGTAAGCGTGGAGAAAGACAAGAAGGCGAACACCTACAGCATCTGCGCCGTATATGACATGCCAGAGGTGAAGGGCGAGTTGGAAATCCGTTACCTCGTGATGCCAAACAGTGGCGTGGTGAAGGTGACAGAGACCTTCAATGCCACCCAGGGCGAGAAGGTGAGCGACCTCTTCCGCTTCGGTATGCTGATGCAGTTGCCTTACGAGATGGACAAGAGCCAGTACTACGGTCGTGGTCCTATCGAGAACTACAGCGACCGCAAGGAGTGCATGAACATCGGTATCTACAGCGACAACGCCGACAACCAGTACTTCCCTTACATCCGTCCACAGGAGAGTGGCACCAAGGCAGACATCCGCTGGTGGAAGCAGACTGACGCACAGGGCTTCGGCTTCATGGTGAAGGACTGCAAGCCATTCTATGCAAGTGCCATCCACTTCGACACCGACGAGTTGGACGATGGCAATGACAAGGAGCAGCGTCACAGTTTCAACTTGCAGAAGTCAAAATACACCAATCTCTTCCTCGATGGTGAGCACATGGGTGTAGGCGGCGAGAACTCTTGGGGCGCATGGCCACTGGAGAAATATCGCATCCACTATGGTGACAAGAGCTTCAGCTTCGCCATTATCCCATTGAATAAATAGGAAAGAACCCATGAGATTAAGGCTCATGAGACCCCAAAATAGAGCATTTGAGCAATAATCCAACATATTTAATCAGAAAATCCACCCCATTTGGAGTGGATTTTCTGTATCTTTGCAAACGCATTAAGCAATACAACTTAATTATTCAAGTAAGAATATCACAAAATAAGAATAAACCTAAAAATAAACAACGTAAACATGAGAAAAACGAATATCTTCGCTGCCCTTATGCTGGCAGGCATGACTTCGCTCGGTGCTTCAGCACAGCATCAGTTTGCAGTTCAGGCAAACAAGCCTGGTGTAGAAATCCAGCCAACCATGTATGGCATCTTCTTCGAGGACATCAACTTTGGTGCCGATGGTGGTCTTTATGCAGAGATGGTAGAAAACCGTTCCTTCGAGTTTCCACAGCGCCTGATGGGATGGAATACCTTCGGAAATGTAACCCTCAATGACGTGAAGCCAGCCTTCGACCGCAACCCTCATTATGTAACACTCGAGAGTGCCGGTGCCCGTGAGAAGCAGACTGGTCTTGAGAACCGCGGTTTCTTCGGCATGGGCTTGAAGAAGGATATGAAGTACGATTTCACCGTATATGGGCGTCTGCATCTCATCGATGGCAAGCAGGGCAAGATCCGTGTGGAGCTGGTCAATTCAAAGAATGATGTCATTGCCAAGCAGGTCATCAACATCACCAATAATAAGTGGCAGAAGCTTACAGCTACCCTGACCTCTCCTCAGACCGATGCCAAGGGTTTGATGCGTGTATATCTGGAGAAGGGTTCTGAGAGCGTAGATCTCGACCACATCTCTCTCTTCCCAGAGGATAACTGGAATGGTCTCCGTGCCGACCTCGTACAGGATTTGGCCGACCTGAAGCCAGGCATCTTCCGTTTCCCTGGTGGATGTATCGTAGAGGGAACCGACCTCGATACCCGTTATGAGTGGAAGAACTCTGTGGGTGCTCCTGAGAACCGTCCTCTGAACGAGAACCGCTGGAGAGATACCTTCCCACATCGCCTTTTCCCTAACTACTATCAGTCTTTGGGCTTGGGCTTCTACGAGTACTTCCTCCTTTCTGAGAAGATTGGTGCAGAGCCATTGCCAATTCTCTCTGTAGGTTTGGCTTGCCAATATCAGAACCGTGATGATGACAAGAACGCTCACGTGGCAGTCGATGACTTGCAGAGCTACATCGACGATGCACTCGACTTGATTGAGTTTGCCAACGGTCCTGTCACCTCCAAGTGGGGTAAGCTCCGTGCCGATATGGGTCATCCAGCACCATTCAACCTCAAGCAGATAGGTATCGGCAACGAGCAGTGGGGACCTATGTACCCTGAGCGTTTACAGAAGTTCATGGAGCAGATTCGTGCTAAGTATCCTAAAATCAAGATCTGTGGTTCATCAGGTCCTTCTGCCGATGGCAAGGATTTCGACTACGGATGGGAGCAGATGCGCAAGTTGGGTACCGACCTCGTGGATGAGCACTACTACAAGAGCCCAGAGTGGTTCCGCAGCAATGCAGGCAGATATGACAACTACGACCGCAAGGGTCCTAAGGTATTCGCCGGCGAGTATGCCGCCCATGCCAAGCACGACCCTAACTCTTGGGAGGCAGCTCTCTCTGAGGCAGCCTTCATGACAGGTTTGGAGCGCAATGCCGACGTGGTATATCAGGCTACCTATGCTCCTCTCTTCGCTCATGTCGAGGGATGGCAGTGGCGTCCAGACTTGATCTGGTTCGACAACCTCACTTCTGTTCGTTCTGCCAATTACTATGTGCAGCAACTCTACGGCTTGAACAAGGGTACCAACGTATTGAAGCTCACCGAGAATGGCAAGGCAGTGGAAGGCAAGGATGGTCTCTATGCCACCGCTTGCTACGACAAGAACACGAAGAGCTACATCGTGAAGATTGCCAACACATCGAATGAGGAGAAGGACATCACCGTCACCTTCAACGGCTTAAAGAAGTTGAACGCCGGTAAGTTGACTCTCCTCCATGCCGATGACATCCAGGCAGAGAACAAGATTGACAACAAAAATGCCGTTGTACCTGTAACATCTGATGTCGAGGCAAACGGCAACGTATTAAACGTGAAGATGAAAGCAAACAGCTTTGCTGTTTATCGCTTCTAAAGATAAATTTCTTTCTGTTATCGTTGTTATAACAGACACTATTAAGCCCTATCTGTTTCACGACAGATAGGGCTTTTCATATGCTAGCAATACTAGCTATAATGCAAGCATAAAGAGTAACTTTCTCCCTAGAATTCCAACACCATCACCTGACGAGGACGGAGTTTCACATCCTTATTGATAAGAACGGTGCGACCATTTGTCACATCCGTAGCCTTGTTGTGCGAACCGATAATCTCAGCATAGCGAGATACATTCAGTTCGTTTGCCTCGTTCTTGCCATTGATGATGGTCATCACGCTCTTGCCTTGGTATTGGCGAGCGATGACATACACGCCCTTCTGAGGACAGAACTGGGTTTGCTTACCCTTGGTAATCACCTCGTTGCCTTGACGCCAGTGGAGCAAGCGACTGAGCCAATTGAACATCTGGTTCTCGGTTTGGGTACGTCCCTCTGCTGTAAAGGCATTGTGCTTGTCGCCAGCCCATCCACCAGGGAAATCCCTGCGCACATTGCCATCGGTTACACTCTTGGTGCCGTTCATCAACACCTCTGTACCATAATAGAGTTGAGGGGTACGGTTGATGGTGAGCAAGAGGGCTAGCGCCTGCTTCAATGCCAAGGTATCCTTGCCCTCACCCAAGAAGCGATCGGTATCATGATTCTCCACAAATGCCATCACACTCTTCGGATTTGGATAGAGATAATCGTAACAGAGCACGTTGTAGATGCGGTTCATGCCATTCCACCAGTCATCAGTCTCCTCATGCTTGGCACTATTGATGCGGTCGAAGAAGGCGAAGTCCATTACGGTCTTCAGATAACTGTTTTTCTTGGAGAGTTTGCTATCTTTCTGCCAAGCTGCGGTATAGGCAGGTTCGGTTACCCAAGTCTCACCTACTGTATTGAAGTGAGGATATTCGTTGTCCAAGGTCTTCATCCAAAGCGCCATTCCATCTCGGTCAGCGTATGGATAAGTATCCATGCGAATGCCATCGATTCCAACGGTCTCTATCCACCACTCGCTGTTTTGAATCAGGTATTTCATCACATGAGGGTTTCTTTGATTCAAATCTGGCATAGAAGGCACAAACCAACCATCTACCGTCTCATGGAGATCTACCTTGCTGGCGTAAGGATCCAAGACTGGAGTCAACTTATAGTTGGTTTGGAGATACATATCATTGACCGTGCGGCTGCCGTCCATCGTACCTATCTTCTTCTGATGCTCAGGAGTCTGATACTCCGGCATCAACCACTCTGGGGTATTAAACCAATCCTTTGAAGGCATATCAGCTACCCAAGGATGCTCGAAACCGCAATGGTTGAAAATCATGTCCATCACCACCTTCAAGCCCTTCTGGTGTGCCTCGTCTATCAACTTCTTATACTCGGCATTGGTACCGAAACGAGAATCCACCTTATAATAATTGGTAGTGGCATAACCATGATAAGTGCTATTCTTGCCATCATTAGGGCTGTCATTCTCCAGCACTGGTGTAAACCATAAAGCGGTGACACCCAACTGATTAAAATAGTCAAGATGCTGACGGATTCCCTCCAAGTCACCTCCATGGCGAAGGCTTGGAGCCGTGCGGTCACAAGTCTTGTCACGCATCGTCTTGAAGGCATCATTCTTAGGATTGCCATTGGCGAAGCGGTCAGGCATCAACATATAGAGTACGTCCTCATTGGAGAACCCGATGCGCTTGTCACCAGGCATCTCACGATTCTTCAAGAGATATTTTACTTTCTTGGTTTGCTTGCCTTGCTTGAAGTTCAAGGTCATTTCACCAGCCTTAGCACCATCGAGATTGAGATATACCAAGAGATAGTTAGGCGAATCCAATCTTGCGATAGAATCGATGCGAACACCGGGATATTGAACATCAACATCGGCATTTCGCACATCCTTTCCATACACCATCAACTGGAGTGAGGCATCCTTCATGCCCACATACCAATCGGTAGGTTCAATGCGATCCACATGGACCGCAGCATTCATACTTACAGTTGTACTCATAAGCATCATGAATGATAAAAGTTTCTTCTTCATCATATAATCTTTACTATATAGTTTGTTTCATTTGATTGCATCGGGAGGCTTCGAGAAAAAAGTCGGGACATTTTTCAAAAAACCTCGGGACTTTTTTATAAAAACCTCGGGAGGTTTTTATAAATACATAGGCAAATAGCTCTATCTACTTCTGAAAGAGAATCAGAGCCGACTGACCATCGACCAATACTTCCTTGCCCGATACTTCTCCCAATCCTGTTTCATCGATAGTTCCATTGCAGCACGCGATGGTATAATTTCCCTCAGGTATCGCCATTTCTTTCGCTTCCTTGTTGAAGTTGTAGATGACGACGATAGTCTTCCAAGCATCTATCCCCTGCAAGTCCTTGAGCAAGAAACCAACGAGGCAATCTTGCTTCACGTCTTTGCTATCCACGGCTGGCAAGAACTCCAAATGCTGACGCACCTTATCGCCTGTTGCGAGGCGGAAGGCAGGGTGATTCTTACGCAACTGAATCAAGTTCTTGTAATAAGCGAAGAGCTGTGGATAACGCTGTAAGTTGTTCCAATCCAGATGGTTGATGCTATCTGGAGAGTTGTAACTATTGTGTACGCCCTTCTTGTCACGAAGCATTTCCTCACCACTCAGGATGAAAGGCACACCTTGCGAAGTGAAGACGGCAGTCTGTGCAAGTTGGTCGATACGAATCAACTCTGCTGTGCGCTCCTTCTCCGGGATATTCTTGTCGGTGAGCGATGGAATGCTGGCTTTCAAGCGATCTACCAAGCACATGTCGTCATGGCAACTCACGTAGCTGATTTGCTCCGTAGGATTGTTGGTCCATGGCTTCTTGTCATAGTTGACCTTCGTCATATCCACCTGTGGATGAGCGATACCGCCCACGATGCCGAACTTCAAGCTCTCTTCCTCGCCAGGGATTCCTGCCAAGAGAGCACCCTTATGATCATCGGAGAAAGGACCACGGAGAGCATCACGCATATCATCACTGAAGGCTGCTATTCCATTGAGTTGCTGAGCATTAGCCTTCATAGCCAATTTATCCACTGGATAAGCACAAGAGCCTGCGCTCCATCCCTCACCATAGATATAGATAGAAGGATCAATCTTGTTGACTTCGGCACGAATCTGGAGCATTGTCTCGATGTCATGCACGCCCATCAAGTCGAAGCGGAAGCCATCGATATGATATTCATCAATCCAATACTTCACGCTTTCCAACATGAACTCACGCATCAATGGCTTCTCGGAAGCCGTCTCATTGCCACATCCCGAACCATCGGAATACTTGCCGTCAGCCGTCTTACGATAATACATATCAGGATAAGTCAACTGGAAGTTGCTGTGGTCGATGTTGAAAGTATGGTTATACACCACGTCGAGGATGACACGGATGCCCGCCTTGTGAAGAGCCTGCACCATCTGCTTGAACTCCTTGATACGAGTCACGGGGTTGTAAGGGTCGGTGGAGTAACTGCCCTCTGGCACATTGTAGTTCTTAGGGTCGTAGCCCCAGTTGTACTGAGGAGTGTCCAACTTGGTTTCATCTACCGAAGCATAGTCGAAAGACGGAAGGATATGAACGGCATTGACACCGAGACTCTTCAAGTGTTCTATCGCCTTTGGCTCCGTCAAAGCCAAGAACTTACCCTTGTTTTTCAAGCCTGAAGAGACATCAATGGAGAAGTCACGCCAGTGCATCTCGTAGATGACGAGGTCGGCAGGTGACTGAATCACAGGACGTTGGTCATTTTCCCATCCTTGCGGATTGGTTTCTGCCATATCCACGATGGCACCACGCATTCCATTCACTCCCACCGCTTTGGCGAAGACACCCGGTGTCTCCCCCTTGCCGATGTCAAAGGTATAAAACTTGCCTTTCAAATCGCCCTTGACAGTAGCTTCCCAGCGATTTTCACCACTCGCTTTCATCTTGATGGTCTTAATCGCCTTTCCGCCCTGTCCATCTTCATAAATATGTATCTCAACCTGTTTTTTCTTGTCTATTTGAGTCGTTGCACCCGTCATTCCATCTAGATTGACAGTTGTCGGTGCATTCAATTTGAAAAGAGTTTTTACCTTCGAATAAATCATTTCTCCGAAGGTGTCTTGAGCCATAAGCAGTTGAGGGATAGCTGATAGCATAAGAGATAAAGAGATAGTTTTGATTACTTTCATACGAAATTAGTTTCTACTAATAGCTACATTTGTAAAGAAAAAGCAGAATTAAACACGCTCATTTTGAGCGTATTTAATTCCGTCTTGCCCATCGCCCGGAAATACGCAAACGTCAGAATGCGTAAATCATAGGCGAAGGCTTGAGCGTGTATTAAGTTATATATATTATTGTCAAACAACTCTACTTGGCAAGCAAAGAGATGGCGAAACCACCACCACGTGCTTCCTTGATCTTCAAGACATCACCCTTCTTCACGGTCTTGTGAACAATCTGGTATGCCTTTGGATTCTTCTCATAATCAGCATTGGCTGCATCCTGGTAGATAGCACAGTTGTACTTCTTGCCCTTGTCGAGGAAGTCGAGCTTCACCACGGCTGTACGAGCAGTGGCATCAGTCTTACCACCTACAAACCAGTTGTCGGTGCCCTTTGCCTTACGAGCTACTGTGATATACTTGGCTGGCTCAGCCTCCAAATACTTGGAGTCATCCCAGTCGCAAGCTACGTCACGGATGAACTGGAAGGCATCGTCATACTTCTCATAATGCTCAGGAAGGTCGGCTGCCATCTGCAAAGGACTATACATCACGAGATACAAAGAGAGCTGACCACAGAGGGTGGTGTGAACGAAACTCTTGTTATCGCTCCAAGTAGAGAGCTGAGTCTCGAAGATACCTGGAGTATAATCCATAGGACCACCCTGCAAACGGGTGAATGGCAACATCACTGTATGATAAGGAACAGAACCGCCAAATGCCTCATACTCAGTACCTCTAGCACTTTCATTGCCTACCAAGTTAGGCCATGTACGGCAGATGCCAGTAGGACGTGTAGCCTCATGACCATTCACCATGATGTGATGCTTGGCTGCTGTCTCGATGACACGCTGATAGTGATTGTTCATCAACTGGCTGTAGTGATACTCGCCACGTGGGATGATGTCGCCTACATAACCGGTCTTCACTGCATCATAACCATACTTGTTCATCAAGTTGAAGGCATCCTCCAAGTGGCGCTCGTAGTTGAGGGCAGAAGCGGAAGTCTCGTGGTGCATCATCAACTTGACACCCTTGGAGTGTGCATAGTCGTTGAGCATCTTGATGTCGAAGTCTGGATATGGAGTCACGAAGTCGAAGACATCGAGCTTCTGATGACCGAACCAGTCCTCCCAACCTTCATTCCAACCTTCTACCAACACTTCCTGAAGTCCGTTCTTGGCTGCAAAGTCGATATATTTCTTCACCTCCTCATTGGTAGCAGCATGTGTACCATTAGGTTTGCACTTGCTATAATTGGTGACACCGAGGCGAACTGATGGAAGGTCATTGGTATAGCTCCATGTCTTGGTACCTACAATCATATTCCACCATACACCACAATACTTAGTAGGGTGAATCCAAGAGGTATCCTTGATCTTGCAAGGCTCGTTAAGGTTCAAAGTCAACTTGCAAGAGAGCATGTCACGAGCATCATCGCTTACCAAAACAGTACGCCAAGGGGTATTGAATGGAGTCTGGATGAATCCCTTCTTGCCTACAGCATCTGGTGTCAACCAAGACTCGAACACCAAGTTCTTGTCGTCGAGGTTGAGGTGCATGGTAGGATAATCCAAACAAGCAGCCTCGTGGATATTGATATACAAGCCGTCCTGGGTCTTCAACTGAAGAGAGGTCTGCACACCGGTATCAGAAAATACGGTGGTAGAAGAATTGCTCTTATAGGACTCACGATTCTTGGAGATGACCGAGCGAATGCCAGTCAATGGAGTAATCTGATACTCATACTCTTGGGTATCGTAATCGCCAGGAATCCAATAAGCGGTATGGTCGCCCGTCATGGCAAACTGAGTATGTTCTTCCTTGATAACGAAGTAGTTGAGCGATTCCTGCTGAGGGAACTCATAGCGCAAGCCCATACCATAGTCATAGACACGGAAACGAATGGTGATGTTGCGCTTGGAAGAAGCCTGGTTCAAGTTGACCTCCATCTCATTGTAGTTGTTGCGGATGGTGGCAGTCTCTCCCCATACAGGTTTCCAAGTCTCATCAAAGGTGGAAGTTTTGCTACCGGTCTCGGTGAAACCGTCCATCAAGTCAGTCTCCTCCATGCCTTTGCTGGCATGCTTGTCCTTTGCCAACTCCAAACCGAGATGGGATGGCTTGATGACTGTCTTTCCCTTGTATGACATCTCGTAAGTAGGCTGTCCCTTGTCGCTCAAGGAGAATGTCAAGGTGACATTACCATTAGGCGACTTCACTGTTTGGGCAGCTGCCAACATAGGGAGCAACAGACCCATCAACAAAACGCTGAATTTCTTCATATTTCTAGTTATTATTAGCTATAATACACCAGACTAAGGTAGCTATGCTATCTCAGTCTGGTATCATAATTATCTCATTAATTTCTTCCTGCTTGTGAAATCATCTCCGTCACCTTATTCATATAAGAGGCATCCTTCGCCAAGTCCTCGATGTTGAGGTGCATGCGATAACGCCAATAATGCTTAGGGTTGGCAGGGATGTTGATGCGCTCGGCATTGGCATCCGCCAAGCGGAGATTCTCGTCGATGGCAAACCAATCCTGGATGCTCAAGATGCAGAGCATGGATGGAGAGGTGAGATGACGAGAGATGATGTCCTTGGCAAGCCAACCTGGGAGCGGATGAGGAGCAGGACCCTGACGATAGAGCATCGTGTTGTAATACTCCTGGGTACGCTGGATGTTCTCATCCCACCACTGACGAAGCGTTGGCATATCGTGGCTGGAGATGGTGCAAACCGAGCGGTATGGATTGCGGCTCAAATGGCCAAACTTCACGCTAGGATCCTTTGGCATACTCTGCAACTCAAGGCTCAATATCTTCAACTCATTCATCACCCAAGGCACGCAATCAGGCACCATACCGAGGTCTTCGGCACATACCAACATACGGGTAGCCTGCACCAACTTAGGCAACTTCTTCATCGCCTCACCATACCAATACTGGTTGTTACGACGATAGAAGTAGTCGTTGTAAAGGCGGTTGAACGCAGCCTTGTCATTATCATAGAGCGACTCGAAGATGAAGTCGAACTGTGCGGAGATACGTGGGTGGAACAAGCCTGGGTTGCGATGGTCACGAACGAAGAGCACATCGCTGATCAAGGCATAGAGACCATCACGGAGCCAAATCTCCTTTTTGTCGGTAACGCCCTCGAAAAGAGCCTCTACCTTCTTCTGCGTGTTCACCTCTGGCTTCATCTGATAACGCTCATCGTCCAAGCGATCGAGATACTTCTCCTTCACCTCGTCGGCACGCTCATGGAATACACGATTCAATACCCAGTCGGTGATGAATGGACGAGTGAAACGATCCTCCTGGAAGTTCAAGCCGTAAGACTGGATTTCCTGTGAGGTCATGCCCAAGGCTGGCGCAAACTGTCCGAGCAAGCCATGTACGCTATCCACAGGAATCTCCCAAATGCGGAAGAAGCCCAACACGTGGTCGATGCGATAGGCATCAAAGAACTTCGACATATTCTGGAAACGGCGTACCCACCACTGGCAGTCGTCCTTCAACATCTCATGCCAGTTGTAAGTAGGGAATCCCCAGTTCTGACCATTCACAGAGAAGTCATCAGGTGGCGCACCAGCCTGACCATTGAGGTTGAAGTACTTAGGTTCCATCCAGACATCACAGCCATAACGGTTGACACCGATAGGAATATCACCCTTCAAGATGACACCCTTCTCCTTGGCATACTCGTGAGCCTCCTGCATCTGCTGGTTCAGGATGAACTGCAAGAAGTAGAAGAACTCCACGTCCTTGTATGCCTTGTTCTTAGGGTCGGAAAGAGCCTTGCGCTCAGCCTCATCCCAAGTATTGTGGTCAGCCCACTTAGAGAAATCAGCCGTGCCATTCTTGTCGCGCAAGTAAGAATACTGAGCGTAAGGCACAAGCCATTGTTCTGTCTCCTGGAAGAACGCCTTGAACTCGGCACTCTTCATCATCTTTTCACCTTCCTGATTGAAGATTTGGCGCAAATAGTTGATTTTGAAATCGTTTACCTTCTCATAATCGATCTGAGGGAGAGCATTCAGTTCCTCTCTCGTCTTCTCTGCCTCGGCACGTTTCTTGGCATCCTTCAGCTCAGGCAACGCATGGAGGTCGGCATACTGAGGATGGATGGCGAAGATGCTGATGCAGCTATATGGATAAGAATCGGTCCAAGTATGGGTGATGGTGGTATCATTGATAGGCAGGAGTTGCAAAACCTTCTGTCCTGTCTTTGCCACCAAGTCGATCAAGCTCTTGAGGTCGCCGAAGTCACCGATGCCGGCGCTCTTCTTACTTCTGAGCGAGAAGACAGGCACGAGTGTACCGGCTAGCTTGCGGCTCCAACGCTCCAAGAACGACTGGTTCAACTCGTAAGAGATCAGCGTGCCGCTCTTCATCTCAGGGATTTCAAGGCTGCGGTTGTAACCCGTCTCCCAAGTGCTAGCATCTTTCTTATCATTGATTGCCACAAACTTGTATTCCAGGTAGTTGACTGCCAAAGCCTCCACATTGATGTCGGTAGCCCATTCGTTGTAATCCTGCTGTACCATAGGAATAGCGTGAGCCGTCTCCCAAGCGCCCAAGGCAGGATCGGAGCCAACGATAGCGAGATGTTCTCCATCACGAAGTTGAGGAGCACGAACAATCAAGCGAATCGTCTTGGCGAAGGCATTCTTCTTCACCTCGGTAGGTTGCTGGTGGTTAATACAATCAGTAAATGCACTGCTGTAGAGATAAGAATCTTCAGGAATATCGTGCCAATGGTCGTAGAGCGTATAGACACTCGCCCGCTCTGCCGTGCAGTTGAGCTGGTGTTTCACCACCTGCCACTCACTCTTGCAGCAAAATCCATCACGTATCACACTATAATAATAGGTGCAAGTCTTGGATTTAGGGGTTACATCAAGCTCATATACCCATCGCTGACCATCGGAAGTGCACATCTTATGTTGCGCCTCCTTTCCGTCTATAGTAATATGGAGGACAAGTTCCTCTCCATAAACGGTTTTATAATCTACATTAAACTGAAATACCATACGTCTTTCCTAAGGTTAGTTGTTATACGTTGGCGAAATTACTCATTTTTCTACAGATAGAATAACTTTTTGCGCGAAAAAAAACTAAAAAGGCTGCGCAATCGGTTGCGCAGCCTTAACATTGTCACACTTATTGCTTAGTTTTGATGATGGATACAGACAAAGCGCCACAAATGAGCAAGATGCCAGCCACTATCATCATATCACTCTGATGAGAACCTACGAGGCTTAAAACGGCTCCGCCGCAGATGGCTGCCACAATCTGAGGGATGCAGATGGTGCCATTAAACAAGCCGAGATAAGCACCCATGTGACCATATCCCTGCAAGGCGTTGGTCACGAAGGTGAATGGCATCGCCAACATGGCTGCCCATCCAGCGCCAATCATCAAGAATGGAATGAACTGGAGATACTTGTCGTGGAAGAAAGGAATCAAGGCGAAACCAATACCACCGATTATCAAGCTCACGGCGTATGCCATCTTGGTATTCTTAAACTGAGGAAGGACAACAGCCCAAAGCACACTGCCCACAGCCTGGACGGCGAAGAGGATGCCCACCCAGTTGCCTGCTTCCTGGAAAGGTTCGGAAGAAGGGTCGGTAGTATTCCAAACGGTCTCGGCGATAGCACCTGTAGAGTAATTCCAAAGATAGAGGAAACCAGCCCAGCAGAAGAACTGAACCAAGCCTACCTTCCAGAAAGTGGAAGGAGCATTGCGCAAGAGCGTAATCCAATCAGCCTTGCCTTCCTCTTCCTTTTCCACTTCACCAGTCATGCCATTATAGGCAGCATATTGCTGAGGATTCCACTCCTTCACCTTCATCGTGGTATAGATGACACAAAGAATCAAGATGGCTGCACCGATATAGAATGACCAGATCACGGAATCAGGCACTACACCCTTGGCAGCATAGTTCTTGATACCCAAGAACGTGAAGAGGAATGGGAAGATATATCCAGCCACAGAACCTGCATTGCAGAGGAAACTCTGAATAGAATAAGCTTTTGCCTTCTGCTTCTCATTGACCATATCGCCGACCAACATCTTGAAAGGCTGCATCGCCATATTGATGCTGGTGTCCAAGAACATCAAGGCGATCAAACCGAAGAGCATCGCACCACTCACGGTCAAGCCCAACGAACCAGCGTTTGGCAACAAGCACATCACCAAGACAGCGACTGTGGCTCCTATAAATAAATAAGGTATGCGACGACCGAAGCGACACCAAGTCTTATCGCTCAGTGTACCGACGATAGGTTGCACCAAGATTCCCATCAGTGGAGGGAGAATCCAGAAATAACTCAAGTTGTGTGGGTCAGCACCCAACGTAGCAAAGATTCGGGAGATATTGGCGCTCTGAAGGGCGTAGGCGATCTGTACCCCGAAGAATCCGAAGCTCAAATTCCAAAGCTTCCAGAAACTCAAATCAGGTTTTTGTGTCATTATTTTAATATTTAAAATTTATCACTTATACTCTATCTCGTGGTACCTCTCACCACAAGCCTTGTCCTTACGACTCTTCTTTCCACCTCGTCGCTAGGGATAGAGCCTTCCACTTGTCCGATGAGGATATTGGCGGCCTCCTCGCCCACGGCAATACCTCGCTGTTCCACGGTGGTAAGCATAGGGTCGCAAGCCTTGGCACGATCTCCATTGGTAAAACCACAGACACTGATGTCTTCCGGCACCCGGAAACCCATTCGCTTGGCGGTATAGAGAATACCGATTGCCGTATCATCATTGATGGCAAAGAAGGCATCCGGTCTATCTTCCATATTGAGAATCTCTGGCGTAATCGCCTCAGCCTGTGCTCGATTATCGCAGATTCTTACATGAGGGGGAAACTCTTTGAGCCCGTGTTTCACCAAGGCATCATGATAACCATTGTATCTGTTTTTGGAGATTTCCAAGTTCATCGGCGAACCATAGAAAGCTATCTTCTTACAACCCGTATCAATGAGATGCGTCACTGCCGTATAGGCACCCATATAGTCATCGACCACCACACGAGAGCAGTTGACTCCCGTACAGATTCTATCGTAGAAGACCAATGGCACACCATTGTTCATCAACATTTGGAAATGGTCGTATCGCTTGGTGTCCTTGGCTTGCGACACGATGATGCCACACACCTTATTCTTATAGAAGTCATCACAGATGGCTACTTCCTTATCATATCGCTCATTGCTCTGCGCCACCATCACACGATAGCCACGAGCACGTGCCTCTTCCTCGATGCCAGAAAGCACCGACATAAAGTAATAATGGACGAACTCTGGCACGATGACTCCTATCACCTTCATCGTTTGAATCCTGCTATGGCGCAAGGCCTCCCCGATGATGTTGGGATAGAAGTTATGTTCACGAGCATAGGTCTGGATTCGTTCCTTTTGGGCAGCACTGATGCGAGGGCTGTCCTTCAAAGCTCGACTCACCGTGGCGATGCTGACGCCCAGGTCGCGAGCAATATCTTTCATTGTTATAGGTATCTTCTCGTTCATTGTCTTTAGTTATGCTGCAAAATTAGAGAATTATCCGTAATCTCGCATCATTTCGTTTGATGTAAATCAAGAAAAGCGTGCGCAAACGTTTGCACACGCTTGAGCAAAAGTACGACAAATTCTCGAAACGACCAAACACCTAAGAAGAGATTATTATTAAAAAACTTGAAAACATTTGGTAGTCTCGATATGTATTGCGTAATTTGCGCAACAGAAAAGGCGACTCCCGGATGTGAGAGTCGCCTTTTTGTAATTATGATAATCAGGTTATGTACTATTTGATTCCACCAGTACCAGTCATAAAGTTGAAATATACCTTTTGACCTTCAGTAACCTTGACACGTGGATTTTGATCGCCACCATTACCACGCATCTCTATCTTACCATCTCTAACGATGAACTCTGTTTTCCACCAATCGAAATCACCAACTTTTACACAGAGGCGAAGTCCATCGTCTTCAGCAGCCTCATTAGCAGACAACGCTGGTGTTTCAAAATTTCCCTTTTCAGTAGTTGGAATGCTACATTTAAGGGCACTATCGAAATCCCATTTACCTCCTGCTGCAGTACCAAACACATAAACTTGCGGCTTGGTAAACTCAATCTTTTGGGTATCACCATTTGTCACATGGATGAGATACCAACCAGCATTTGTGATTTTCAGATTGCCACCAGCATCTACAATACCTGCACCAGCTTCATCATTAATCTTCTCAGCACCGATGAATCCGAAATCGCCACCCGCCCAAGCAGCTTGTGGAGCAAACTTGATCTCTTCATTCTCATGCAAATAGATGATTGTCCAGAAGTCAGTATCGCTGCCATTTACAGGGGTAAGTTGTTTCCAATCACTTGCTGTATTTCCCCAGTTATATTCACTACCAGTAAGGAACAAATCGTCATACTTACGGGAAACTGAATATGTCAAGTTATTGGCATCGAAAGTAATTTGCCATTTGTTGGCTCCCTTGATGACCATAGCCTTCACACCGTTAGGTGCATGGGCAACATCATCACCAGTGTAAACCAACAACCCTTCCGTGGCAGAATTGTCTGCGGTTGGACTACCATACACACTCTTGTTGATTTCATCCCAGTTTCCAGACACGAAGCTACTTGCGCCATAAATGCTATAGTAGCTATCATCACCAATTGTGTTGACTACAGCTTTATAGATGCCACTGCCCTCGGCAGTCTCTTTCATATAAACAGGTGCAGTAGGTTGCCATCCTTTACCATCTTTACTATTTTCTGTGAAATCGCCAAGAAGGTAATAGCCTTTCGGATCTACATTTACAGGTCTTGGGGTAACTGAACCTGTTGTTTCACCAGCCATATCGATTGTTACAGCATCACCATTCGTAAGGATGGCTGAAACGGTACTTTTAACATCAATATTGCGTTTCACGCCAGCTCTTGAGTTATTCTCCGTTTCGACAATATTATCCAAATCTTGCGCCAAGACTCTGATATATCCCTTGGCATAATCTGCATCTACCGTCTGCCCATTGACGGATACCGATTTAACGGCATAATCAGAGATATTGGCACTGGACGAGGTGATTTTTACCAAATTGACATAAGAGTCGTATTGGGTGGTAGCCATGTTGACATCTGCCTCTTCACCAGCACTAAAGGTCACGCCATATTTGGCAGCAGCCTCTTCTGGAGAGTTTGTTTGAGGACTAGCCCAATCATCGTAGTCGCCATTGCAGCTGGCGAGTGTCAAACTCGCCATGACTGCTAGACTATATAATATATTCTTTTTCATCGTTCTTACTATTTTGAAATGTTACTTTACTTCGGCTGTCTCTTTATCAAAGTTCACATAGAGCTTTTGACCTGGACTGCAAGAAATACTGAGCTTTGAATCGATTTCAGTCCAACTGGTAAGGATTTGACCATCACGCCAGTAAATTACACCATCCTTGATACTGAACTCTGTTCTCCACCAATCCAGACCAGGAACAGTCACAAAGGCGCGAAGCTCGCCGCTAGTTGTAAATGCAGGAGATTCCCAAATACCAGAAGCATCAGCTGGTGCTGCCAACAAGAAGTCTGGCTGAGCATCGAAGCCATATTTAGCATCTACAGCTGCACCACAAAATGTAGCTTCAGCCTTCTCGAAATTCAAGGTATATTCCACAACATTCTTAATGTCATTGACAGAAGCCTTGATATAAACAAGATACCAACCTGCATTAGCAACCTTGACATTGTCATTCTCACCAGCAGTAACTCCAGCACTGATATTATCATTGACAGAGCTAAAGCTAGAATAGCCCATAGAATACTCACCACTATTCAAGGCACACTTGAACTCAGCTCCTGCAGGGAAGTAAGCCAAAGTGAAATACTGACCAGACAACTCAAATGGCTTAGCCATTTTCTTCCAGGAGCTCCAAGAATTCTGAATGGAGGAACCTACGATGAACAGATTCTCAGGAACCTTTGCTTTCTCTGCTTTATATTCAGCCAACACACTAGGCAATTCGATGACATTGGAGAAACTTTCACCAGTGCCAGTGTTGTCTATGATGGCACGCAAGCGAAGATAGATAGGCATTGGTGTTGCATCAGGGAACTTGGTGTCAGGATTAGCTTCCGTGAAGAGTTTTACGATAGAGTCGTTCAACTCATTGGTAGCCACATTCATGCTGGCGGTGGTAAACGAAGAGCCTAATTCCTTAAAATTACCCGTTCCGTTCTTAAACTGAGGATCGATGGCTACTTGTACGAAATAACGAGTAACATAAGGCACACCGCCATAGTTTGGTTGGTTACATGTAAGCTGCAAACCTTCTGAACTCGACAAATCGTATGTATTATTAGCTGCATTTGCAGGCACATTCAGCACAAAGCCATCCTTGGCATGGCTAGTGTCCAACGTTGGATTGCTATCAATATCCTTGTCACATGAGGTGAAGCCAAGGGCAATCATTGCCAACAAGGAGAGCAACCAACCTTTATTAAGCATTATCTTTTTCATTGTCATAATCATTAATTATTCATATTTAGGGTTCTGATGCATATTAGGGTTATTGCTTGTATCCTTCGAAGGAATAGGATAGACATTAAAGTGCTTATCTACAGATGCTCCCTTGGAAACACCACCCTTGAAATCCCAAATGTACTTGTTGCCTGCAAACTTCTCAAATCTGACAAGGTCACTGCGTCGGCGTCCCTCCATATAGAATTCCTTACCCCATTCATTAAGCAACACAGCCAGATTGACAGCAGAGACTCGTGCAGCATGAGCGCGGTTACGCAACTCATTGATGTCTTCCAAGTCTTGTGTGCCATTAAGGCGATACTTGGCTTCCGCACGTGTCAGATAAATCTCTGCAAGGCGGAACAAAGGTATGTCTGTGTCAGAGAATTTTCCATCAGAAGGAGTAGAATTATCAGAACGTGAATTTTGCCACTTCACGACAGAGAGACCATTTGTGAAACCAGAGATTTGATCTGTTGTCAATGTTCTGAATCCTCCACCTACACCAGCATACAGTAATGCACGGTCGTCATTAGCGATTCTGATGATGTTCTTAGTACTACCGCCCAAAGCTTCGTCGGCAGCGATGACCTCAGCCTCTGTCATCTTGGTTGGGTCAGAAGCTGCTCCAGCGTCTGCGAATGTTTTGCCTTTAGTATATGCCACATAGTCCTCTTTATATTTCTTTGTTTCACTAAGCATCTCGGCTAATTTTTTAGCTTCATTGTTGTTCTCGATGTCAAGGAAACGAGTTGCAAGAGCCTTACGAGCAAAGTTGCAGCTCCACATGTCGGATGTTCCTGCGTATGGCATTCCACTGACACGCATACTATTAATCAAATAAGTAGAACCTGCATAGGCCTCAGTCTTCTTACCATCCTGACGAATAGGGAAGATGATTTCCTTCATCGCCTGCTCGTTGTAGTCATTGTCACCCATGAACAACTGCTCATAGCCAGAATGACCATTCTTTGCTTCACGACAAAGTTCGTATTTACCTGCGTTGTCGACGAGAATCTTGTCGCAATAATCAATCGCCTTTTGGTAGTCCTTTATCTGACCATCGGTATAAACTTCAGAGTTAAGAGCCAGGCGAGCATGGAGCGCATATGCAGCACCACGATCGGCGCGACCAAAGTTTGCCTTGTTGTTAAAAGCACCTACTTCTGCTAGTTCTGGCTCTATTTCTGTCAATTCCTGGTCAAGCCAGTTATACAAATCGACGCCAGCTTTCTCTTCTGGCAAAACTTCTGGGTTATATACCAGTTTGAAAGGTGCCTTATGGAACAAATCGAGGAAATACCAATAGTGCAAAGCACGAAGGAATCTCACCTCAGCTCTATACTTTTTGTAGTCATCACCTTCTCTGGTTTCTGTCTCGGAAAGATATTGGTTGAAAAGAGTGATATCATATGCCAAACGCTGATAAGCCCAGTTGACACGATCGCTAGCTGCCGTCCAAGCGATGTTGGTGAGAGCTGGAATGTCATTGTCATTCTGCCAAGCCCAAATACATTCGTCAGAGCAAAGTTCCTGGAGATTGAAGGTGGTACGGTAAAAACCGGTCTCGCCTTCATCTGCACTGATGTCCGGCTTACCGGCAGGACCAGCTTGTCCCGTAAGTCCCAATGTGGCATATTGCTTTGCCAACAATTCCATATCGTCATAGGTCGTCTTTGACTGCGGATCAATTGAGGATATATTCAATTCATCTGAGCAAGAGGCCAATCCCAAAGAGAATAGACCTACGACCGCCATATTCATAAATATATGTTTCATAATGCTATATTCCTGTTAAGTTTAAATATTAAGACTGAGACCTAGCTGGAAACTCATTGGACGTGGGTATGGATTCTTATCGATACCATCAGCCACCTCTGGATCTAGGCCCTTGTACTTTGTGATAATGAATGGGTTTTGTACAGTGAAGAACACACGTCCTGAACAATGAGGTGTGCGAGTATATTTCACCAATGGTCCGAAAGTATAACCCAATGTGATATTGGAGCACTTCAAGTAGGAAGCATTCTGCACAAAGTAATCACTTCGATAGTTGATGTTACCATACGTACCAAGAGCTGTCCATCCTAATTCTACAGCCTCCGGTGTTGAGTTTTTCCAAGCACTGTTGGAGAACAAGCCACTGGCACTAATCTGTGCATTGTTAGACAAGAAGTCATAATATACATAGTTGCCAAGAGAAGCATGGAAGGAAGCACTCAAGTCCCAGTTCTTGTAAAGGAACTTAGTGGTGAGACCCATGATGACATCAGGCGCTGGACTCTTGTAATAGTAGCCATCAGACAAGTCTATCTTGCCATCAGCATTTCTATCAACAAACTGTCCCTCGATAGGTTTTCCATTCTCATCGTAAACTTGCTGGTAAACGAAGAATGAGTTGACTGGTTTGCCTACCTTGTTTCTTTGGATGACCGTGTTGTTACCTCTTGAGATGGTAGAGCCTGTATCAACATAATCTGCATAACCTGCAGACAACTCGGTAATCTCGTTATGGTTCCATCCTACGTTATAGGTTACATCCCATGTGAAGTCCTTTGTGACAATAGGCTTTACGTCAAATGCCAACTCCAAACCATAGTTTTTCAAGGAGCCAATATTTTGAAGCTGCAAGTCGCCAGGTACCGTACCAGCAGGAACAGGAACGGTAGCCAATAGGTCGGTGGTCTCGCGATAATAGCCATCAACATTGAAACCAAAACGTCCGTTCAAGGCTGTAAAATCCAAACCAGCATTATATGATGTGGTCTTTTCCCAAGTCAAGTCCTTGTTATAGTTGCTAGGACGGTTGGTGTAATGGTAGGTGTCACCAAAAGGATATTGGGCATAAGAGTTACTACGCACATAGAGAGGCATATAGTAGAAATCATCGATACCATTCTGCTGACCTGTCTTACCCCATCCCAAGCGAAGTTTCAACTCGTCAATCCAAGTGACATTCTTCATGAATGGCTCATTGTTGATTTTCCAAGCCAAGGCAGCTGCTGGGAAGTAGCCCCATTTCTTTCCCTTGCTGAAACGAGAAGAACCATCGGCACGGAATGAAACCGTAAGCAAGTAGCGGTCAAGCAACGTATAGTTCAAACGGCTCAAATAAGAGACTAAGCTGTTATGAGTTGCCCAGGCAGACTCAGAACGCAAGGTTGGACTGTTAGCTACTCCTGTTATCTGATCTGTTCCCTGACCTTCAGAATAACCACTGCGATGGTAGTGGCTTTGCTCTGCGCCAGCCATAATGTCAATGTCATGGGCGCCGAACTTGTGGCCATATTCCAGATAAGCATTGCCTACAATGCTGTACTTTCTATACTTTGTTATACCATGCCAGCCAAAGTAATTATTAGAAAATGACTCGTTGGCGATGTCGTCTTTTTGGGTGGATTCCGTATGCTGGGCACCAAGACTAGCATGTATATGCAAGTCTTCGAATCCGTGGATTTTATAGTCCATCTCTACGTTGCCAGAGTAGTCGTTAGATCTTGCGCCTATATGCTTCTGATTCAGTAAAGCCACTGGGTTTTGAGGTGCATGGGAGTTTGGCACCTTTGCCCATGTCTTGTCAGCAATAGGACTATCGCCTGGTTTGTCGCCTAAAGTTTGGTAATAGCCGCCAGTATATCTAGCATCAGCCCCTGTGATATATACAGGATGTGTCGGATCCATAGACAATGCACTACCTATGGCACCACTTGCGTCAGCATAACGATCTTCCTCATACATGTATTTGGCTGCAATATTGAAGTTCAAGTGGTCATTGAGGAATGAAGGAGCCAAGTTGGCTGATACATTTCCACGGTGCATCCAGCTAGTCTTTACAATACCATTTGCATCATTGAAGCCTACGCTTACACGGTATGGCATATTTTTGAGACCACCCGTCAGACTAACACTGTGATTTGTAGAAATAGATGTGCGGAAAATCTCGCTTTGCCAGTCTGTATCCGCATTGCCCAAAGAAGAAGCGTCAAGTCCACTAATAGAATTGACCAGTTCCTTATACTCTGCTGCATTGAGGACATCATATTTCTTCTGAATCGTAGAAACGGTTACATCGCCATTATAAGATACCTTGACACCTTGATTCTTGCGACCTTTCTTGGTTGTAATGATGATGACACCATTAGAAGCGCGAGAACCATAGATGGCTGTTGCCGAAGCATCCTTCAACACAGTGAAACTCTCGATGTCGTTAGGGTTAATCATCGCCAAGATGTTACTCATACCATTGGCGGTGTTATTGTCGATAGGCAGACCATCAATGACATACAAAGGGTCGTTGCTGGCTGAAAGAGAGGCACCACCACGGATACGAATCTGCGCACCTGCTCCTGGTGTACCACCAGCAGTCTGTACATCAACACCAGCAATCTTACCTACCAACATGTCTGATGCGTTGTTGGTAATACCTTTAGAAAGCTCATCAGGTTTGATGGCTGTAACCGAACCCGTCAAGTCGTTTTTCTTAGCACGACCATAACCGATGACAACAACCTCGTTCAATGACTTAGAGTCATCGATCAGGGTGATAATCATGTTCTTGCTTGCTTGAACGGTTTTTGGGGTCATACCCAAATAAGTAAAGGTTAGATTAGTACCAGGAGCTGCATCGACAGAGAAGTTACCATCCATGTCGGTAATGCCCACAGCCTTACCGTTCACTGTAATGGTAGCACCCATGACAGGCTCACCAGAAGCATCTTTCACTTGTCCCTTGATGGCATTTGACTGCGCAAAGGAACTTGCTGTCAGAAGAAGACCACTTGCAAGGGTCAACGCTCTGAGAGGCAATTTAAATTTTACCTGCTTCATCATTTTGCTTGATCTTTAAGTTTATGTTAATAATTATGATTTTAGCTTAGCTATTTTCCACTCTTATTTGATAGCCTTTTGGCGTTCCAGATAAGTTTTATCTTTCTAGTTAAGTCGTTATTTGCTAGTCAGGTACAACATCCAGTCGGTCGTTAGGTCTCTATTATTAATAAGGTAGGAACGACATTTCGCTGTCATTTCTTCTATCTGTGTGCAAAAGTAACTTCTTTTGCGTTCACTTGTTCCTTTTTTTGAGTTAAAAACGATGTTTCGCATGCGCAAACGTTTGCATAGCGTTTGCGTTAGGTACATTTTTAGGTACTTCAATTTAGAGGTCTTAAAATAATGCCATTTTAATGGAATTATAATAGTGATAAAACAGTAGTAGATATGGTAAACAAAAAAACAATGACAAGAGCAAAGGAACCCATCAAGATATGGGCAAAGCCTCTCAAAAATGGTAACAAGGCACTCTATCTTAGGAGATACATTGCCCATACCCAAAGCAAAGGGTATGTCTATGAGAAATTGGATGGCTTGTTTCTTATTGATGACAAGAAAGGTAAAGATAAAAGTGCAAAAGAAAGAAACAACCAAGCCTTGCAAGTTGCTTCACTCATGAAATGTGAGCGAATCAAAGAGTACATGAATGAGAAAGTTGGCATCAAGAAAAAAGCGGAAGCAATGCAGCCACCATCCACAATACGATGCTACACCTTATTATATATAAGGGAGAGACTGTCAAAATGAGCCAGTTGGATAAAACTTTCTGTGAAGGTTTTGTGACTTATCTTGCCAATGCGATGACCATTGGCTTCGAAATACCTAAACGAGGACAGCATCATCAGAAAAAACTTGCCAAGGGAACAGCTCGTCTTTATTTCAATTCGTTTGTTACTGCGTTGAACGAGGCTGTACGTGAAGGAATCATTTCTGAGAATCCCAATCGTCTGTTGAAGAAAGAAGAGAAAAAACTTGTTTGCAAGAACGATAGTAATCGTCCTCATCTCAATATTGAGGAAATCAAGACACTGATACGTACACCTTGCAAGAATGCAGCAGTAAAGAAGGCTTTTCTTTTTGCTTGTTTTTGTGGTTTGAGAGTAAGCGACGTCAAGACACTCAAATGGTCGGATATTAGAAAAGAAACTGATGGCATCTGCATAAGCAAGAAAATGATAAAGACCAAACAAGTGGTAACAATACCTTTGTCTGAAAATGCTTTGGCATGCTACGATGATTGGGCTCAACCACAGCACAATCCACAGGAAGAAGCCATCACGATTCCTGGCTTTACTGCAACACCAGTAGCTCAGTCCATCGACTGTTCCAGTGTGACAACAGATAGTGTCAGTATCTTCACATTGAGCGAAGCAGCTCTTCCTGAAGGTTTTACACTTGATAATGCTCGCTTAGAGATTATTCCTCAAGGAGAAGATAATGCAATCAAGAAAAACGTTAATGCAAGCATTGAGGGTAAGTCCGCTGTTGCAGATCTATCAGAAGTAACAGCATCTTTTTATGGCAAGCGTCCTATAGCTCACTCTTTTGTTGCCCATGTTTATTTAAATGCGGTCAAAAATGGTGATGCTGTTCTTATTGATGCTGGTAAATTTAACCTTGAGATGACTCCAAAGTCTCCATTCATTGATTCTGGCTACTATCTCGTAGGTGATATGTTTAATGCCGAAGGCGTTGACGGTTGGAATACGGTTAGTGAAAAGCAGGCATTCATACACAGCGACAAGGATGTATATGACGATCCTATTTTCACTATCACTTTCGAAACAAAAGAGGCTGACCAGTATTGGAAGATTATTCCTAAGAAGAACATTGACGCCGGTAACCTCTGGGCTGATGGCGTAGTAGGACCTAAGGTAAACGGAAGCTTCGACATGAAAGGTGAGTTGACAAACGTTGGCCCTGGTGCTGGTATGATTAAAGAGCCTGGCAAGTACAAGCTCACTCTCAACATGATGGACTATTCTTATACCATTGAGGCAGCCCCAGAGCTATACATGAAGGGCGATGCTAACGGCTGGGATGGATATGACTACCTCTCAGGTGATGGTGTACACTTCACAGGTTTCATGTACCTCAATCAGAACGGATTTAAGTTCACTACAGCGCCAGACTGGAGTGGTACAGGCTATGGCGCAAACTTCGATACAGCTCCAGATGCAAAGAACATCGTAATAACAGAACCTGCAGGTTACTACAAGGTAGATGTAGACTTGTCTGCTAAGACTTACACATTGACTCCTATCACTACTATCGGTATTATCGGTGCTGCAACACCTGGTGGTTGGGATGCTGATACAGACCTTACCTATAATAAGACAGAACGCTGCTGGGAAGTCAAGGACATTAAGCTAAAAGCAGGCGAATGTAAGTTCCGTGCTAACCACAGTTGGGATGATCCAAACCCTAATTGGGGAGGTACTCTTGATGCGCTCGTACAGAAAGGTGATAACATCAATGTGGCCGAAGCTGGCACATACGACATCAAGCTTTATGCTTGGGCAAATGGCTATGCTAAGTGTGAACTGATCAAGAAGTAATCATCAAGACTACAACAATAATCAAAAGGCGGCTCTCTTATCGGGAGTCGCCTATTTTTCTTTATCATCATCCCTACATTTTTCCAAAAAACCTTGGAAGTTACGAGGAAAAGTCGTATCTTTGCATAAGATAGGCTGCACCTCGGCAAAACATTCAAACAAGCTTGATGTTCTGCTCTCGGTTTGCACTATCTTTACAGAAGAAAAGCTGCACTCGGCAAATTGAAAGCAAGCTTTCTTTGCGCTCGTTTGCATTTTCTTTGTCCCAAAATCCGTATGCCTTCTGTTAGAAGACCAAATTAAAACATTACTCTATGGATAGTTTGATACAATATAACAATGCTGTCAACGCTATAAAGACAGCCATACTTCAAGGACAATATGAAGCAGCCAAAGGTGTGAACCGCATACAACTTGCTTTATATTTTGCCATCGGAAAATATCTTTCACAACATACCCGCAAAGGAGTATGGGGCGAGGGAGCATTAGCAGCCATCAGCGAACAACTTCGTAAGGAACTACCTGGTCTTCGAGGATTCTCGGAAACTCAAATGAAGGATATGAGACGTTTTTATGAGGCATGGGATATGCTTGACAGTAATTCGGCGGTTGCAGCAGCTGAATTTATATCTTGCAATTCGGCGGTTGCAACCGCCGAATTGCAAGATATTGAAAATCAGATAGATATATTCCATACTTTATCTGTTACTAATATTCCGAATTTTCCTGTTGAGGACTTCTTTAAAGTACCATTCACACACCACTCTGCCATCATCAGTGGAACAAAAGAAACATTAGCACGCTATTATTATATCCACCGCACTGTAGAGGAACATCTTGCCGTAAAGAAGCTCCGCCAACTTATAAAGGAGGATGCTTACCATAGCCAAGGACGCATGCCTAACAATTTTACCAGGACCATCAACAATCCTAGGGAAGCTCGACGTGCAGTAGAAATGTTCAAGGATGAATATCTACTTGACTTTATCAATGTAGAAGAGATTGGGGAACGCGAAAAAATAGATGTCGACGAACGAGTTGTAGAACAAAGCATCGTTCAGAACATCAAGAATTTCATCATGACCTTTGGCAGAGACTTTGCTTTCATCGGCAACCAATACCATTTGGAAATCTATGGTGTTGAACAATTCCCAGACCTGCTGTTTTTCAATCGAGAATTGAACGCCATGGTTTGCATAGAGCTAAAACTTGGCGAGTTTAAGACCTCTTACCTTGGGCAACTTTTTGGCTATCTTCAAATTCTCGACGACAAGGTGCGTAAGCCACACGAGAATTCGTCTATTGGAATCATTCTTTGCCAATCAGCAAACTACTCTTATGCAGAATATGCTGTTCGAGACTATAGCAAGCCGATGGGAGTTGCTACCTACAAGACGTTGGATGACATGCCTGAAAGGTTACGCAAGGCTTTGCCTGATATGAAGAAAATGATGGACTTGCTAAAAAACAAGGAAGAATAATAGGCAGGGGAAACTTCCAAGGTTATCCATCTTTGTTGAGACAAATCAAGCATCGTGTTTCTTTTGCCCAACAGAAAGCCATGTACGCAGCAAACGAGGAGTTGACCATGGCTAAAGTTGGAAATATCGCAATTACGCAATCAATGATTGCGCAATTAGGAAACGCCCCGATCGAGCTACCTAT